>Ga0224722_1001391_pt1 | contig 13395 bp, 16 predicted proteins | sample Balambano_FR1_Me_FD_161646 | JGI IMG/M metagenome (GOLD analysis project Ga0224722, IMG submission 161646) | Freshwater sediment microbial communities from Lake Towuti, South Sulawesi, Indonesia - Balambano_FR1_MetaG | ecosystem: Environmental > Aquatic > Freshwater > Lake > Sediment | place... | reverse complement strand
TGCCGATCTGCCTGCTACGCAAAAAGAACTGCGCTGGATTGCCAAAACCCTGCTGCCTGCGCTGCAGCAAACCGATCGCGAAATCGCTCACCTGCTCCACGGTTTAGGGGGTGGCTATGTCCCAAGCGGCGCATCGGGCGCACCCACACGCGGTCGTCCTGAAGTGCTGCCCACCGGACGCAATTTCTACTCGGTCGATATTCGCGCCATTCCCACGATGACCGCCTGGGATGTGGGACGCAAAGCGGCAGAAACCCTGATCGAGCAATATACCCAGGAACAGGGCGAATATCCGCGCACGCTAGCGCTGTCAATTTGGGGCACGTCTACGATGCGCACTGGAGGCGATGATTTTGCAGAGGCACTGGCACTGCTGGGTGTTCAGCCTGTCTGGGATAGGGCTTCTGGGCGGGTGATTGATTTTGAAATCCTGCCGCTGTCGGTGCTGGGTCGTCCCAGGGTTGATGTGACGCTGCGAATCTCTGGCTTTTTCCGCGATGCTTTCCCGAATCTGATCGATCTGTTTCAGCAGGCGATCGTTGCAGTAGCAGCCCTTCCTGAACCTCCTGAGCAAAACCCCCTTGCTGCCCAGATCCAGAAAGACGCGCAAACCTGGCGACAGGCAGGACTCTCGGCTGAACAGGCGATCGAGCATGCCCATTACCGCATTTTTGGCTCTAAACCAGGCGCATACGGAGCTGGACTGCAAGGCTTGATCGATGCGCAAAACTGGACAGACGATAGCGATCTGGCGCGGGCTTACCTCAACTGGAGCAGCTATGCCTACACCGGAAAAACCGAAAGCTTTGCCCCAGAAGCCTTTGAACAGCGGCTCTGCCAGATGCAAATCGTGCTGCACAACCAGGACAACCGCGAACACGATCTGCTCGATTCCGACGACTACTACCAGTTTCAGGGGGGTCTCACAGCCGCAGTCCGAACGCTATCCGGCAAAAATCCTACGGTCTATTTTGGCGACCATGCCCTGCCGCAAAACCCGAAAGTGCGCCGCCTGGAAGCGGAAATTGCCAGAGTTTATCGATCGCGTGTCGTCAATCCCAAATGGATTGCAGGCGTGATGCGGCACGGCTACAAAGGCGCGTTTGAAATGGCAGCGACGGTTGATTATCTGTTTGCCTACGATGCAACGGCGCGATGCGTTCAGGACTATATGTATGAAGGCATCGCGGAGGCGTATTTGTTCGATCCGGCAGTGCAGGCGTTTATTCAGCAAAAAAATCCCTGGGCACTGCGCGATATGGCAGAGCGACTCCTCGAAGCCAACCAGCGCGGACTCTGGGAAAACGTTGACCCGCAAACACTCGAAAAGCTTCGATCACTTGTCCACGAAACAGAAGGGACGATCGAAGCGCTAGGTTAAATTGGCGAAAAACATCAATCTCACAAGAGATGCAGTTTCCGCCTTACACATTGGGGCTATTGACTCCAGGAGGCGCAGGTCTGGAAAACAGCCCAAAGATTGGGCCCAGAATCGCGCCAAATACAAACCCGCCTGCATGTGCCCAATAGGCGACCCCGCCGCCTTCCATGCCAACCATCGATGGAGCATCCAGACTGGCTACGCCATATAGTGCCTGCTGCACAAACCAGAAGCCCAGGAACAGAATTGCCGGAATCCGAAACGTAGTGATGAACAGAAAAATCGGCACCAGCGTCAGAATTCGCACCTGGGGGAATCGCAAAATGTAAGCCCCCATCACTCCGGCGATCGCTCCACTGGCTCCCAGCGAAGGCACCTCTGATCCGGCAGAGAAGTACCACTGGGCTAATGCTGCTAGCGCGCCACACAGCAAATAAAAGATGAGAAACCGCGTGTGTCCCATCTGATCTTCAACGTTGTTGCCAAACACCCAGAGATAAAGCATATTACCGCCGACGTGCAGCAACCCTGCATGTAAAAACTGGGAGGTGAACAAAGTCGTGACTTCTTGCAGCAGCGAAACTTGCGGATTCCCCTGCAACGATGCCGTAAACTCAGCCGGAACCACTGCCCAAGTGCGGAAGAACGCCTCCAGCGCAGGTCCAGCTAAGCTGATTTCGTATAAAAAGATCAAAATATTCAGGGCGATCAGCCCATAGGTTACATACGGGGTAATGCGAACTGGATTTTCGTCACGAAGGGGAACCACAGCAGTTACTCTCAGTAGATATTATGTCTTTTGTTAGCAGAGCATACCGCGATCGATCAGCTACTCGCGTCTGACTCACGATAGGTTTCGCGGTAGGAAATTCTTGCTCTTACCCTACTGCAAATCTTAAAAGTTGAGTAACTGCGTCCAACTTTTTTAGATTGCTGTTTAATTACCGAAATTCCTGCCCAGAACGATCGCCTAAAACGATTGCCAGCGATCGTCCAAATCATCCAGAGCATTGCCCAAAAGACTAAGACAAGGGATTTAGCTGATTTGAGACAAATGCCTCAACGGTTACAGCCAAATGCCTTGTCTTTGTAAGTGCCTGAAATTCTGGACTCAGGGAGCGCAGAAACCAGACTATCAGCCAGTCAGAAAGTATTGAGCAAGAACACCGATAAGCAGCCCAGACAGGGAGACATCGCTCGATCGGATAGTTAATTACTCAACAACGATCGTGCCAGCCATGCCTGCACCCCGGTGAGGAGCGCAGTAGTATTTGTAAGTTCCAGGCTGATCAAAAGTGACTTCGTAAGATTCGCCCGGAGAGAACATGAGCTGGTCGTGAGACTTAGCCGACTGTGCCTTGTCTTCAAATACCACGTTGTGCGGAGGCAGCTTGTTATTCTGCCATTTCACGGTGTCACCCGCTTTGATCGTCAGCGTAGAAGGCTCGAATGCCAGCATCCCGTTGTCTGCACCCATTTTGACCGTGTAGGTTTCCGCAGAGGCAGGCGAAACAGCCAGCAGGAATGTGCAAACAACCAACGCGATCGAACAAAGGGTGAGACTTAAACTCCGCGAAACAAAGGAAAACAGTTTCATGAGTAACCTCTGGAGGTTTAAGTTGAACTCAGTCTTTATCAATTCAAATTTTATCTTGAAATACCCCCGTTCAGAACGATAAATTGCCCCAGCCTGGAGCTTTTTGAGCCGATCGCATCATAAACGCCGCTAAATTCTCAGTCTGCTCCGTGGAAAGCCACGATTCCGGAACCTTACGGCAATACAGGCTTTCCTCGCTGCCGTCATAGGTCATCGGCTGTCGCAGAAAGGCAACCAGGCTCTCGATATTGTCCCGTGGCGGCATAGCGCCTTTCAGGGCATCAAGCGTCAGAGGTACGGTCGGGTCGGGCAATGTTGCGCCCCCCACATGGCAGTTTTTGCAGTTCTCTTCAAAAAACCGCTTGCCTGCTGAAAGCTGCTCTCCAGTGAATTCGCGGCTGTTCCCTTGAGCATCATAGGGGAGAGCGATCGGCTCCCTAACATCCAGATAGCGCAGTACATAGGCATCAACCCCTGCTGCCTCAGCCAATGGAGTATGCAGGGATAGGGCGATCGTCATGCTAGCCACCCAAAAGCAAGCCTGCCATTCAGAAAAGAGCCGTTTGATTTTAGCCATTTGCTCAAAACCCTAAAAAACAAGGGGCAGGCAAAGCCCAACCCCAGAATTTTTCTCATAAAGAGAAGATTCAACAAATCCGCTTTAGTAGTAAATCTTGCCGCCGCCCCACTTCTCGCCAACAACTTTTGGCTGAAGCAGAATGTGTCCAGCGATGGCAACCAGGTCATCTTCGGTCAGATTTCGCATCTTCGGGAAAATGTCGGTGCTTTTCGTACTGGGGTGAATTTCAGAGATATCAGAAAGCCCATCATAGGTGGTGGGATTGTGCATGTAGTCCACCAGGGCTTCCAGATTATCCCGGCGGGGGTTCGCCAGCGCCAGAGACTCCGGATCGAGTCCAACGTTGGGGTCAGTCTTGGTCACGCCACCTACATGGCACTGACCACAGGCATAGTTAAACAGCCGCTTGCCTTCGGCGACCTGCTCAAGGCTCAGAGTCGTCGTATCGCCTTCATCATTCAGCGAAATGGTACGGGTTGCTTTATCGAGTTCAGCAGCAGTTGCGCCTCCGACAAACAGTTGGAAAGCCAGGAAGACCGTCACTGCAACAACCCAGATGTATCTTTTAAACATGGTTCTCCTTAAGAGTGCGTCCTTCGTTATCGGGTTTGATAAAAGTTCAACACAGCGAGGCTCAATCTGCTTCAAGTCCATACACGAAAGCCACAAATCCTCACGCTTGCTCTGCGCCGACCGATCAGGATTGAGCTAGCTCATTCAATATCATGCCACTGTTTGACGCTTTCCCAAAGACTGACGACGATAGACTTTCATCCGTCTGTTGTCGGAAAATCTGAGTTGCGAAAGACGAGTTCGTTTTTCTATCCGGTTCGATCGCAAGGAGCGATATGAAACCGATCTCCCTGTGTTGCTGAGCCAACGTTTAACTTGGCTGGTTTGCCTCTGTTTTGGTGCCTGTTCTAATTGTCTGGGTTCTAATCGTCTGGATTGTCTCTGTCCTGCTTCTCCGCCAGAAGGAGGTTGCCACAAAACGAAAGGTAGGCTCAGTCCACCAATAAGCAGCATCCCCAGCGTCGTAACCCAAATAATCCAGCGATTGGGCTGATAGTTGCCTCGCTCGATCTGCCGAAATGCCCGATTGTAACCCCAGGCTGCCAGGATAATCATGACCATTCCCGCCAGCACCAGCACCAGCCCGATCGTCTGAGAGCTAATAGGATTAGGCGGAAGTGAGGTTTGCGTGACACCTTCCTGAAGTTCGCGCAGAAATAGCCCAAATCGGGCGATTGCCAGTCCAAAACTAATCAAAGCGATCGAGGTACGAACCCAGGCAAGAAAGGTGCGCTCGTTTGCCTGATGTTCCCGCTGGCGATCGATTCGAGGCGGCTGGTTCACAAATTTTGCCGAGAGAGACGATTTAGCGATAGTTGGTGAACTGTAACGCCACCGGATAATCTTCCTGCTTGAGCCGCTGAATCACTTCTTGTAAATCATCTTTCGATTTAGCCGTGACCCGCACTGCATCTCCCTGAATCGAGGGCTGCACCTTCTTAAACTCATCTCGAATCAGCTTGGAAATCTGCTTTGTCAGCTCTGAACTGATCCCTTTCCGCAGCTTGATCTCCTGCCGCACTCGATTTCCCCCAGCGGATTCTGGCTTGCCGTAGTCAAAAATTTTCAGCGACAAGTTCCGCTTCGCTGCCTTTGTGTGCAGAATGGTGTGAACTGCTTGCAGGGTAAAGTCGCTGTCGGTGTTCACCACGATCGACTCTGCACCCAGTTCTAGCGTCGTTTTCGTATCTTTCAGGTCGTAGCGAGTATCAATTTCACGCTTGGTTTGATCGATCGCGTTAACAAGCTCCTGGCGATCGAAATCACTCACTACATCAAAGGAATACGTTGAAGCCATGAGTCAATAGATCAATGAAAAAGATCAAAAAATCAAAGTCTGAGCAGCAAGTGTAACGATCGCTTCCTGGTTTGCTGAATTTCAACGAAACAGAAACAAATCGCACCTCCCAAAGCTTAAGTCTAATTCATAAATGCGGAGTCTATCGATCGCGCTGTCAACTCATTCCTAAAGGGCATTATTCCTAAGGCGCAGCCTGCTGCAAGCTCAGTCCTATCAGCGTTGCGATCGCCAGCGATCCGATGCCAAACATCAGCGATCGCAGGATCGGGATATTCAGAACGTAAAACAGCGAATAGAGCGATCGGGCAATCACATAGGCAATCGCTGCCCCAGTCGCCCAAACTGACTCTACCTGCGTCACCACTGCCATGAGTGCTCCAGCCGCAAACAGCATAAAGGACTCAAACGAATTCTCATGTGCCCAGGTTGCTCGCTTAGCGTAAGCGGGCAGCTTGTCGAACAGTGCGCGGGGAGTTGCCATGTCATAACCCGCCTGCACCCGACCATAGGCAACGACCAGAAACGGTATGTAGATGAGAACAGCGGCGATCGCAATGCAAAGCAAAAGCGTATATCTCACGGGCAGAGCTTTCAGCAGAGACATAGGATTTAGTCAGGTTTAATCAAAAAATTTAGTCAAAATAGAAAAGCGTTACCAGTTTGCGCTGGTCTTCTGCATCGCTGCATGTTTTTAGCAAGGTTGTACTGTCGTGAAACGCAAAGCAAATTAACTGCTGACAGCGCGAGATGATTTCTTGATTACAGAGCGCGCTTGCTTCTGCCAGAGAGAGATGGTCATTCATTGGATTTGCAACGAGATGAATCACCTGCTCTAACTGTTCTCGCGATTCGCGCGGCTGCTTTTCGAGACTCTGCGGCAAAATAACCGTTAGTAGATTTGGATCTGCCCGCATAGCTCCCCGAATCGCAGCAGAGTTTGTTCCGGTTGCCCCTGAGGTGAGGAGATGATTGTTCGACAGCACCAGAGCATAGCTCATTAGCTCAATCAGGTTTTGGTGGGTAATGGGAACATGGCGGGAGCCGAGTAGCGCAATCCGTTTTGAACCAGTTTGCTGAATTGCGGCTAGCTCCTGCAAAAACTCATCAACTTTAGGAATATCGATAGATTGACTCAAAAGACGTATCTTGACAAACAACCTCGATATTTTAGCAGGTGTGAGTAATTTTCAGAATTAGGACGAACACTGAAGCCAGTAAAGCGCGGTGAGTTGATATCAGCCTGCTGAGTTAATCCTTTTGCTTGGCAGATTGCCTGGTAGAAAAGCCAGTTGGCGCAGCGATTTATCCCATAAAAGAAAAGGTTTCTTCGAGAGGGCTATTGCTTGGGAGATTTGCAGATTCAACTCGCACTGACCTTGCTGCAACCGTTGTCGCAGGAGTGACCGAAAAAGGGCTATAGGCGATCGAAGGGTGAGGTACTGCCGAAGGAGTGTCTGACTTAAGCACTTCAGCAGACGCACACAGAAAGAAGAGAAAACTGACGCTGCCCAAACGAACCCGATCGCCATCTTTCAGGAGAGCTGGCTGGCGAACTGGCTCGCCGTTGACAAAGGTTCCATTCCGGCTGCCCAAGTCAGTAATATAAAAGCCTTTCTGCGCCACATATTCGATTGCTGCGTGACTGCGAGAAAGCCGGCGATCGGCGATCGAAATGGTTGACTGTTGAGGATTTCGACCAATTCGCCACTGATGTTCCGGCTGAAAGAGCGCTTGTGTTTTGCCCTGCAGCAGGTTCGTGACGAGATGGGGCTTATCTAGCATCACGCCTTGAACGTAAAGCTGCTTCACATTGCCCAATGCCCGGACACCGCTCGTTTCAAGGCTCAGAATTTCATTCAGCAGTTCTCGGCGGTGTTCATACAGCCTGCAAAATACCTGATACAGCCCTAATCTCTGCTGTAAATCACTATCCTCGTAGGTCTCCATAAATTCGGAGTCATAGGACATCCATTGATCTGAGCTAGCCATATCGTGACAGGTGATAGCAATGGGATGGTAGCAATGAGTGAAGCGGAGAGCAGCAACTCTGCCTGCAGAAATTGGTTCGTCAGTCTTGAAGGCACTTTGCCCAGAATGTATCACGGAGGATTCATAGCAGTTGGGAAATGCCCTGTCAGAGATCTCCTTGCTTGACTTAACTTGTTCAACCTGACGAAGCTCAAGGAATTCCTGAAACGGTACAGCACACCTGAAAGAGACAGATTTCAGCAGATTCTGATTTCCCGCCTTTCCAAATTAAACGTTTGGCAGGCAATCCAGAACCGCAAAATTACGGGAAGCCGATCGATAAATGCTAGTGTCGTGAGCTTCTAACAACTCACTTAGCCTGTTCCAAACGATAAAGCTGTGGCGATCGCTCCTGAAGAAAATCGAGCAGTTCACGATTTACAGTTTGCGGGGCTTCCTGCTGAATCCAGTGTCCGCAGTGCGATAGAAACTTAAGCTTGATCGGAGCCGTGACCAGACGTTCGATGCCCTCGGTCAGCTTTTGGCTGAACAGAAAATCATCCTCGCCCCACAGGATCAACGTTGGAGCAGAAATCGGGGTTGGGGCTTGGCTCCATTGAGACAGCCAGGTTTGTGGCGAAAACAGATGACGGTAGTGATTCAAAACGGCTGCCAGCGCACCGGGCTTCTCCAGCGCAGCCTGATAGATTTCTGTGTCCTGGCTGGTAAACGCGCTCTTGCGAACTGCCTGCCCCTGAAACAGGTCTTTGACGATCGTTCTCAAATTAGAGCGAATAAACCATTCGGGCAGCGTCGGAACTTGCAGTGCCAGCAGATACCAGCTTCTTCGGAGCTGATCGACATTGCCAACCAATTCCTGCACAAATCGCTGCGGATGAGGCGCATTCAGAACAGCGAGCCGCTCTGTCAGATTGGGAAACCGATGGGCAAAGTGCCAGGCGATCGTGCCGCCCCAGCTGTGACCAACAACATGGGCACTGCGATAGCCCAGGTTTTCGATTAAGCCGCGAATATCTGCTGCCAATGTATCGAGGTCATATCCGGTAGGAGGCTTGTCTGAGTCATTGCAGCCGCGCAAATCAGGCACAACAACCTTGAAGTGTTTTGCCAGTGCCGGGATTTGATGCCGCCAGGAATACCAGAACTCCGGAAATCCGTGGAGCAGAATGACCAGATCGCCTTCGCCCTGGGTAACGCAGTGTAGGCGGATATTATTTGTTTCAACAAAAGTGTGCTGCCATCCCGATTCGATCGCAGTCATAGCAGGAGGATTTTACCCAAAAAACTTGTATCTACAGATACATTAACATTTCTACTGACTGGTGTAGATGCCGCGCTTGCGCAACTGCTGCACAAAGAATTCTTCCAGCGAAGGACGCGCTAGGTTCATACTGATCAGATGCGCCTGCATCAGCTTTAGGCTTGCCAGAAAGTCCTGAGGGTCGCCGCGCAAATGCCCCAACCAATCCCCCTCGATCGGCTCCAAATCGGGCAACCACTGGCGCAAAATGTCGGGATTGCCGCCACGCACGCGCACCTGATACAGATCAGCAGTTCCCAGCAACTCCTGGAGTGAGCCGATAGAGAGAATTTCGCCTCGCGCCAGAATTGCTACCCGATCGCAAATTTTCTCGACATCTGAGAGCACATGGCTATTAAAGAAGACTGTTTTTCCCTGAGCCTTGAGCGAGAGAATGATTTCACGGATCTGGTAGCGTCCGAGCGGATCGAGTCCTGACATCGGTTCGTCCAGGAACACCACTTCTGGATCGTTAATCAACGCCTGTGCCATGCCAATGCGCTGCAGCATTCCCTTAGAGTACTGACGCAACTGTTTTTTTCGCGCTGAGGACTGCGCCAAGCCAACCAGATCAAGCAGTTCCGGGATGCGCTGACGCTGAACCGATCGCGGAATTTGAAACAGGTTTGCGGCGTATTCTAGAAATTCCCATCCGGTCAGATAGTCATAAAAATAGGCATTTTCTGGCAGGTAGCCCACCCGCTGTTTCGTCGATCGATCGCCCAACGGCTTACCCAGTAGCTGCCCTGTGCCAGAAGTCGGGCGAATGATGCCCAGCAATGTTTTCAGCAGGGTAGTTTTGCCTGCTCCGTTTTGCCCCAGCAGCCCAAAGGTTTCGCCCCGAAAAACCTGTAGCGTACAGTCTTGCAGCGTCACGACTTTCTGATTCAGCCAGAATCCAGTGCGGTAGACCTTTTTCAGGGCGATCGTTTCAACAACAGCAGGACGATCCATCTCAGTCGGGGCAGATTCAGCGGATTCAGCAGATTCACCAGATTCAAAAACAGCAGCCATGAGATTATATCGGCATCTCTCCTGAGGTTGCCCCTATTTTGCCCGGTTTTATGTCAGTCTAGAGCATACCCAGGTCAAGAAATATGGAGAATCAGCGAGGGCGGTATGGATCGATCGAAGTTGGTTGCCATTATTACAGGCGTGATTGCTCTGGTAATTAGCATTGCCTATCTGCTGCTGGTGCAATTCCTCGATTTTCGGGGTGAGATGGTTCCGGCTCCGCTGGATATGTTGGTGTTGCCGTTTATTCTCTACTGATTTAATTCCACTCTGCTTTAATTCCATTCTGCGGGCAGGTAAAACTCGCTCAGATGCAGGACGACTTCGCCATAGTCAGGAACCCAGGCAACCCACTCTTCGGCTGAAGCTTGACAGAGCAGCATTGCTTCATCGTAGCTAAACAAACTCAGGGATTTGGTAAGCCGCACCCAGGTTGAAGGTGCAAAATCCGTGGGCACATTGGTTTGATGATAGAGGGAAAGCGGAATTGCATCGATCGCGCATTCCAGATTAGGATTCATAAAATTGCCCCCCGTTCCACCGCACAAAACTTCTGTATTTAATGCTACAAAACAGCAGAATCAAATTTTGAAATGTCTTATATCTTTACTCAGCTCAGATTATTGTTACGCCTGCCCTTGCCTCGACGACTTATTAATAAGGTGGAATTGGGGAAAGAGACTGGTAGGATGCAGAGGGCGATCGTCATCCGTTATTTCCTTTCCCTGCCATTTCAATGATTTTTATGGAGCGTGAAACCGGGTCTGCTGGCTCTTCTAATCCTGGCTCAAAGGCAGGAGTTGAGTCTGTTAGAGAAGTCGTTAATGTCACGGTTTTGGGTGCAGGAGTTTGGGGCAGTGCGCTGGCAATACTGGCAAATCAAAGAAATACCGTCAAGATTTGGTCGCGTCAGGGAGCGTTGAGCTTGGCTGAAGCGGTTTCAGAAGCAGCCGTGGTAATTTCTGCCGTCTCAATGAAAGGGGTGCCTGAAACGATCGCCCGTCTGCAATCCCTCACGCTGCCGCCCCAGGCAATTCTGGTGAGCGCAACAAAAGGCTTAGACCCCGCGACTCGACAAACCGCATCCCAACTCTGGCAGGCTGCGTTTCCCAATCATCCGATCGTTGTGCTTTCGGGTCCCAATTTGTCTGAGGAAATTCAGCAGGGTTTGCCTGCCGCGACGGTTGTTGCCAGTGAAAATGCTTTGGCAGCTCAGCAGGTGCAGATGATCTTCTCATCCGATCGCTTTCGGGTCTACACGAATCAAGATCCGCTGGGAACCGAATTAGGCGGCACGCTGAAAAACGTGATTGCGATCGCTGCCGGAGTCTGTGACGGCTTGAATCTGGGCACAAACGCACGATCGGCGCTAATCACGCGAGCACTGGCAGAGCTAATTCGGGTGGGCGTGCATTTGGGGGCAAAGCCAGAAACGTTCTTTGGCTTATCGGGATTGGGCGATCTGCTGGCAACCTGCACGAGTGCGCTCAGCCGCAACTATCGGGTGGGCTATGGGCTGGCGCAGGGCAAACCGCTGGTGCAAATTCTGGACGAGCTACACAGCACTGCTGAGGGTGTGAATACAGCAAATGTGCTAATTGACTTAGCCGATCGCGAACAGATTGCGGTGCCTGTGTCGTATCAGGTGTATCTGCTGCTAAACAGTAAAATTACGCCTCAACAGGCGATCGGAGCATTAATGGAGCGCGATTTGAAGTCGGAGACGGTGAATATTCAGGGCACGATTTGAAAAGAAGTATCGACGGTAATGTATCAATTTGTATCAGTATTCAAATTCCTAACACTCGTTAGTAGAAATCGGGAACTTTTCTGTTTATTCTCAAATGAACAGGCTGCAACTCCCTTCAAGCCAGAAAAAATTTCAAAGTTTAATTGCCGATTGCTGATCTGAATTTAAAGATCATTAGAGCTTTTTGTTGGGTGTATCTGAGAGATGTCACTTTAATTCAGACATCTGCCCGCGAGAGCGAAATGCTCATCTTTGACTTAACCCAACCGCAAGATTGGGATGCTTCTTTTTGCCCGTAAAAAGATTCTGTGTTTACCTGTATTGACTTCAGGAAAAATCATCATGCGCTCACTTTCTAATTGCCGGATTGCTAAGTTTGCTGATGCCTTTCTGTTTAGTGTTTGTGTTGCGATCGTGTCTCAGCTTTTTGTTGTTTTGCCTGCCCGTGCTGACTGTGACTACGAAGGGACAACATATCAGACTGGCGAGAAAGTCGGTCCGTATGTTTGTATGCCCGATGGTAAATGGCAGCAGCAGTAGTGCGGCAAGATACATCCACAGAAAATAGCAAACTTAGAAGATGAAAAGCAATGCAATTACAAGAGAATGGTTCTTTCCCAAAATCGACGACTGCAAATAACGGTTCGCAAGCTGCCAGTTCTGAAAACTTGTCGCTAAAAGGGGGCGAGATTAACCAGGCAAAGGAACAAGCTTCTTCTGCAAAATCTCGAAAACGCCTTCCTTTGGGTGGCTCAACTTGGATGGATATGCTGAAGTTTGTTGCTCCACTGACAATTTCGATCGCGGTTTTTGCGCTCAGCATGCAGCAGGATAAAACGTCTAACGACAATCAGCGACAGGAAGCGATGTCAGACTACTTTGAGCAGATGACTGAGCTAATCCTGGATACCGAAAAGTTTGGAAAATTCGATGAGAATAATCCCTCAGCACAGCTCATTGCTCGTGCAAAAACCTTAAATACGCTGCGTCAGCTCGATGGAGAGCGCAAAGGGCAGGTGTTGAAATTTTTGTATGAGGCAAACCTGATTGGTAAATGTCAGGCAGACTTAACGCTCGATTTGAATAACTTTCAGTTGAAGCCGGAACACTGTCAGCCTTCTCTTCTCAACTTGAGTGAGGCAAAATTGGACGGAACCACTTTTGAGCAATTGGGTCTACAAGGAATTGCTTTAGATGGAATTGATTTGAAACGTGCGTCTTTAGAGGATGCACAACTTCCTAACATTGGCTTAGCTGGAGCGGATATGCAAAGCGTGCAGCTTAATGGCGCAAATTTGAAAGGGGCTTTTTTACCAGGTGCAAAAATGTGGCGTGCCTCTTTGATTGGAACTCAACTTGCTGATGCAAATTTAGTCCAGGCAAATCTCAACACGGCTTCGTTGAATCAGGCAGATTTGAGGGGTGCAAAGCTGAAGGGAGCAATTTTACAGACGGCAGATCTCAGGCAGAGCAAACTTGATAACGCAGACCTTCAGGGAGCCGATTTGAGAAACGCTAATCTAGAGGGAGCTTCCTTAGAAGGAGCGAATCTACAGGGAGCAATCTACAATAAGGGAACGGTGTTTGGTGATTTCAATAAAGAAGGAAGAGGCATGATTCGTCAGGATTAAAGGGTTGTGGAATTGCGATAATTCGATTCTCGATCGCCCTCCTTCCCCCAGCGCACAGGTTACACTTGCTAAGGCAGTTTAGGCGATCGTTCCTGTGCGCTTTGATATTGTGACGCTGTTTCCAGATTTTTTTGCTTCGCCGCTTTGCTCTGGCTTGCTGGGTAAGGCACTGGCGAAGCAAATTGCGTCTGTGCATCTGACGAATCCGCGAGACTTCACCACCGATAAGCACCACAAGGTAGACGATGAGCCGTATGGGGGTGGGGTGGGGATGCTGATG
>Ga0224722_1001390_pt1 | contig 13399 bp, 9 predicted proteins | sample Balambano_FR1_Me_FD_161646 | JGI IMG/M metagenome (GOLD analysis project Ga0224722, IMG submission 161646) | Freshwater sediment microbial communities from Lake Towuti, South Sulawesi, Indonesia - Balambano_FR1_MetaG | ecosystem: Environmental > Aquatic > Freshwater > Lake > Sediment | place... | reverse complement strand
GAACGTCGAATTCCAGGTCGGCCGCACCGGCGCCGTGACCCCGGTGGCAAAGCTCAAGCCAGTGTTCGTCGGCGGTGTTACCGTCTCCAACGCCACCCTGCACAATGCCGACGAGATTGAGCGCCTTGGCGTGATGATCGGCGACACCGTGATCGTGCGCCGGGCCGGGGACGTGGGTGTCACCTTAGTAGCTGATGTTTCACATAGACAGCACCACGCTACACTGGTCTAGTCTTCATAGTCTCCACTCTTGAGAGCAAGAGTTGCATTTAGAGGCACATAATAAATTTTTGGTATCAAAATATGAATGAATTCAAATTTAACGAAATACAGCTTTCTGCCATTAATAAATTAGACAAACAAATAAACACAAAAAAAATTGAACAGGCAATTATTAATAACTCTTTCAATGAACTTGATAATGATGAGCAAGAGATATTTCTAGAGGTTGCTAATGCTTGCTACCGAGCAGGCTTCCCTGTTATTGATGACTCAGAATTCGATGTCTTCTATAACCAGTTTTCTAAAAAAGAACCAGCTAGTTCATTTGTTAATTCTGTAGAGCCAGAAGTGCTTCATCTGGGGAAAACTGTACCATTACCTCAGAAAATGTTATCAACAGATAAAGCATATTCCAAAGAAGAGATTCAAAAATGGCTTGAGAGAATTATTAATTCTGCAAATGAATTAAATATAGATGCAAAAAGTATAAGTGTACGCGTTACACCAAAGTTAGATGGCTATGCAGCCTACGATGATGGTGAGCGTTTGTATACTCGTGGTGATGGCGTTAAAGGTCAGGATATCTCAAGAGCATTTGAGCGAGGGCTTCAAGTTGCACAGAGCGGTGCACGAGGGCTTGGTGCTGGAGAAATCGTTATCGATAAAAAATATTTTGAAGAGAATCTAAGCCAGCACTTCGAAAACTCACGCAATATTCAAGCCGCAATAATTGCTGAAAAGAATGTAGATCCATTGGTTCAGCAGGCAATCAATGATGGGGCATGTGTTTTTTACCCATTTGTCCTACTTAAAAATTGGACTGGGCATTATGAGCAGTTGATGACTGACTTCGAGGACATTATTGATAGCATTTGGAATGCGGTTGATTATGATGTAGACGGAGTGATCCTGGAAGCAGTAGATCCCAGAATTAAAGAAAACATGGGCGCTACGCGGAAATTTCATCGGTGGCAGATTGCATTCAAAGTAAATGCTGAGTCCGCAGATGTGGAGGTTCTTGAGGTTACGCCTCAAACGTCAAGAACTGGAAGAGTTTCACCAGTTGCAGAGTTGGTGCCAACTAAGATTAGTGGTGCCACGATTAGTAGAGTGACAGTTCATCATTACAATATGGTCAAAACGAATGGTATTGGCAAAGGAGCTATTGTTCAGGTCGTTCGGAGTGGCTTGGTTATCCCTAAAATTGAAAAAGTAATTAAGCGGGTTGAACCACAAATCCCAACAAACTGTCCAAGTTGCCAGTCTCATCTAGTTTGGGAAGCAGATCACTTAATTTGTCAAAACAAAAGTGACTGTCCTGCTCAGACTGAGAATACATTGATTCATTTCTTTAAAACATTAGGTAACAATGATGGGTTTGGGCCGAAGGTTATAGAGAAGTTTACCAATAAAGGAATTAAGCACATACATGAAATATATGAGCTTAAAGCACATCATTTTTCTGGCTATGGCTTTGCAGAAAAAACAGCAAAAAATTTATTTGAACAGCTCCAGCTCAGTCGTAATGTAGAAATTGAGGATTGGCGCTTTCTATCGGCTTTTGGTGTAAGTCGCCTGGGTGGTGGTAATTGTGAGAAACTTCTTCGTCATTATTCTCTGACAGAAATATTTGATCTGTCTGCCGAGGATATCGGTAAGCTTGAAGGTTTTGCACAACAGAGTTCAGAAGCGATTTTGGAAGGGTTGGCTAGCATTAAAGATGAGTTCTTTAAGGTCTACTCACTCGGTTTCAACTTGAGTATTACTCCCAAAGCATCCGATGATAGCCAGATTTCCACTCCTATTGCTGGGGCCACTATCGTTTTCACTGGCACTATGATTAAAGGCACTCGCTCCGACATGGAAAAACAGGCAAAGGCTTTAGGTGCTAAAGTTGCAAAATCAGTAACAGGTCAGACTACGTACCTTGTTACGGGAACAAAGGTCGGTGAAACAAAGATAAATAGTGCAAAAGAGAAAGGCGTTAAAGTTATCACAGAAGATGAGTATCTAGATTTAATTAGTTAAGTTTTGGGGTGTTAAAACTACTTATAATCTGGTGCAGAAGTAATAAATCCTGCACCAGATTATAAAACTTTTTGATATGAAAAATTCCAATTAATGTGAGATATGGCGGCTATCATCAAAACCTTTTTCTAAAGGGTTCATCAAAGCAGATGGCTCTTGCAATTTCACTTCTCATTTCTGTCTTCTCCTGCTCGTTCAAACTAACCAAGTTATGAGAAAACTCATTAAAAAACAGCACAGGCTTAAATAAATATTGTGTTGAGTCAAGAAATTCATGATTCACTCGCATCGAGAGATACTCAAGTTTATCAACGAACCTATTGTAAACCCAGCCACTTCTATGGCCTTTATTCCTGGCAGCCTCTGCAAGAACCTCTATCTCTCGCGTCAAGAATGAGTTAACCAGCTCAGCCTGGGCTGGAACATTTGCACACAATGTTTTAAATGAATCAACCCACCACCGCTTAAATGGAATAGAGGAAAATGCACAACTACCGCCAAGCCAGGGTGACCGATACCCAATATCTAATCTACGAGTCGCCTCGTTTGAAGACAAAGGGAAAAATTTTTCAATACTATCGAGTCGTGAGCTGAGCTTGAAGCCGGCTGTCCCCTCTGCCTCATATACCTCACCAGTGTTGTAGCTGCCGATATGGTGGTATAGAACCGTACCAAAGGGGGCACTGCGTTGGTCTTCTACTAACTGGTATAAAGCAAAAGACCTACAATCTCCCAGATCCCACCCAACCTTTAAATCTTCACACAGGCTAGCATTGGTAGAAAACGTACTATTGAATTCATTTATGATTTCGGAATACGTATCCATATGTCCCCCTACCTTAACTCACGTAATTAGTTATCATAAGCCTGCCTTGACCTTGATGGTAACCTTGCACTGGTCATCCTTAATCCCATAACCAGTACATCCCCAAAAGTCACCATACTGACCATTACGGATTTTCATCGGTCGTCCGCACTCAGGGCATATTTTAATTTTGCAACCACAAAGAGAATTATTGCAAACACTCTCATTCCTTGTATCAATTGATGGTGAGTGGCATTTTTCACACACTCTAGCCTTTCCTACAGGACAGCCAAAACCTGTGCTACAAGCATAGAAATCACTATACGGCCCCTTGACCAACCTTAGATAGCCATCTGTACAGTATGGGCACTTGAACCTTTTTTTTGATTCCTCACTGAATGCTTTTGAAACAACATTTATCTTGTATTTTGGCGAGAGTAATTCCGTCACAAAATCGGATGGTGCTGTAGGATTGGCAATAATATATACTTTCTTCCTTGCTCGGGTAATGCCCACATACAGGAGACGCCTTTCCTCAGAATGAGGATATGGGTCTAGAGATGGCAGCAGGGATTCAACTATAAGGTTGTCTTTATTTTCATTAGGGAATCCCATCTTTCCTTGAAAGAAGCCGATCAAAATTACATAGTCTGCCTCTAACCCCTTAGATTTATGGAAGCTCCAGAAGTTAACATTGCGTAAACTATTCGTCTGTTTTAATGCACTCTTAGCCTCATTTAAAAGATAGTTATAACGAGCAATAATGGCGATACTTCCAGTCGCATCATTCTCTCTAATTTTTTGAACAACCTCAGCGACTCTTTTATTCAAACCTCCTTTTTCTAGGGATTTGTCATCAAGCAGATAAATCTGTGAATCCTCAACAACAGTATGCGTTTCTATATACTTTTTATACTGTTCAGGGTTTTCCATAATGAACTGACCAGCAGTATCGGCAATGCTATTGTTATAGCGGAAGGTCTTTTGTAGTTTAGTAAGCGTGTAGCTACCAACGATTTCACCAAAGCGAGTTGTTAGCTCTAACTTTCCACCATTAAATCGATAAATTGACTGCCAATCATCTCCAACGACAGTTAGTGATGGCTGTGGCCCATTTTTAATTATGGTCTGGATGAACTCCATTCGAGCTGTTGATATATCCTGGAACTCATCAACCAGTATGTATCGCCATTCAGGAATATATTTGCCAGCATTCACCTCCTGAATCGCTCTGATTATCATGTCATCAAAGTCAATTGAATTCTGTTCTCTGAGCTCACTGATATATGCATGATGAAGCAAATCCAAGATTTCTGAGAGCTTCTTGGAATGATGCACTCCAGTAGTATCGAACCTACTCTGTATGGACTCTTTCGTGAGGCGTTCAACTCGAATGGATTGGAGGGCTTTTGTCAAAAGTTCACCCCAGCCTGTGATATGACCCATATCATGCAGCTTGCTGAACAATTCATCAGGAGATAATGGATTAAGAATGACACCATTATCTAACAGCTTTTTCTTGAGGTTTTCCAGTAAAACACCCTCTATCCATTCATAATGGAATGTCTCAATTAAAACAGTTTCACATTCATTATGAAGCATTCTTTTATTATTAATGGACTGATTATAAGAAACACGATCTATATCTGGCCTGGTTCTTCCATGACGGTCTATACCAAAATGCTCAATATAAAGTTCAGGTTCTGTGATTTTAAAGTCTGGGCGATAGTCAAAACCAATATCAATGCGCCGTTTGGTCACATATGGAGACTCATACTTATACTCAACACCATTCTCATAAAGGAAATTTGCTATAAGGAGTTCCTGGTAACCCTTAACAAGATCACTGTTGAGGGTTCTAAATTCGTTGTCCCTGATATACGCTTCATATTCTGATTTTGACTTAAAATCAAAAGGGTTAACGGGTTCTGGGAACATGTTTATAAATTCATAAATCCTATCGATATCTGATGATAAATATTCTTCAAGCCATGAGGTGACCCATAGTTTTAGCTTTACGTCATCCTCAGTAAAAATAGATATGTTTGTATCAACGTTTGAATTACGTAGAATCATCCTGCCTAACGCATGGAAAGTAGCAATCTCTGGAGTCGATTCTAGCTCAATATTAGACTTCTTGGCTTTATCTTCGAGGCGTTCACGTAGTTCTTTAGCAGCGGTCTTGTTATACGCAAGAACCAATATTTCCGATGGCTTTGCTAATTCTCGGTCGATTAGATCAAGAATTTTAGCAACCATGACTGATGTTTTTCCCGTGCCAGCAGCTGCAAGCACCATATTCCTATCATTGGAGCGTAATACGCCCAAACGCTGCTCATTAGTTAATGGGTTTGATTCGACGACATCAAAGAATCCTTTTCTTTTTATAAGTTGTAGTTTTTCGTGTCGATCTCGTAGAGACTCAATGTTAATAGGGTGATATGAAATAACATTTTTAACCTTCGTTATCAGATCAGGATTTAAATACCTTTCCCATTGCTTATTCTGAGCCTGATAGTCGAAGCTCAATGATGCACATATCTGGGTAAGGTGGCTTACCCAAGAGTCCCTTGGGTACTCGTCAAAAGCAAGACGATTAAACTCTGTAACTTTCTGCTCTATTGTTGTTGTAATATGTTTTGCTATTAAAGTATTTAACGACTCAACAAAGCTATCTGAATCAGCACATCTAATAAATTTGTGTTTTTTTGTCTTACTTCCAATTTTGTAGGTAAGTAGCCCGCCTAGAAATTTTCGTTCAAAAGTTGCAAAACTCCTGAAATCGGATGCAGAGTCATTTTCTAAAATAGTATCTTTTTTTGAGGATACTAAATTATCTCCCTGCACAACAATAGTATCTGAGCCAAGGATTTTTCCAATGAAATTAAATGATAGCTTGGCTATGGAATCATTCATTAACAGCTCTCTAATTAATGCGTCATGCGGCTTATTTACTTGCCCACAAGTTGTGGTGCCAAATGAGTGATATCGTATCAGATTACATGAGTGGTTTGGTCACAAACCTATGAGTAGAGAAAACTAGATGAGAGGGCGATCACACCGAGCTGAATCTAAGTTGTGGTTTGGGCTTGTGGAGCCAACTGGCTGCACCCCTGGTGCTGTTTGACCTCAAGAGCATATGACATAGCGTACAAGTCCCATGGGACTGGCAACAATGTAGCGCTCCATGCGGCCACGTTTGCGACAAGCGGGAAAGCAGCGCGTATCCACGGTCAGCATCATCGTTGAAGATACTGCGATTCCAGAAAGCTAACTGATAAAGCCAATAGAAAAGATCTTGATGAGTCCTCTTTGTTTATGGCATGATAGCGTCATGGGTACTTCTGCACCCAGTTAGCCGACCTAGGCGAAGGTGTGTGACCAGCAGAGTGAAAGACAATTCAATTAACCCTATTCTTCTATAGGGCGTATGTCGGCTAGCGCATCTAAATTGATGAAGGACAGGCGTATCATGAAACACCAAAACGATCACATCAAATTCCCTTCTGGTAATACTGTCGAATTTTGCCGTAAAAAAGCCAAAAAACTCGTCAAGGAAAAGGGAATAAAGCTAGCCCAAGCGTTAGACATCATTGCTGAACTCAATGGGATTTCTGGTGGGTGGCACAATGCCATGCAGCAGCTTAATAATAAGCTTCAGCCCTCTGCGGTAATATCAGCTAAACTACCTGAGAAATTGGAAAAACTGTTTGAGAAGATTGATGTAGCAATGCCTAAGCTGCCTGAAAATATTGATCAGCTGATTAGAAATGCGGCAATGCCTAAGCTGCCTGCTAATGTTGAGCAGCTGATTAGAGATGCTGCAATGCCTAAGCTGCCTGCTAATGTTGAGCAGCTGCTTAAAGATGCTGCAATGCCTAAGCTGCCTGATCATGTTGAGCAGCAGATTAGAGATGCGGCAATGCCTAAGCTGCCTGAAAATATTGAGAAGCTGATTAGATATTCGGCAATGCCTAAGTTGCCTGATCATGTTGAGCAGCTGATTAGAGGTGCAGCGATGCCTAAGCTGCCTGATCATGTTGAGCAGCTGATTAGAGATGCGGCAATGCCTAAGCTGCCTGATCATGTTGAGCAGCTGATTAGAGGTGCGGCAATGCCTAAGCTGCCTGATCATGTTGAGCAGCTGATTAGAAGTGCTGCAATGCCTAAGCTGCCTGACAATATTGAGCAGCTGATTAGAGGTGCGGCAATGCCTAAGCTGCCTGATCATGTTGAGCAGCTGATTAGAGGTGCAGCGATGCCTAAGCTGCCTGGTCATGTTGAGCAGCTGCTTAAAACTGTTGATGCACTTGTTCCACGTGAACTAAGGGAGTATCAAAAGACACTAAAGCAGTTTGAGGATGTAGTTAACAAGCAGTTCTCTGACTTGAGGGAATAAGACTTCATGTAATAGAGAGACTGTACAGCTCTAGTAATCATCTGTAGAAGTTCAGACTTGATCTGACAGTGGGCCTTGCCGAGAGGTGGGGTTACCCGTTTTGATAGAGGTGCAAATCTTCATCAAAACAGCGCTAAATGCGCAGGAGTAACCCCATGACCAGTCTTAACCAGAACGTCATACGCCACAAGATCGGTTTGCTCAATCTCGCTACCGAACTTGGCAACGTATCCAAAGCTTGCAAAGTAATGGGCCTGTCTCGCGATACGTTCTATCGCTATCAGAACGCTGTTGCCGAAGGGGGCATTGAAGCCCTTTTCGAAGCGAACCGCAAGAAGCCCAATCCCAAGAATCGGGTTGAAGAAGCCACCGAGATAGCGGTGCTCGCCTATGCTATTGAGCAGCCAGCTCACGGTCAAACCAGAGTCAGCAACGAGTTACGTCAGCGAGGTATCTTTGTCTCACCTTCTGGTGTTCGATCTATTTGGCTGCGCAACGACTTGGCTTCTTTCAAACAACGGTTGGTTGCGTTGGAGAAACACGTAGCCGAAACGGCCATTGTGCTCACCGATGCCCAGATCGCTGCGCTTGAGAAAAAGCAGGAAGACGATCTTGCCTGCGGAGAAATTGAAACTGCGCATCCTGGTTACCTGGGTTCGCAGGACACGTTCTACGTCGGCACAATCAAAGGCGTGGGACGTATTTACCAGCAGACCTTCGTCGATACCTACAGCAAGCTCGCTATGGCCAAGTTGTATACCACCAAGACACCTATCACCGGTGCCGACTTGCTCAACGATAGGGTGCTCCCCTTCTTTGCCGAACAGGGCATGGGGATCATCCGAATGCTCACTGATCGCGGAACTGAATACTGCGGTAAAGCAGAAACTCACGATTATCAGCTGTATCTGGCATTGAACGACATCGAGCATACCAAGACAAAAGCGCGGCACCCACAGACCAACGGGATTTGTGAGCGGTTCCACAAGACAATCTTACAGGAGTTTTACCAGGTCGCTTTCCGGAAGAAACTTTACCTCTCGTTGGAGGAATTGCAGAACGATCTCGATAGCTGGCTCGATTACTACAACGGGCAGCGAACACATCAAGGTAAGATGTGCTGTGGCCGTACGCCGTTGCAAACGCTGATAGCAGGCAAGGAGGTATGGAAGGAAAAAGTAACCAACTTGAATTGATCTGACAGTCCTGCATCCACAAAACGGGTAACTGTCAGATCAGGTCGCGACTTCTACAAATCATCAGACACCGGCCATCAAACCGGTGTCTTGTTTACGCTACTTTAGTGCGCACTTCCTTCGGTATCAATTTCAGACCCTTCTTGAACATGCTGTTGGGGGTCTGCCCCTCCATCACCCTTCTCTGATTGCCAGCCCGCTCCAGCACATCCTCCAATGAGCTCACCTAGGAGGTGACTAATTGCTACCCCTTTGCAACCAAGCAACCTGCCTAGCAAGCCTTTGGCAACTTACGAGGCGGGATGCCCGCCTTACGGCCTTTTCCATACCAGGTATAAAACGAAGGCACCTCCGAGCGCGGCGGTGATGATACCAACAGGGAGCTCTTGTGGTGAGAGAATGGTTCGGCTGAGTAAATCGCCGGCTGTCAGCATGACGGCGCCCCAGAGTGCTACTAACGGCAATACACGTTTGTGGGTCATACCTGTAAACGGGCGCACAAGATGCGGCACCATCAAGCCTATGAACCCAACTACACCAGTGAGGGCCACAATCGATGCGGTGCAGAAGGCACAACAAATAAAGATTTCGCTGCGTAGGCGATGCACATTAATCCCCAGCGAGTGAATGGTCTGGTCCCCCACCAAGAGCGTGTCCAGCGAGCGATAACGCTTAAACGCTAAACCGACAACACATAGCAGGCCAAGCAGCGCGAACAATAGATTATCCCAACGGGCAAGCCCCAAGCCGCCCATAGTCCAAAACAGGATCGAGCTAGCCGCACGTTGATCACCTGAGTAAATCAAAAAGCTGGTCGCCGCGCCGAACAAAAATGAAATCGCCAAACCGCACAGCACGAGATTATCGTTGCCCCGCTTTTTCTGCATCGAGAACAGAACAATCACCGCCAACGCCGACACAATGCCACCGGAAAATGCAGCCACCGGCAACGTCCAGGAGCCCAACGCATCGCCAAGACGGGTGATCACCAAGACTGCCCCCGCCGATGCCCCCGCCGATAAACCAAACAAGAACGGGTCAGCCAAATCATTGCGGGTCGCCGTTTGTAGCAACGCCCCGACCATGGCTAAACCTGCACCACCGATGATGGCAAGCAAGGCTCGCGGTAACCGCAAGTCCACCAAAATACGGCTGGTCATCTCCATCTGCTCATCGCCAAACGACATCAAGCCGGTCAGAACTTCGCTCAGCGAAAGCGTGATCGAACCAAACCGCAGGCTCAGCAAAAACATCAAGGTCAGGACAATCAACCCAAACAGCCACACCAGTTGATGGGTATTGAGTTTTAACGGCATGAGTTACTTAGGATAAAACGCATGTGAGAGCTTTTCGATCGCAGCTATATTCGCTGGCCCAGGGGTTAATTGTTCGTAGCGCAGTTTTACGTAACGCTGGTTTTGCACTGCATTGGTGTATTGCATCAGTGGGTGGTTTTCGAGGAAGTGTTGCAGCGAATCGGCGCCGCTTGCGGCTTGATAATCCAGTAGGATGATCACGTCTGGGTTGGCTTTCGCCACTTTTTCCCAAGAAGTTGTCGCCCAGCTTGTTTCCATATCGTGAGTTACGTTTTTACCGCCTGCTGCGCGGATCATCGCGTCTGGCATGGCGTATTTACCTGCGGTAAATGGCTTGTCTTCCCCTGAGTCGTATAAGAAGACTTTTTGCACTTTGGCTCCCACCGTAGGCTTTGGCAACGCAGCTAAGCGCGCTTTCCAATCGGAGACCAGTGCTTCGGCTTTATCCTGGCGATCAAAGATCACACCCAGCTTTTCGATGTCGCCATATAGCAAATCCATGCTCGCGGGCTTATCGACTTTATGCGTGTGCACACAGCTTTCAGTCAGCACCAGAGTATCGATGCCGTATGGTGCAAGTGTTTGAGGCGTCACTTCACCACCAACCTTCATGCCGTAATTCCAACCGGCGAAGAAGAAATCCGGTTTAGCCGCGAGTAGCGTTTCCAGTGTGGCGTACTTAGGCGCCAGCTCTGGGGTGTCGCCCAATTGCTGCTTGAAGCTTGGTGACATCTTGTACCAGCCGCTGATACCGGTCACGCCAACCATACTGCCTTGCAGACCCAACGCAAACGCCATCTCTGACATATTGATGTCGTGAAACACAGTGCGCTCAGGGCGTTTTTGAATCGTCAACGGAGCACCACAACTGTTCACTGTCACAGGGTATTGAGTGCTGGCAGCGTGTACCGCAGCCATCGGCAGCGTTAACACCAAAGCGGCAAACCATTTCATTAAGTAATTCCTTTCTAGGTACAAACAGAGTGTGACGCGGCTTCAAAATGATGGATCGAGCGGCTTTCTTGTGGGTGATTGAAGGTCAACACCTGCAATCCAAAAATCGGAGTAATGTATTCGTTTTGCATAATCGCTTTGGCTGTATCGCACTTCACTACAGTTTGCTGTGACATCAGCACCACTTTATCGGCAAACGGCGCCACCAACGGCAGATCATGCAACACTGCAATCGAGGCAATACCTTTACGGCGCACCAACCCTAACAGCTCTAGACGCGCCAATGGGTCAAGGTGGTTGGTCGGCTCATCGAGCAACAACAACTTCGGCTCTTGAGCAAACGCTCGTGCAATATGCGCACGTTGCTGCTCGCCACCGGATAGAGAACCCATTTTACGCGTACTTTTGCAGGCCAAATTGAGCTCGTATAACACCTTAGATACCATTCGCTCATGATGCTCCTGACAACAACAAAACGTATGTGGAACACGACCAAGACTCACGTACTCACGCACGCTCAAGCGTGGGTCAACGTAATCATTCTGTGCTACAACCGCGATCATCTTCGCTTTCTGCTGGGGTGACATCTTACTTACCGGTACACCGTCGATGGTCAACGTTCCTTGAGTCGCGAGGTATTCACCTGTGATCGCTTTGAGCAAGCTTGATTTACCGCTGCCATTGGGACCGATCACCGCCACACATTCGCTATCAGCCATGCTAAACGTCGCCGAGGCCAGCGCTTGCCAACCCGCAGGGCTAACAGCTCTGAGCTGATCAACATGTAACAAGGGTTTAGGTGCTGTCATGATAAATATCGCAGGGTAAAATCTAGCAAGGAACGAGTGTTATAGTATAACATAACATCATTTTAGAAATGAAACACCTCTATTTTAGGTCGCCTTGTCTAACCCCTTAAAGCAGCGCTCACTTATACGGCGGCATCGAGTGGCGCCATATAAACCCCATTTTGCATCAGTCAGCAGCTAGCAATGGGACACGGCATAGGTCTTAAGCTGTTATCTTCAATACTTTCAGAATACAGCCTAGCATTATGTGATTGGCAGCAATGTAGTTCCCCCCAAGCCCATCATGTATGGCCACAAGCAGGAGAACTCCGCGTATCTACGACTAGAGCCCTCATTGAAGAGATTGTAATCTAGCTCTTTCTACGTAGATGGATTTACGAAAGCTCATACACATGCCAATATTTTCTTGTGAAGATGTCAGTGTTACTGACTAATCACCACACAATGATTTATATCAAAATAATAGAGAGGTCAAATAATCATGAAAAGCATTCGTCTAACATTCCTCTCTTTTATTATATCTTTTAATGTGACTGCAAAAGAGACAATCTACTGGGTTCAGTATGACATCCCCCCTTTTTATATTAAAGATGGAAGTTATTCTGGTAAAGGTGTGGCTGATATTACCGATGCTATGATTAGGAAACAATTACCCCAGTATGAACATGTAATCATATGGGCAAACATTGCTAGAATTAAGCACATGATGGAGCAGGGAAAAAATGTTGTGTGTGGGAATATGATTAAAACACCTGAGAGAGAGGCATATCAAATATTTTCTGACTATCATAGGAAAATGTCTACCTCCTTGCATGTAATTACATCCTCACAATCAGAGGGTGACAATGATGGCAGTACTGTTAATTTATTAAGCCTGATAGCTTCGAAAGATAAATATGGGTATTTTATAGCTTCTCGCTCATACGGGAGTAAATTTGATAAAGCCATTGGGCAGAAAGATAATAAAAGAGTAAATTACTCTCTAAACGCACCGATGGGCAATGTCTTAGACCTTATTTTGAAAGATAAAAATGGATTTGCAGTGGGATATCCAGAAGAGGTTACCTATCACGTAGAGAAAAAGTATGGTCATAGTTCGTCTATAGGGTCTACACTGGATAAAAAATCATTACTCTCCAAGTATCGAATATCTCCCATTCTCGATCAACCTGAATATATTTTTACTTACGTAGTAGCGCCTAAAACAAGTTGGGGTTATCAGGTTATGAAAGACATCAATGATGTTTTATTGAGGCTGCAATCTAATTCGAAATTTATGGATGAAAACAATGTCTGGAAAAACAAAATCAATAACAGGTAACGGCACAATCTCTTGGGTTTTATCTTTGCTTGCTTCATGGTGGACATCATACTCAGTTACAGGCCCCAATCACTCATGCTGTTACATGAATTCACGATTAAAGGCCTGCTGATTTATAATTGTATGTAATCAAACACAACAACAATTAAGAGATAAGCATATAACAGGAACACATTTATCTGACTCTCACATACTCACCATACTACAACTTTCAAGATGAGCCCCACAACAGCACATGCTGCAATCACATGGATAACATTAAGCTTGAAACGGAATAACGCTATTGCTGCGGCACAGGCAATCAAAGCAGATATCCAGTCAAAGTTTTCATTAAGACCTTGTGGCCAGA
>Ga0224722_1001389_pt1 | contig 13411 bp, 9 predicted proteins | sample Balambano_FR1_Me_FD_161646 | JGI IMG/M metagenome (GOLD analysis project Ga0224722, IMG submission 161646) | Freshwater sediment microbial communities from Lake Towuti, South Sulawesi, Indonesia - Balambano_FR1_MetaG | ecosystem: Environmental > Aquatic > Freshwater > Lake > Sediment | place... | reverse complement strand
CGCCAGAATGCCGTACAGCCAGAGCCGCGACTTGCGACAGCGCAGGTGCAGCCAGGTCGCCAGCAGGCCGGCGATGATGCTGGCGATGAGGCACGGGATCGAGGTGTGGCCATCCATGTCGATGAGATAGCGGTGCAGACCGGAGATGACCCCGGCCGGAATGCCGACCCAGGGGCCAAACAGGATGCCGCCGGAGATGATGGCGATGATCCGCACGTTGATGAGTGCCCCTTCCACCGGAATGCCGGTATAGGTGCTGAACACCGCAAACAGGCAAAAGATGGCCGCCACCAGCACCAGCTCGGCCGGGGTGTGGTCCCGCTTCTGGAACAGCCGCTGGAACGGCCGGGTACGGGTCAGGAAGAACAGGGTCATCAGCATCAGCGCCGCCCGTTCGAACACCGCCAACAACATCATCTGATTTTCGAGCAAAGCAGGGATTCCATATCTATGACTAAAGGGAGGACAAGGCGCGGGATCATACCCCGTATCCCGTGTCAGCTCATTCCGAATAGTGGGTTCCAGATTAAGCTTTGCTGCTGACGGGTCGATAGATGAGTGACCCCCGGCAGCGGGGTAACCTCGATATCCAGGAGATAATAATATGTCTCAGAAAGGAGTTCTGGTGGCACTACTGGCTGGTTGCTGCGCGATGGCGGCTCAGGCCGACACACAAACCAATCAGCTCACCTGGCCTGCCACCGCCAGCAAGAGTACCGGGATGGAAATTTCGCTCACCCACCCGGGTCAGCAACCGGTCAATTCCGTTTCCACATCCAGCCCGGTCCAGACCGAGGCCATCAACCTCAGCAATCCGGATTTCAACACCACCTATCAATTGCAGGCCCGCACCCTGTATGCCAGTCTGCCCGAACAGGCCGGCACCGACTTCAAGCTGGCGCTCAACGGCCAGTCACTGCCACAACACCATTCCCTGCCCCTGACCCAGGCCACCCGCTACTTTCTCAGCTATCTGGCTCCGGCCGCCAAACCGGACCAGACCGGTGAAGCGGCCTATGAACTGCTGGTCTACTGGCACGGTTGATCATCCAGGAAGGCATGCCCGGCATGCCTTCATTTTCATTCCGGTTCGGCCTGCATTTGCATGATGGCCTGCCTGACGATCCCGTAGGCATGCTGCAACGGCGGCAATGCCCTTAGCAATCCCTGCGGCGTCACCCCGGCAGATTCTGTCTCGCTGCACACGGCAACCAGTTTCATCGCTCCCATGATCCTGGCCCCGCCTTTCAGACGGTGCACATAGTCGAGAAAACGGGCCAGTTCACCACCCTCTGCGGCTTGCTGCAGGCCCAGCAGATCATCGTCACTGGCCCGCACAAACTCATGCAACAAGGGCAGCATCAGCGCAGGCTGATTGCCGGTCAATGGTCCGAGACACTGCTTGATCTCCTGCACGCAGCGCTCGATTTCCCGCTGCTCCTCATGCTGCATGTGGCGACACAGGCAGCGCTCCAGCTCTTCCAGCCCTACCGGCTTGAACAGGCAGTCGTCCATGCCGGCTGCCAGCCCCTCGCTGACCTGCTCCTGACGGGCATCGGCCGTCAACCCCAGGATGAGGCAACGATGCGTACCCCGGCTCAGCTCCAGAGCACGATACTGGCGGGTCAGTTCAAAGCCGCTCATGCCGGGCATGTTGAAGTCGGTGATCATCACGTCAAAGGGTGTGTTGGCAAACAGTGCCAGCGCCTCGCGCCCCGACTCGGCCGCCGTGGCATCATGCCCGAGGTATGCCAGTTGCTGGCTGACCAGCAGCCGGTTGGTGGGGTGATCGTCCACTATCATGACCCTCAGTCGCCGGTGATGCCCTGTCATCGTGCCCAATGCCACGGGCGTGACTGATTCGACCGCGCTCGCCAGCGGCACTTTCATCTCGATGCTGATGCATGTGCCGTGGCCAGGCTCGCTCTCCAGCAGCAGCGAGCCTCCCATCGACTCGCACAGCGAGCGAGAGATCATCAGTCCGAGACCGGTCCCGGAGCGCTGGATGTGCTCGGGCTGCCTGGCCTGACCAAAAGGCTGAAACAGCCTGGCTTGCTCCACAGGCGCAATTCCTATGCCCGTATCCTGGATCACCAGTTGCAAGGTACACCAGCCGTCGCTGGTTTTTGATTGCAACTCGACCCGCACCGATCCCTGCTCCGTGTACTTGATGGCATTGCTGATGAGATTGGAGAGGATCTGCTTGTAGCAGATGCCATCGATCTGTACCCAGCGGGGCTCGCCGGCGGCGAGTTCCAGTTGCAGGTTCTTTTGTCTGGCCAGCGCAGTGAATACGGTGACCACCGAGGCCGTCAGCGCCGTGATTTCATGGGGTTCCGGCCTCAGTTCAAGCCGGCCGGACTCGATCTTGGATATGTCCAGAATATCGCCAATCAGGCTCAGCAGATCCCTGGCCGAACCATGGGCGATGGAGAGTGAAGTCTTGTCCTCCTCATGCAGTCGATCGCGGCGCAGGGTCAGTTCCAGCAAACCAATGATGGCATTCATGGGCGTGCGGATCTCGTGGCTCATGGTGGCCAGAAAGGTCGACTTGGCACGATTGGCCTCCTGGGCATCCTGGCTGGCCAGGGCCAGCTCTTCGAGCAGACGCAGCCGCTCACTCACGTCGATCCAGCCACCGATTCCGCCCTGAACATTTCCCTCCAGGTCATAGTAGGGCTGTACCCAGTGATAAACGGCCACGGACCCCGTCGCCATGGAGAGGCGATGATCCCCCTGCCTGGCACAGCGTACCGTACGCGCGGTGCTCAAATCCTCGAACAGGGGAGCCAGAAAAGGCCAGCGCTGCACATCGTCCGCCATGGTCGAGCCCAGCAGGCGGCTCTTCTCCTCGCCAAAGAAGCTGGCATAAGTGCTGTTGCAGAGCACCAGCCGATCCTCCCGATCTCTGGCGTAGATGGGATGGGGTGTGCCGTCCACCAGATCTTCGATGAACTTGAGCTGGGCACTCAAAGCCATCTCGGCTGCCCGGCGCTGGCGCACCTGTTTGTGCAAAGAGAGGCCCCATAGGCCAATCCAGATGGTCAGCAGCATGATCAAGGCAATGATGCCGCCAAATTCCCGCACCAGCTCCTGCCAGGTGATAGCCTCCTGCTGGGTACTGACGCGCCAGCGATTGGAGAGTCCCTCCAGCTCATCTGGCGGAATGATGGCAATCACCCGATCCAGAATGTCGCGCAACATGTGCTGCTTGGGCGAAACGGCAAACGCCGCCCCGATCGGGATGGAGTCGAACAACTCGCCCGTGATGAGCAGACTGTCCGGAAACTTGCTGTTGATGTAGTACTTGGCGACCCGCAACGGCAACACGGTCACGTCGCAGGTCTCGCTCGCCACGCAGCGCAGCGCATCTTCGATCCGTTCGAACTTTCTGGTGGTCAGCTTGCCATACTCGTCCTCTATCGCCTGCTCGGAGATGAAGTCCTTGATAATGGCGACCGTACCGGTCTTGAGCAGCGTCTCCGGTGCCGTCGCCTCATGGCGGACCCCCACCACATAAGCCAGCGGGTCGAGCACAAAGGCACGGCTGAAAAGGTAACGACTGCGACGCTCTTCCGATGGGCTCAACACCGCGATGTCCACCTGCCCACCATCCAGCAACTGCAACATCTGCCCTGGCGTCTTGACTGGCACCACCTCTATTTCAACCCCCAGCTTCGCTCGCAACACCTGCAGCAAATCGGCCACCACCCCGTGCAAGGTGTCATTGATGTCGAGAAAACTCAGCGGCGGCACCCCGCTGTTGACGGCAATCCGGATTTTTTTCTGCTGACCCAGCCAGGCCCACTGCTCGCTGGTCAGCTCGACCTTGCTGGCCCCGATAGAGAGGCCGCCGCCATTCCAGCGTTTGGCAATTTCCTCCCGTTTGCCTTCCAGAATTTCATCCAGCGCAATATTGATGATTTTTTTCAGCCGCTGGTTTTTCCTTTCCAGCGAAAAAGAAAAACCATGGGTGTCTATATAAAGAGGTTTCAGTAATTGAATGCTGTCTTGATAAAATTTATTGACGATGAAGTTCCCGGAAATCATGTCCAGCATGACGGCATCGACCTGACCATATGCAACCGCAGAAAGTGCGCTATAACGGGAGGAATACATTTTTATCTGAACCTTGGGCAGGTAGCGCATCACATCTAGCGCCGGCAGATAATACTCCGGGACGGCCACCGTTCTTATATCACGCTCCTTTACGTGTATATTTTTATATATGGCCGGATCATCCGGCATATATTTATCGGTCAACAATAATTGCTGCTCTTCTTCATAGGCATTGGAGGTGCTCAGCAGATCAACCTCTCCCCGCTTGAGCGCAGCAATGGCTGCGGCGCGAGACGGCAGATTCTTTACGACGATCTCGACACGCAACAGATGACTCAGCATGCCGACAATGTCGGCGGTGACGCCTTCGTAAGCATTGGCACGCAGAGTGATGTCCATCGGAGGATTGTCGGGCATGGGTACCCCGAGCACCAGCCGGCCACGATTTCTCAACCACAGCCAATCTTCCGCATGCAGCGGCAGGGTCTGCTTCTCGAGGTACTCGCTGTCATTGCGCGCATAGACATGCAGAAAGGGCGCCGCCAGCTCATGAGCCGAAGCCCATGAAGCGCAGCAACAGACCAGCAGAGCTGCAAGCCAATGCCTCATGGTCACAGCAACTCTTGGCGCTTGGCCAGGCTGATCAGATCAACCATGGTGGTGACATTGAGCTTTTGCATCAGCCGACTCTTGTAGGTGCTGACCGTCTTCTCGCTGAGCAGCATGCTCTCTGCAATCTGCTTGTTGGTGTGCCCCTGGCATATCTGCAACAAGACGCTCATTTCTCTATCCGAGAGCGCCGACAAGAGATCTTTCCGATCGACTTCATGGGCATTCTTGGCGCCAGCAATCACATCGCGAGGGAAATAAAGCTGACCTTTCCCTACCTTTACCAGCACTGTTTTCAGCAAGGAAAGGTCATCCAGCTTGGATATGAAACCGTTGGCACCGGCTTGCAGACAACGCACCATAATATGATGCGTAGCTTGTGCCGACAATATGACCACCTTGATATCAGCATCCATCTCTTTCAGTCTTTTGATCACCTCAATGCCGTCCAGCCTGGGAATTCCGATATCCAGCACGACCATATCAGGCTGATATTTCCGCGCCATCGAAACTGCATCAACACCATTATCAACTTCGGCAACAATATGATGATCATCCTGCTGCAGCAGGATATTCACAGCCATTCTTATGGCGGGATGATCATCTACTACCAATATTTTTGCCATATACTTTCCTGTCATTACTCCATTTGATTCAACGTATATTAACTACAAAGTCAGCACGTGTACCATATGGCGCTTGAATATTAATGATATGTTACATAATTCAAGTAACGACTCCTCTCTTCGTACCTCATTCATTTTTATCTGATATTTTTATTTATGCTCATCAAATACTTACAGAGCTATATATTCTTTTGAATCTCTATTTTTTCTTGTACTCATTCCTGTACGGCAACCCCTCCCATCCTCCCCCGTCAGAGGGACGCACCATCTAGATAAGAAAAGCACCAAAACTCTTAAAAATCAAAATCATAAGAAAAACAAAAAACCCTGATAAGAGAATGGACAAGGCTTATTTTAAGTTGCAGACAACAACCATCTTTTAGGACTTTTCCTACACAGCATTCAATCGATCCGAGCAGGTCCGTCCAGTATCTTTGCCGGCGAAAAGATGAGCTGATTGACGAAACATTACCCTTCGGCGATCGGCAAGATTGCCTGGACAAACCCGTCCGGCAAGGTGGAAAGGGAATGCACCCTGGGTGCGTGAAATCAAACGGGTGGCAAATGCCCCCATCAGGAAATGTGTAGGAAATATCAAGATGAAAAAGACTCTGATTGCGCTGACTGTTGCAGGACTGGGCTTCGCTGCCGCCGCTCAGGCCGCTGTAGAAGCAAAATCCGTTGCCACCTGGAAGGCAACCGCCAAAAAGGACACCGAGTCGGCGCTGGTTGTCACGCCGCTCGACAGCCTCTCTTTCCAATACGCGGAAGGGATCAAGGGTTTCAACACCGTGAACGGCCTGTTCGACGTTGCCATCAAGGGTGATGCCAGCGCCACCGACTTCACGCTGAAGGCCAAGAAGCTGAGCGGCACCCTGAACCACCTGAGCGGCGGCTCCACCGTCGACGTCGGCGTGCTGTGGCAAGGTGCTCCCGTCAGTACCACCGCCTATACCACGCTGATCGATACCGCTGCCGGCATCACGGGCGGCAACCTCTCTCCGCTGGCCAGCGCCTTCAAGGATGACACCCAGCGCAGCACCGCCCAGGGCTCGTTCACCTTCAACATCGAGAGCGCGACCGTCAACGGCACAGAAGCGGCTTTCGAGACCCTGCCGGATGGCCTGTGGAGTGGGGAAGTCAACGTCGAGTTCGTTGCCAACTGGTCCTAATTGCCGCGACGCATAGTATTCGGGGCCCTGCGGGGCCCTTTGCAATCACAGGAGTTCCCATGAACCTGAAAATGCTGATGGCATGGATGCTGTTTATTCCCGGGGTCAGCCAGGCCATCAACGTTGGTTCCGTCACCACCTTCATCGATGCAGGCAACCAGGATGTAGCCAAGGAGATCGAGAATGGCAGTGCTCAAGCCAGGCTGGTCACCATCTCCGTCAGCCGCATCTCTTCACCTGAAGAGGGTGGCCAGGAGATCCCGATGGAAGTGGGCGGCGAGCTGATGCTCTCGCCCAGCCGATTGATGCTGCCCGCCCATGCCAAGAACAACGTTCGTTTCTTTTACAAGGGACCGCAGGATGGCAAGGAGCGCTACTACCGCATCCGCTGGCTGGACACAGCCCTGTCGATGGACGACCAGAGCAACAATCGCCGCCAGGCGGTTGCCACCACCTCTGCCCAGATAGGCACCATTCTGGTGGTCACGCCACGCCAGCAGCACTTCGCCTACAACCTGCAAAACGGAATGTTGAGCAATCAGGGGAATGCCTCTTACCGCACCGTGGCCTACGGCCCCTGTCTGGACCGCAAGGCACAGGCGCAGTGCAAAGAAACCTATTACGACCTGCCCGGCAAGCAGCGCCGCTTCAAGAAAGTCGATATGCAGGATCCGCAAAGTCATCTTGGCCTCTGGCTGGGTCAGGAATTCGTCGTCGTCAAATAACCCGTTTGTGCTGGTACTGCCTTCACCACCCGGTCGAGTGGCGGTGTTGTTTTGCCGAAATCTGAAACCATGGTGCGTGATATGTTGAAGAAAACCTGCTTGTTGCCGCTCTCATTGCTGATGGTGGTCTCCGCCTCGGCCAACAGCGCGGCGCCACTCAAGATCGCCAACGTCATCATTCCGGCCAGTTTTGCCCAGGCTCTGGCAGAAGGGCTGGCTGTTCCCGTTCGTCTGCAGTACACGGATGAAAAAAACCGGCTCGACACCCTGACCGATAACCCGATCGGCAATGCCACCCTGCTGCTGCAGGATGGCAAGCTGCATCTGCTGCACATCGATTTTGGTGCTGGCCAGCAGCAAGGTCTGCTCAACGACCAGCTGACCGCCATGCTCGCCAGCGAAGAGAAGCGCACGTTTTCTGCCGAGGGCAGCTTGCAGATAGATGCCAACGCCAACATGCAGCTTGACCTGGTGGCCATGTTGCTGACGATTCGGGTTTCACGCGATGCATTCGGCCAGGCCAGGCAGCCGGACAACCGGGTGACCTTGACCCCGACCGTTGACGCTCTGACCGGGGTGCATCGCTACAATCTGGGCTACTCCTTCAACAGCAATCGGCAAAACGGTCACAGCGACTCCAACTTCCTGCAACTGGACAGTACCGTCGGCATGGGTGCCCATCACATGGCGCTGGACGCCTCCCTCTACAACCTTGGGGAGCCAGAACAGAGCGGTGACATCTATCGTGCCATGTACGAACGGGATCTTGACGATCGCCGCATCGCGGCCGGCATGGTCTCGACCTGGGATCTGCAGACGCTGGGGGTGGTGACCGGCCTGAGTACTGGCCGCATTTATGGGGCATCGTACGGCAACCAGGCCCAGTCACGTAAACAGAAAGCCGACGCATCCACCACCCCGGTACAAGTCTTCATGCCTGCCAATGGCGAGGTCAGGGTGTACCGTGAAGATCGCCTGATCAGCCTGCAGAACCTGACCATCGGCAACCAGAATATCGACACCTCGGCGTTCCCCAGTGGCGTCTACAACGTCACGGTCGAAGTCTATGTCGATGGGCGGCTGACCAGCACCACGACCCAGCGCGTCACCAAGCTGGGCGGTAGTCTGGGCTTTACTCAGGAGTGGGGATGGCAATGGTGGGGAGGCATGATGGAAGGCACCCAGAACAACGGCGATTCACCGCTGCTGGGAGTATCGCTGGCACGTTCGCTGGATACTCTGGAACTGGCCACCACAACCTATGCCTTCAAGGATGCTGCGGTAGGCGAAGCGCGTGCAAACTGGCAGGCAACCGATCGTGTCAGTGCCCAGTTGCAAACCATGCTGGCCTCCGACCAATCGTGGCGCTTCGCATCCAGCCTCGCCCTGCAGGCCCATGACAATGCCTCCCTGTGGCTCAGCCAGGAGAAACTCGAGACCGGCAGCGCCCTGACGGTGAGCAACGCCGAACTCTACTCCGCCGGCATCACGCTCAATCTGGGTGGCTGGGTCAGTGGTCTCGGCCAGCTCACCTTCAACACCCTACACGACCGCCAGATGAACAGCGATCGCAGCTATGCCGATTACTACCAGCACCTTTATGTCGGCAAATACGGCAATCTGTCGCTGCGCGCCAGCCTGCAGAGCGACAGCGGCACGCTCAACGGATTCAACAACAAGAGCATCACGCTGGATTACTCGATCCCGTTCGACAACCTGTTCAGCTTTGGCATGAGCAGTAACGAGCAGGGCCAGACCACGGCCAATCTCAACTACCAAAAACGCATGGACGGCGTCATCAATCTGGCCTCGTTCAATGCCTCGCGCATGATGCACGGCAGTGATGAACACAATATGGCGCTCTCCGGCACTCTCGGGTTCGAGAACAGGGTCATCGGCGGCACCATGACGCTGGGCCGCGGCCATGGTGGCGACATGAATGGCAACCTGATTGCGCGCGGCGCACTGGTCACGACGGAGGACTCACTGGTCGCCTCTAGCCGCAACTCCTCGGGGTCCGGCTTGATCATCAATACCGGGATCGATCGCGAAGGACAGATGCTCGCCAAGGTCAACGGACAGGATTACCCCCTGCATGGCGAGCAGACCTTCCTCGCCCTCCCCCCTTACGGGGAATACGAGATAGAGCTGCTCAACAGCAAGCGGGGCAAGGACAGCTACGACATCAATACCGGCAAGCAGCGCTACACCCTGTTTCCCGGCAACGTGGCCACCCTGGATGCGAGCAGCACGATCAAGGAGATGGTGACTGTCTTCGGCATACTCAGGGCGGAAGACGGCTCCTTGCTGGCCAATGCCCGCATCGACAACCATATCGGCACCACGGTGACCAACGAGGAGGGTGAATTCTCGCTGGATGTGGATAAAGCCAATCCCATGCTGACTTTCCGCCAGGGGAATGACTTCTGTGAAGCCGAGCTCGATCTTGAACAACACAGCGGCGCCGCCTGGGTAGGCATTATTACCTGCCAGGGGCTGCCCACCTATGCCATGGTGAGAGAGTACTGATGATGAATCCCGCATATAAATGGCTGTTGGCGATGGTAATTGCCACCAGCTGGGCCTCGCAGGCCAGTGCCGCAGTATCCAAAACTGTCTGGCCAAATGCTCCGCTACGAAACTTTCTGTTTATTGAGAACCAGGAAGACAACAATCTGTTTGTGGCACCTACCGACGGATTAGATCCACGTTTGACCGGTGCAAATGCTTGGACCTCCCTTAAAGGGAATGGGCAAGTGAGCCTGGCGTATGTTGATAATGGATACAACACCGATATTAACAATTGGAACGTCGACATGTGGGAAAACGGCCCGATCCGTCGTCCTTATGTCAACCAGCGCTGCATCATGACATATACCCGCTGTGATCCCGACACGGCAGAAGCGGTCAACAAACCCGCCGTGGTAGATGACCTTGGCTTTTTCGGTCTCATTGGCGCATCCGCGGGATGGGGGCACGGCAAGCTCAGCGCGAGTTTTTTTGACTATCTACGCACCATGCCAGTTGGAGCCATTCTGAACAGAGAAATGAACTTGTGCATGACCACGCTCAAATACGACGCGGCGGCTGGAGAGCGCTGTATCAATCAGAACAGTGGCTACTGGTACGTGAGAAACATGCAGCACAAGAAGGCTGGTCATCTGCGCTTCGTACAAACCAACGCGATTAGCGAAGTCATTGTTGACAGCAATGGCGTACCTTATGTCTTGCCTGGTTCTCAAGGCTGTGAAAACTATCGTCTAGGCAATCAAGACGGCATTTTATGTCGGTTCCTTGATTACAACTTCAATGACGATGGCAGCCAAAATTATATCGAACCGTATATGTATACCAATGTCAGAAATAGCTCATTAAATAGCGCCATTGGCGTCACTGATTTGCAAATGAGTGCGGATCTCAAGAATTGGGCATACAAGGGTTATCGCCATAATATCAGCTACCTCAGGGGGCAATCCTCTGTATATCTGTTCCTATCAAGCAATTTCTTCAAACAAGTGGTGAGGTTGGGTCTGCAAGAACAACTTACTCGTAGCCTGATCAACTTCAATATGAAAAATGGGTATGCACCTGAGAGTGGATACTATGAGTTCAGTGGCACAACCGAGATACATATCAAGCCACGGGACTTCAGCGTATCGATTCTGTCATCCGATGGTATAACCACACCTTACAGGGAAGGCAGCGTTGGAAAAGATATTCTGAATTTCCCCTACAATATTTCTGATAGTGGCCCTATTAGTGCCGATCTGCTCGAAATATCTATTTCGCAAGACCAAGGCGTTTCTTATCAAGGGCATTGCACTTTTTACCCGGCCGGGAAGGTATCATCCGAGCAGGCCGTGCCAATTCCGACCAGGCTGGTGTTTGATTCAGGGACTCATGGTGCCGCTTCCCAGCATGCCATTGAATGTGGCGGACACTCGGTAGATATCCGTGCCTTGGGCATAAAAGACAACCAACCACCACAAGAGTGGAACGATCCCGTCAACGGCAAAGGCATTACCCGATTCTACAAGCTGGCGCTGGAATTCGATCTGACCGATCCCATGGTGCAACGCACCATTGGCAACGACCTGTGGGAAGGGGAAGTACAACAAAGCGGTACCATTACCATCAAAGGGATCTGGCGCTGACCATGAAGAACGACATGCATCGCATTTTCTGGCTCTTGCTGGCCGGCACGCTGAGCTCACAGGCCATGGCCATCGACATCGGCGCCATGACGATTGCCATGGCACCGAACGAAGAGTTCATTGCCCGGACCGTCACCAACAACAGCGGCTCGCCCAAGGTCTACGAAGTGCAGATGGAAAAAATCAGCAATCCCACGGCCACGGGGACAAGCGTTCCGACGGTGCCCGGCGAGCTACTGTTCGCCCCCAAGCGCTTCACCCTGCACGCCAAGCGCATGCAGAACGTCAAGCTCTACTACAAGGGGCCAGCGGATGGTCAGGAGCGTTACTATCGCATCACTTTCACCGAGTCACCGGCGGCCCAGCTTGATGAAAGTGGCCAGGCCAGGCGCCGTGGTGCGTTGGAGATGAAACTCGCGCTGCAATCGACCCTGGTGGTACGCCCGCGCCAGGTTCATTTTCAATACCAGCTGGATCCGGCAAGGAGCAGCATCACCAATACCGGCAACACCTACTTCGAATTCATGGTGAAACGGGGATGTCTGCAGGCGGACAGCGAGGCCGACAGCAAATACCTGCTGCCCGGCGAAACCTACCAGAACCCAAGGATCGGCCAGGCAGGCAACCAGAAGCTGATCGTCTACCAATCCCGGTTCATCCGGGTCGGCAAGGATTGCTGGCCTGACTAGCCGCTCGCAAACGGGCGACCGGGATTGGGCAGAGCCCTGGCCATCAGGATGACAATGTGGCCAGCCGGACGGCGAAGCCCATGAAGAAGAGGCCGATGAGGCCGTTGCCGAGCCGGGCCAGACGCACCTTGCGCGCAAAGAAGCGCGCCATCAGGGTGCCACCGAAGATCAGCAAGGTCAGATAGACGAAGCTCATGGCCTCCAGCATGCTCGCCAGCACCAGGTAGGAGACCCAGGTGTGGGCGTAGTTGAAGTCGACAAACTGCACGAAGAAGGAGACGTAGAACAGGATCGCCTTGGGGTTGGTGAGGCTCAGGGTGAGCGCCTTGGAGAAGTAGCGCTCGCCGTGCTCGACCACGGGCGCCTGCCCTTCCCGCCTGGCGATGAAATTGGCGTGCAGGATCTTCACCCCGAGATAGAGCAGGTAGAGGGCGCCCAGGTAGCGCACCAGGGTAAACAGCAAGGGGGTGGTGCGAATGAGGGAGGCGATGCCCAGATAGGCGCAGAAGATCAGGATGGCGTCGCCGACGAAGACCCCGAGGGCCGCCTGATAACCCGGGCCGACGCCGCGGCTCGCCCCGGTGCGCAGCACATAAATCGAGTTGGGCCCCGGCGCTATGATGATGAAGAAGAGCCCGACCAGGTAGGTCCAGACATTGATGACCCCCAGGCTCTCAAACATGGCGCGCCCCTCTGGACTTAGAAAACAGCCCGCTCAGGCAGGTCCAGACATTGATAACCCCCAGACTTTCGAACATGTTCCCTCCATGGCGGGTATGAGACGACGAGGTTTCTATACTAATCCGCCGCCCGCCGAGCACAAGTGCCGATCCGTGATCCGTTCGCCCCACCCTCTCACCGCCATAACCGGCAACCCCGATCACCCCCACTTTATGGTGTCCAGACGCGTCGGGATCAGGCATGTTAAGCCATCCCCAGACTCACAGAACCCGCCCTCATGGAAAAGAGCCTCAGTACCGATCAGCCACTCGCCGCCGCTGCCGCGCACGACGCCTTGAACCGCACTACCTATCCGGTGATCGCCGCCATCAGCTTCTCGCACCTGTTGAACGACATGATGCAGTCGGTGTTGCTGGCCATCTATCCGCTGCTCAAGCTCGGCCTCAACCTGTCGTTCGCCCAGATCGGCCTCATCACCCTCACCTACCAGTTTACCGGCTCGCTGTTGCAGCCGCTGATCGGCCTCTACACCGACCGCCGGCCCATGCCCTATTCATTGCCGTTCGGCATGGGCTTTACGATGATCGGCTTGCTGTCGTTGTCGCAGGCAACCAGCTTCGGCGCCGTGCTGCTATCGGCCATGCTGATCGGCATCGGCTCGTCGGTGTTCCATCCGGAATCTTCCCGGGTCGCCCG
>Ga0224722_1001388_pt1 | contig 13415 bp, 15 predicted proteins | sample Balambano_FR1_Me_FD_161646 | JGI IMG/M metagenome (GOLD analysis project Ga0224722, IMG submission 161646) | Freshwater sediment microbial communities from Lake Towuti, South Sulawesi, Indonesia - Balambano_FR1_MetaG | ecosystem: Environmental > Aquatic > Freshwater > Lake > Sediment | place... | reverse complement strand
GTGGGTTGGGCGGGGCGCTCAGCATGATGCGCGGCGGCGCGCCGCAGCCGATCAAGACGCTCGATCTCCACCACGGGGCCAGCACCGCCGCAGGCACCGGCCCGCAGGCCGACCACTTCATGCCTGAAGTCGCCGGGCTCGGTACATCAGTGCGGCTGCTGCCGGTCACCCGCGGCGAGGCCGGAGGCCCATCCGACTTCCAACGGCCAAGCGGCAGGCTCCTGCTGTTCTGGGGCTGCGGGGAGCGTGCCGGTCCCGGCCAGCCGGTGGTGATCGACTTTAGTACGCTTGCGAAGGGAGAGATCCCGCCGGGGCTGTTCATGCCTGCGGTCGATCTCCCTTCCGACTGGCAAGTTACCCCGGATAACAGCCGGACCTATACCGGCTGGCCCAACGGCAAGGACGACAAGCAGGTGCCCGGCACCGCCTCGCTGCTCGGGCCGCACCGGATCGCCGCCAATTATTCGAAGGAAATCAGCTTCACTCTCGCCGAGGATTTCATGCCGCCGCTGAGCGCAAAGACCAGTGCCAATGCCGCCGGTGGCTATGGCCTCAGCTGGAACGGGCTGTCCAAGGCGACCGGCTATTACGCCTGGGCCATCGGCGCCAAGGACGCGCGCGGCAAGGCGCCGACCGAGATGGTGTGGTGGGCATCGTCCAAGGCGCAGGCCTTTGGCGGTCCGCTGTGGGACTGGATTTCCCCGGCGGGCGTGCGGCGGCTGATCGAGGCGGGCACAGTAATGCCGCCCGAACAGCGCGACTGCACGATCCCGGCCGAAGTCATCAAGGCGAGCGGTGAGGGCATGATGGTCAGCCTGCAGGCCTATGGCCCGCAGGCCGATTTCGCCTTCCCGCCGCGCCCGGCGGATACCCGCAAGCCCTGGAACCCCGAATGGATCGCGCGGGTGCGGTTCCGGTCATCGACGATGCTGATCCCCGGGATGGAGATGTCCGGGTTGAGCGCAGGGAGCGGTTCGCAGGCCGCGGGCGAGGCCAGCGAAGCGCCGCGCAAGCCCAAGTGCCGCGGTCTCAAGGGGATTGCCGAGCGCGCCGCGGGCCTGTGCGAATAGCGCGCCGCGGCGAACGGGGCGAGGGACGCCGATGTCGCCCCTCGCCCGGCAAGGCTTACATGCTGTAATACATGTCGAATTCAACCGGACACGGAGTGGTTTCGGTGCGGATCACCTCTTCCCACTTGAGTTCGGCATAGGCTTCGATCTGGTCCTTGGTGAAGACGTCGCCCTTGAGCAGGAAGTCGTGATCTGCCGCGAGCGCTTCAAGCGCCTCGCGCAAGGATCCGCACACGGTCGGCACCTCGGCGAGTTCGGCCGGGGGCAGATCGTAGAGGTTCTTGTCCATCGCCTCGCCCGGGTGGATCTTGTTCTCGATCCCGTCGAGCCCGGCCATCAGCAGCGCCGAATAGGCAAGGTAGGGGTTGGCGAGCGCATCGGGGAAGCGGAACTCGACCCGCTTGGCCTTGTCGCCCGCGCCGTAGGGAATGCGGCACGAGGCTGAACGGTTGCGCGCCGAATAGGCCAGCAGCACCGGCGCCTCGAACCCCGGCACCAGCCGCTTGTAGCTGTTGGTGGTGGGGTTGGTGAAGGCATTCAGCGCCTTGGCATGCTTGATCACCCCGCCGATGTAATAGAGGCAGGTCTCCGACAGGCCCGCATATTCGTTACCCGCGAACATCGGCTTGCCATCTTTCCAGATCGACATGTGGGTGTGCATGCCGCTGCCGTTATCGGCCTTGATCGGCTTGGGCATGAAGGTCGCGGTCTTGCCGTAAGCATGCGCGACCTGATGCACCACATACTTGTAGATCTGCATGCGGTCGGCGGTCTGCACCAGCGTCCCGAAGGTGAGGCCGAGCTCGTGCTGGGCGGCGGCGACTTCGTGGTGGTGCTTGTCGCACGGCAGGCCCATTTCGAGCATCGTGGCGACCATCTCGCCGCGGATGTCGATCGCGCTGTCGACCGGCGCGACCGGGAAATACCCGCCCTTCGCGCGCGGACGGTGCCCGAGGTTGCCGTTGTCGTACTCCTTGCCGGTATTGGTCGGCAGTTCGATATCGTCGATCGCAAAGCCCGATCCGGCATAGCCGTCCTCGAAGCGCACATCGTCGAACATGAAGAACTCGGCTTCGGGCCCGACATAGACGGTATCGCCAATCCCGGTGGTCTTGAGATAGGCCTCGGCGCGCTTGGCGGTGGTGCGCGGATCGCGCGCGTACCAGTCGCCGGTCGCCGGTTCGACGATGTCGCAGTTGATGATCAGCATCGGCGTGGCGCTGAACGGATCGACCCAGGTTTCGGTGAGGTCGGGCTTCAGGATCATGTCGCTTTCGTTGATGACCTTCCACCCGGCGATCGACGATCCGTCGAACATCAGCCCGTCTTCAAGCGCGTCTTCGTCCATCACCCCGGCGACCATGGTGAGGTGCTGCCACTTGCCCTTGGGATCGGTGAAGCGCAGGTCCACCCATTCGATTTCTTCGTCCTTGATCTTGTTGAGGACGTCTTTGACTTTCGACATTGGTGCATTGCCTCCGATTTGCATGTGGACCGGCCCGCCGCCTTGGCGGGCTGGAGAGGGTGGATATCAAATGGCCTCGTCGTCGGTCTCGCCGGTGCGGATGCGCAGCGCGGTCTCGATGGTCGAGACGAAGATCTTGCCGTCGCCGATCCGGCCGGTCTTGGCGGCATTGGCAATCGCTTCGACGACGCGTTCGGCCTGATCGTCGGGCACGACCACTTCAAGCTTCACCTTGGGGAGGAAATCGACGACATATTCGGCGCCGCGATAAAGTTCGGTGTGGCCCTTCTGGCGACCAAACCCCTTGGCTTCGGTGACGGTGATCCCGGACACGCCGATTTCATGGAGCGCCTCCTTCACCTCGTCGAGCTTGAAAGGTTTGATGATCGCCTCGATCTTTTTCACGTCGTCCCCGTTCGCGCCTGGCTGATTGCTGACCGATTCTTAACAAGAACCGTGCCAAGCTCTAGGTTGTGGCTCTTGAACGATCCTTGCCGCTTGAAGACTCAAGGCGGGGGATGTCTTTCGCCCTTCCCGGTCGGTTAGCAAGATTATGGTGCGCTGCGCAATGGTGCACAGCATGTGATCGGGTGTTGCCTAAAATTTAAGCAATGCCTGTTGCGATCACAGGCGAAGCCCTGTCGTCTCGGGCAGCCCGCACATGATGTTGAGGTTCTGGATCGCGGCCCCCGAAGCGCCCTTGCCGAGGTTGTCGAAGCGCGCGATCAGGCGGGCCTGGGTGCCGTCGGCGCTAGTCAAAACGAATACTTCAAGTCCGTCCCACAGTTCTGCGTCTCGACGCAGTAGCAGTTCGGACGGCGTAGTCTCTGTATCCGCGAGCGTCACAACCGGGCCGAACTCTCCGTATTGGTCTTCCAGTTGGTGATACAGGGACCGAATATCGCCAGCATTCAGCGCAGCCGCCGGAACCGGCACATCGACCAGCATGCCGCGATGGGCGGGAACGACGCTCGGAGAAAAGACTGGAGCACAAGAGAGGCGAGCATAGCGCTGCATTTCGGGCAAGTGCTTGTGATCGAGCCCCAAACCGTACGTGCGGAATGCGATGTCAGGATCACGATCAAATCGTTCAATCAGTGCGTTTCCGCCTCCTGAGAAGCCGGAGACGGCGTTCACCGTGAAGGGCCAGTCCGGCTTGAGGTAAGACCGAAATGGCCCATTGCCGCGTAGATTGCTGGGGGTCGGCAACCATTGGATTTCCCGCGTCAGCGGCGCGACCAGCGCGAGAAAGCCGGTGGGGTAGCACCCCGGATTGCTCACGAAACGGGCATTGGCGATGGCCTCGCGCCCGATCAGCTCGGGAAAACCGTAAGTCCACCCCTCGGCCACCCGGTGCGCGCTGGAGGCGTCGATGATGCGGGTCCTGGAGCCCTCGGCCAGCGTCACGGCCGCTTTCGCGGCCTCGTCGGGCAGGCACAGGATCGCGATGTCGGCGGCGTGGAGCGCGTCGCGCCGCGCGGCCTCGTCCTTGCGCTGGGCATTGTCCAACACCAGCAATTCGAACTCACTACGTCCTTGTAAACGCTCGCGGATTTCAATGCCAGTGGTGCCCGCAGCGCCGTCGATGAATAGCCGGATCGCCATCGGCTATTCGCCTTGAGGGGCAAGCTCGGACGAGCAGCACCAGCCCGCCGGGCCGCCGGGGCCGGAACAGCCCCACACCCAATCGCCTGCAACATCGAGCAGTTCGAACCGGCTGCCAGGCACGAGCCGGGCAAACACCTCGCTATCGGTGCGCGGGGAGAGCCGCAGCCCGACGCCTTCGACCCCGGCGATCCGAATCTGCGGGATGACGTAGTGGGCGGCAAGGTGGGTTCCGGCGAGCGCGATATGGGCAAGGTCCCCGCGCAGCGGCAGCGCCCCGGGTGCAGGCTTTTCGACCGGACCTTTCAGCCCCAGCCCGGTCCGGGGCACGACATATTCAACCTGATCGCGCACGGCGCCGCTCATTGGGGTTCCATCAACCTTCGCTCTGCCGCCGCGCTCTCCCCCGCGTCAGCGTGGCCCGAGCCGTTAGCGCCAAGCGACCCGCGGAGCAAGCTGCGCCCCCGGCTCACCCACCGTAACGTGCGCGCAGCGCATGCCAGGCCGCCCTCAGCCCGAGCCCGCGCCCGCCGCGTGCCCGTCCGGGGCGCGGGGTGGGGTTCCATGCGAAGGTGTCGAAATGGACCCAGTCGATCCCCTCTCCCACGAAACGGTCGAGGAACAGTCCGGCGACGCTGGCCCCGGCAAACGGAACCGCGGCGGCATTGGTTATGTCGGCCACGTCAGACACGAGGTATTCGCGGTAGGCCTCGGCGAGCGGCAGGCGCCATGGCGGGTCGTCATGCGCGCGCCCTGCGGCAAGGAAGGCCTCGGCGGTCTCGTCGCGGCGCGCCATCAGGGCGGGCAGGTCCGGCCCGAGCGCCACCCGCGCCGCCCCAGTCAGCGTGGCGAAATCGACGATCAGGTCGGGCGCCTCCTCGCTCGCCCGGGTCAGCGCATCGCCGAGGATCAGCCGCCCTTCGGCATCGGTGTTGTGGATCTCCACCGTCAGCCCCTTGCGGCTGGCGAGCACGTCGCCGGGGCGGAAGGCGCCGCCCGAAATCGCGTTCTCCACCGCCGGGATCAGTAGGTGCAGCCGGACCTTCAGTCCCGCGCCCATGATCAGCCGCGCAAGGGCCAGCGCGTGCGCCGCCCCGCCCATGTCCTTCTTCATCAGGCGCATGCCCGACGACGGCTTGATGTCGAGCCCGCCGCTGTCGAAGCACACCCCCTTTCCGACCACCGCCAGCACCGGGTGCGCCGGATCGCCCCAGACGAGGTGCATCAGCCGCGGGGCATGGTGGCGGGTCGCCGCGCGCCCGACCGCGTGCACCATCGGATAGCCCTGTTCGAGCGCATCGCCGCGCACCACCGCAAGTTCGGCTGCGTGCGCCTTGGCGAGCACTTCGCATTCGGCTTCGAGCGCGGCGGGCCCCATGTCCTCGGCCGGGGTGTTGACGAGATCGCGCAGATAGCATTCCGCCTCGGCCTCGGCAGTGGCGGCAGGGATCGCGGCGACCTGCGTGGTCAGCAGGATGCGCAGGCCTTGCGAACTGCTGCCGCCGCGGCCGTCCTCGCTTTTGTAGCGGGCGAAGCGGTATTGCCCGGTGTTCCACCCGAACAGCGCCGGGCCGGGATCCACCCCTGCGAGGCGATAGGTGCCGGCCGGCAGCTCCTCGGCCAGCTTTGCCAGGCACCAGCTCGACAGGCTTTGCGGGTTGGCGACCCCGGCCACCGCGAACCAGCCATCGCCATCGGGCACGATCCCGATCTGATAGCCGCCGCCTTCGAACTTTTGGGCCGACAGCGCGGCGCGCTGACCGGCCGAAAGGCCTTTCGCAAAAGCGGCAAAGCCGTCCTTGCCCACAAGGTGAATGGCGATCGCGTCCTGCCCGCGGTCGGGCTGGATCAGGGCTTTGGGTTCGCTCATTGCTGCTCCATAATCGCGGGCGGCGGTCGGGTGCCAGCAGATTCGGGCCGCACGGGGGATGAGCGATGATGCAAGCCGAAATGTTTCACGTGAAACATTGGAGAGGCCGGGGCCGGTCCGTTGAGCGCGGGTCGGTCGCGGCGCTGGCGGCCATGCTGGCGCTGGCGGGATGCTCCGCGCCCGAAGACATCGCCGAGCGCACCGGCATCACCGCGCCCGTTGCCGCTGCCGCGACCGGCAAGGGCGGCGCGTCCGCTACCGCCGCCGCAGCAAGCGCGAGCGTGGCCGGCGGGCCCGCCCGGTTCACCGACAACAGCGAAAGCGAGGGTGCCACCCGCGAATTCAGCTACGCCTGGCCCGGTGCCGCCGCGGCCATCCCTGCACTCGCCGAATACCTTGCTGCCGACCGTGACCGTGCGCTTGCCGAACAGAAAACCGAATGGGCCGAGGCGCTCGCCGAATTCGCGGGCGAGGAATGCGCGATGTGCAAGACCCGCTCGTATGAACAGGGCTGGGAGGTGGTCGCCGACCTGCCGCGCTTCCTGTCGCTGTCGTCCACCATCGCCGTCTACACCGGCGGGGCGCATGGCAACGGCTTCTTCGATGCGCTGGTCTGGGACCGCGAGGCGGGCCGTGGCTTTAATCCCAAGGCGATGTTCCGGACCGAGGCCGCCTTGCAGGACGCGCTCGGCGATCCGTGGTGCGCGGCCCTGACGCGCGAGCGCGGGAAGCGGATGGGCAATGATTACAGCGACGACGGGTTCTTCACCTGCCCGGCGATTGCCGACCTGACGCTGCTTGTGGGCTCGGGCGGCAAGCGCGGGTTCGATCGCATCGGGCTGCTGGCCGCGCCCTATGTCGCGGGTTCCTACGCCGAGGGCACCTACGAGGTGACGCTGCCGGTCACCCCCAAGGTGCTGGCCGCGGTGAAGGGCGAATACAAGTCGGCATTTGCGCTGGGAAAGTAGCATTTGCCCGCGGGCATCGCTATGTGAGGGGGCATGCACGAATACCAACTGATCGAGAGCAGCGACACCGTCTATCGCGACGGCACGATCAAGCTGCACGGGCCCGACGGCTTTGAAGGGATGCGCAAGGCGGGGCGGCTGGCGGCCGAAATCCTCGATGCCTGCGCCGATCTGGTGCGCCCGGGCGTGACCACCGGGCAGCTTGATGATGCGATCCGGGGGATGATGCTCGATGCCGGCGCGATCCCCGCGACGCTCGGCTACCGGGGCTATGCCCATTCCTCGTGCATTTCGATCAACCATGTGATTTGTCACGGGATTCCGGGCGACAAGGTGTTGAAGGATGGCGACATCCTCAATATCGACGTGACCCCGCTGGTCGATGGCTGGCACGGCGACACGAGCCGGATGTTCTACGCGGGCGAGCCTTCGCTCAAGGCGCGGCGGCTGGTCGAGGTTACCCATGAATGCCTGATGCTCGGCATTGCGGCGGCGCAACCCGGCGCGCGGCTCGGCGATATCGGCGCGGCGATCGAGGCGCATGCCGCGCAGTTCCGGTATGGGGTGGTGCGCGAGTTCTGCGGGCATGGCCTTGGCCGCCTGTTCCACGACGCGCCCGAGGTCGTCCACGCCGCCAAGGCCGGGACCGGGCCGGAACTGAAGCCGGGGATGTTCTTCACCATCGAACCGATGATCAACCTCGGCAAGCCCTGGGCCAAGGTGCTGGGCGACGGCTGGACCGCGGTGACGCGCGACAAATCGCTGTCGGCGCAGTTCGAACACTCGATCGCGATCACCCAAACCGGCAACGAGATTTTCACGACGAGCCCGACGGGGCGGGATTGCCCGCCTTATTGATTTTTCGCAGCCCCATCCGGGGCTGCGTCCTCGCTAGACGCGCAGCAAAGCTGCGCCCGCTGCGGGCGGGCGGTCGCCCTTTGGGCCCTGCGGACCATCGCACCTCCTTACCCCGCCCCGGATCATGCCCGGGGTGACGATGGGTTTCAATTTGGGTTTCAATTTTCCCGCGCCGCGCGGATCGCCGCGCCGGCCGCGAAGGGAGCGAGCGCCGCCAGCGCGAGGCTGATCGCCGCGACGAAGCCCAGGCTCACCGCGTCGCCCCGCGCCAATGCGCCCGCGCCGAAGATCAGGATCGGCAGCGCCAGCGGGATCAGCAGCAAGCCCGACAGCGCCGCGCCTGCCCTGAGCGAAGCGGTGAGCGCGGCGATCATCAGGCCGATCGCCGCCAGCCCCGGCGTGCCCGCCACAAGCCCGAGCAGCAGGATGGCGAAAGTCTCCCCCTCGATCCCGAGCAGCGCGGCGGCCGGGAAAGTCGCCAGCACCAGCGGCGGGCCGAAACTGAGCCAGTGCGCGGCAAGCCGCACCGCCATTACCGCTTCCTCGGCCATCCCTCGCAGCTTGAGCTGATCGAAATACCCCAGCTCGATATCGCGCGCGACCAGCCGTTCGAGCGGCAGGATCGCCGCCAAGAGCGCCGCGATCCAGACGATCCCGCCGCCGGTTCGGCCCATCAGGTTGGCATCCGGGCCGACCGCGAAGGGATAGAGCATGGCGACCGCGACGAAGAACACCACCGGCAGCGCTGCGCCGCTTCCCGTAAAGGGAAAGAACTGCGCCAGGTCGCGGCGGAGCAGGGCTGCGATCATGCGTCTGCCTGCGCTCGCACGGGCGCGAAGTCCTCGATCGCGAAGCTCGTCATCCCCGGCACATCGAGCGGCTGGTGCGAGGCGACGAGAGCGATACCGCCGCCTGCGCAATGGCTGCGCACCAGATCGCTCACCAGCGCCTGCGAGGCGCTATCCAGCCCCGCAAGCGGCTCGTCGAGCAGCCAGATATTGGCCGCCTGCCCGATCAGCCGGGCCAGCGCGGCACGCTTGCGCTGGCCGGTCGAGAGGTAACGCAGCGGCACCTCGCCGAGCGCCGACAACCGCAGCATGGCGGTGATCGCGGCGGGATCGGCGGCCCGGTCGAAGGCGAACCAGAAGGCCAGCGCCCGGGCCAGGGGCAGGTCGGGATCGAGCCCGGGGCGCTCGTCCAGCAAGGCCAGCGATCCGGCGCGCTGCACGCTGCCCGCATAGGGCGCCATCAGCCCGGCGAGCGTGCGGATCAGCGTGGTCTTGCCAGCCCCGTTCGCCCCCGTCACATGGCACGCCGCCCCGGCCTGCAGGTCGAGCGAAAGCCCGCGGAACAGCAGCCGGTCGCCCCGGCGGCAGGCGAGATCGTCGGCGAAAAGCGAGGGGAAGGGCGCTTGCATTGCGGCGCAGCGTTAGGGAAAAGGGGCCGCGCAAACAAGCGACCCCTCATGCAGGAGCCTGCCGCATGTCCGTCCCCGAACTCACCCCCGAAGAAACCGCCGCGCTCCTTGCCGCGCACCCCGATTGGAGCAGCGCGCGCGAGGGCAAGGCGATCGCGCGGACGTTCCGCTTCAGCGATTTCTCGGAGGCCTGGGGCTTCATGAACCGCGTCGCCCTGCTCGCCGAGGCGCAGGACCACCATCCGGAATGGTTCAACGTCTACAACCGCGTCGAGGTGACGCTGACCACTCACGATGCGGGGGAGAGCGGCGGCCTGTCGGCGAGGGATGCGAAGCTGGCGCGCGCGATCGATGCGTTACTGCCCTAGCGGTCTGAGGCTGTTCTTCATCTGCTTCCTGATCTTCCCCGGCATCCAACGCTTGGCGAAGGCCATGCGTTTGGAGGTCTTGCCCACGAAGTAGTCGAGCCGGTCGCCGTGGACTGCCTCCCAGACCGCCGCCGCGACATCCTCGACCGGCGAGATTTCCAGCCCGGCGGCGCGCACCCGGTCGCGGATCTGTTCGTTCGACTTGCGGTTGCCGGTGCCGTCAAGCAGCGGGGTTTCGATGAAGGAGGGGCACACCGAGGCGACCGTGATGTTGTCGGGCGCCCATTCGGCATCGAGACTTTCCGAAACCGCGCGCACCCCGAACTTTGTGGCACAATAGACGCTCATCCCGCCCGAACCCACGATCCCGGCGGCGCTGGAGATATTGACCAGCGCCGATCCCGGCGCGCTTGCCTTGAGGTAGGGATAGGCGGCCTGCGCGCCGTAAAGCACGCCCTTCAGATTGATGTCGAGGCAGCGGTCGATTTCTTCAGGTTCGAGTTCGGCGAGCGCGCCGCCGGTGCCGATCCCGGCATTGTTGATCACCGCATCGATCCGCGCTCCGGCGGCAGTATGAAAGGCCGCGAGCGCCGCGTCCCAGCCCGCCCGGTCGCGCACGTCGAGCCGGTGCGAATATTTGAACCCGCCTTCGATCAGGCCAAGCGTGTCCTGCATCCCGGCCTCGTTAATGTCGGCAATGCCGATGAACCAGCCGCGCTCCCCGAAATGGCGAGCAATCGCGCGTCCGATGCCCGATGCCCCGCCGGTGATGAAAATGCTGCGCTGTGTCATGGGGTCGCTCTCCGATTGCACTTTGCAACGCGTCTAGATCGGACTGACACGCTTGTCAGCAGCAAGAGTTGGGCAGTTCACAGCACCCGACTGCCAAACTCGCCTCCCGGATCAAGCCCGAGACGACGGAGACCTATAGCGCCGGATTGGCGTAGAAATGCCATGTGAAGATCGCCATCGCGCCGCGCTGCGGTGCCCACGGTTCGGCAAGCGAGCGGGCGGCCTTTTCGGCGGGGCGTTCGGGCAGGTCGAGCAGGCGTTTGATCCCTTCCTGTACCGCGAGGTCTCCGGCGGGCCAGATATCGCGGCGCCCTTCGGCGAACAGCAAGTAAATCTCCGCAGACCAGCGTCCGATCCCGTTGATCCGGGTCAGCATCGCGATCGCTTCCTCATCATCGCCGGGCAGCGCCTCGAAATCGACCTCGCCTGTCGCCACCAGTTCGCACAGGCTGCGGGCATAGCCCTGTTTCTGGCGCGAAAGTCCGCAGGCGCGCAATGTGTCGAAATCGCGGGCAAGCAGGCAGGCGGGGGTGAAGCCGGTGCCCAGTTCCGCCTCGAGCTTGCGCCACATCGAAGCGGCCGCCGCGACCGACACCTGCTGGCCGACGATGGTGCGCAGCAGGGTCATGAACCCGCGCGGGCGCAGGCGCGGTTCGGGATAGCCGATCCGTCCCAGTTGCTGCGCCAGCTGCGGCACCCGCAAAGCAAGAATGTCGAGATCTGCGCGCAATTCTTCGGCCGTCAGCCCCACTGCCACTTTCCTTAACTTGCCTATGGCGTCAGCTTCCCTTAGCAGCCCGCTGACACCCTCACCGCGCAGGATGCTGTGCGCCATAGCCGAAAAGGAAGCCGTGTTCATGCCCAGACTGGTCGTCATCAACCGCGAAGGCGCCTCCAGCGAGATCACCGTCGAGGAGGGCCTCACCGTGATGGAAGCGATCCGCGACAACGGGTTTGACGAACTGCTGGCGCTGTGCGGCGGGTGCTGTTCGTGCGCGACCTGCCACGTCCACGTCGATCCGGCGTTCTTCGACCTGCTCCTGGCGATGAGCGAGGACGAGGACGATCTGCTCGAATCCTCCGATCACCGCGCCCCGACCAGCCGGTTGTCGTGCCAGATCCCCTTCACCGCCGCGCTTGACGGGCTGCAGGTGGCGATCGCGCCTGAAGATTGATCGTGCGGGCAGGGGGGCGGGGCCGATGCACGATGACCTGGCCCGGTTCCTGCGCGACGAGTTGGGTCATGCACCCGATGGCCCGGCCGGGCCGTGGCAGGTGCGCGGCCCGGTGTGGCTGTGGCAGTCGAGCACCGGTGCGCCCGCCAAGGGCAGCTGGTTTTTCCTCACCATCGACGGCGATACCGCCGCGGCGATCCGCGCCCATGCCAGCAACGCCGCCGCGTGGGGATCGGTCTATGTCGAGGCGCGCGTCGGTGACACGGCGTGGCGCACTTCGCTGTTTCCCTCCAAACAGGCCGGCGGCTGGCTGCTGCCGCTCAAGGCGGCGGTGCGCAAGGCTGAAGGGATCGAAGAGGGCAGCGTGATCGCGGTGACGCTCGCGCTCGCCGCCTGATCCTCGCTGCGGCGATCGCGGTGCGCCCGGGGCGGACTTTCCTGTTCGACATTGCCCCGCGCGGTTTCAGCGCCTAATTCAGCCCCATGAACATCACCCGCCCCTTTGGCGATACGCTGGCGCTGATCGGCAACACCCCGATTGTCCGCCTTGCCGGACCCAGCGAGGCCGCCGGATGCGATATCTGGGGCAAGTGCGAATTCGCCAACCCGGGTTCCTCGGTCAAGGACCGTGCCGCCTTGTGGATCATCCGCGATGCCGAGGCGCGCGGCGAATTGCTGCCGGGCGGCACCGTGGTCGAAGGCACGGCGGGCAACACCGGGATCGGGATCGCGCTGGTCGCCAACGCGCGCGGCTACAACACGATCATCGTGATGCCCGACAACCAGTCCAAGGAGAAGATGGACACCCTGCGCGCGCTGGGGGCGCAACTGGTGCTGGTGCCGCCGACCAAGTTCGCCAATCCCGGTCATTTCGTCCACACCTCGCGCCGCCTGGCCGAGGAAACGCCGGGCGCGGTGTGGGCCAACCAGTTCGACAACATCGCCAACCGCCGCGCCCATATCGAAGGCACCGCGCCCGAGATCTGGGAGCAGCTTGGCGGGCGGGTCGACGGCTTCACCTGTGCGGCGGGAACGGGGGGGACGATTGCGGGGGTGAGCCTCGGTCTCAAGGCATTCGATGAGAATATCCGCATCGCGCTGACCGATCCGCACGGCGCGGCACTGTATAACTACTACGCCCACGGCGAATTGAAGGCCGAAGGCAACTCGGTGGCCGAAGGGATCGGGCAGGGGCGGATCACTGCCAATCTCGAAGGTGCCGCGATCGACACGCAATATCGCATCAGCGATGAAGAGGGTCTGGTCTGGGTCGAACGGCTGCTCAGGGAAGAGGGGCTGTGCCTCGGCCTGTCATCGGGGATCAACGTGGCGGGCGCGGTACGGCTGGGCCGCGACCTCGTGGCCGAAGGGCGCGCCCGCCCGCAGGTGGTCACGATCCTGTGCGACACCGGATTCCGGTATCTCTCGACGCTGTTCAATCCCCAATGGCTCGGCGCCAAGGGCCTGCCGGTGTTCGACTGGCTGGTGCGCGAGGAGGCACAGGGGGCATGACCGGCGCCTCGATCAAGCACCGCCTGCTGGCAATGACACAGCGCAGCATGCTCGGTCGTGCGGAGGCGCGCGGGGAGGCGCTGCCCGGCGCCGACGGGACGCAGGCCGATGGCTTTGCCCCGGCGCGCCAGGCGCGCGAGGAGGCGATCCAGCGGCTCCAGATCGGGCTGTTCGGGATCGGCGCGATGGTGCTGCTGGTCGGGCTCGCCAGCATCATCGGCAGCCAGGCGGATCTGATCGAGGATGCCGCCGTTCCCGAGGCTGCGCCCACCACCGAGCCGAGCGCCACCCCGACGCAGAGCAATCCGCCCGCAT
>Ga0224722_1001387_pt1 | contig 13435 bp, 12 predicted proteins | sample Balambano_FR1_Me_FD_161646 | JGI IMG/M metagenome (GOLD analysis project Ga0224722, IMG submission 161646) | Freshwater sediment microbial communities from Lake Towuti, South Sulawesi, Indonesia - Balambano_FR1_MetaG | ecosystem: Environmental > Aquatic > Freshwater > Lake > Sediment | place... | reverse complement strand
TTACCGGTGTGACGGGGGTAAAGGTCACAACGACATAGGGCGGCATCGGTGTCCCTTGCGCAGCCGCGGCCAGCGCCGGATCGACCTGCGCAAGCTGGGATGGGTCTACCGTGTCCGGCACATCCTGCAACGGCAGGTTGGGGCCAGCCGTCGTCAGCGTGGCGTCGGGCGACGGGGTCTGCGCCAGGGTCGGATCCGGGCTGGGCGTATCGGTTGGAAAGACCGGGCTATCTCCACTTGGTGCGGTTGAGGTGGCTGTTGGAGTTTCGGTCGGCGTCTCGGTGGGTGGGATGCCGCTGTTGAGAAACGCCTGGGCGGTCAGCGTGGCACTGATCGGCAACTGACCCGTCTGCACCAAAAATGCCTGGGTGGTGAGCGTGGCGCTGATCGGCAACTGACCCGTCTGGGCCAAAAAGGTCTGCGCCGTGGCCGTTGCGCTCAAGGGATCCAGTGTGAAGGTCGCGGTCATTGGCACGGTGGCGGTGATGGGCGTGGCGGTGCCGCTGATCACAAGGCCCTGGCGGATGGCTTGCAGGGTGGCGTTGGTGTTCGCCGCGGCGGTGGCGATGTTGGCAGCCGCAACCGAAGTCGCCGTAATCCGCAGGGCGGCTTCGGTGGCACGCAGCGCCACCGTGTCGGTCAGCGGCAACGTCGCGTCTGGCGTCGGCGCAAGACCCAACCCATAGCCGCAACGCGGGAAGAATTCGCCCGGCTCGCCGCCGATGGCGACCTCGCGCAGGGCAAAACAGTAGCTCACCCCCCGCTCTAACCCGCTGGTGATGGGGAAGACATAGGTGGCCCCCTGTTGCGGCCCACCCATGGCCTGCTTCTCACCGATCACGTGATAAGCGCTGTCGAGTTCATCTTCGCGTTTGCAGAGCACCTCAAAACCGCTGAGGTCATACTCGGCGATGGTCTCCCATTGTAAGGTGACATCTTTGTTGGTAGGGAAGACGACAAAATAGGCCAGTTGCATGGCGGCGCGCGCCGACCACAGGCTTAGGCTAAGACCCAAGACGACCAGCGCACTCACCACCAGCCAACTACCCACGCGTCGCTGTCGAGCTGTACCCTCGCTGCGCAAAAACCGTGCTACTACCCATGCCACTTGTTTCACTACCAACCACCATCAATCTACATTACGATTCAAGCCAATCCTTCCGGGAAGGGTTTACAGGTCAACGTTGTTGTCAGGCAACTCCTTCCCGGAAGGAGTCTGCCCATTCTAGCACGGAACGCGCATCGCTAGCTATACGGTATATGGGGTATTCACCGCTGTGCTCTCGGTTCTACCCGCCCAGCAACTGCTCCACATCGGCGCGCAGACCCTCTTTGGGATCGGTGGCGGGGAAGGCGACGCGCAACTGACCCGCTTGATCGATCACGTAGATGTAGGAGTTATGATCGACATAGTAGCCACCAGCGGGGGGTGTCACCTTCTGGTTTGTCTCCGAGTAGACCCCATAGCCCTGCTTGACCGTGGTCAGCGCCTCGGCGGGGACAAAGACGCCGTAGAAGCTGGGGTTAAAGTTGGGCATGTACTGCGCCAGCCGTTCCGGTGTATCGCGCGCCGGGTCGGTGGAGACAAAGAGCACAGTCAACCCGTCCGCCTGTTCGCCTAGCCCGCTATGCAGCCGTGCCAGTTCCGCTAACGTCAGCGGACAAATATCCGGACAATAGGTATAGCCAAAAAAGAGCAAGACTACCTTGCCTTGCAGATCGCGGAGATGAAACGGTTCGCCATTCCAATTGGTTCCGCTGATCTCCGGTGCTGCGCGCGGTGGATCGTAAGCTGTGCCATGAAACGCCTGCGCACGCCCGCAACCACCTAGCAGCACAATAACCGCCACAAGCCACAGTAGACCAAAACCATTCCTACGCGTCATTGCCATTCCCGTTTGCTTCATCTTCATCGGCTGGTTCTTCTAGCCAGCTCGCCAACAACGTCCGTATTTCGGTAATACACGCCTGATTCAACCCGCTGTTGTACCAAACACGCATCTCGTGAGAGAGTTCTTCGACCAACGCCAGCAATGCTTCATGTGCAACTTGTTCATGCGCAACTTGTTCATGCGCAACTTGTTCATGTGCAACTTGTTCATGTACTACTTGTTCGTGGGTAGTCGGTGCCTCTTGCGCGGCCAGGGCTTCATAGTGTGGATGGCGTTCCAGCCATTCATCTAAGGCTTGTTCGGCCTCTTGCGGTTGGGGGCCCCACTGACCTTGCAACTCCCACTCTTCGTCAAAAAAGAACCACTGGGGCAGATCCAACTCGCCCAGTTCTATATCATCCAGCAGTTGCACCAGGGATGTCAGATCCTCGCTATCGCGCACAACTTGCAGCGTCATTCGGGTACAAGCGTCAGCAATCGACGCCAGGATCGGCAGAATCACGAACAGTTCGGGGGTCTCTTCGCTCACCAGCACAATGCTGTTGAGCTGATCGGGGTAGTTGACAAAAAAATCCTGATCCGCCAGCCGCAGCCGGATCTCTTGTTGACGACTGCGCAGGCGCGGTGCCAGCCCTGTCGTATGTAAAAACTCACGGTAGCTTGGCCCGATCGCATAGGCCAACACTTTCGGTGGTATCGGCAACAGCTTCACAAAGACTCCCTTCGTTTGTGCCAATTGTAACATACAAGTTGACGAAAGCGGCAAAGCGTGATATGTTCCCTCCGTTCATGGACGCTGCCATCGCAGTCTGGGGTCAACTTTTGTACTGTCGAACTGTAGAATCATGCTCGTAGGGGCGGGTCTGTGACCCGCCCCTACGAATCGTATACCGTGTCTGGTTTAAGGAGTGTATTGGTTATGTTTGATGCTGGTTTAACGATGGATCGGTCAGCGGCGGTGAATGGCTTTCCCACCTGGACGGATGCGCCCGATGGCCGCGCAATCCTCGCCGAGGCCGACCCCGATGTCTATGCGGCAATTGATTTGGAACGCAAACGCCAGTTCAATGGTGTTGAGCTAATTGCCAGCGAAAATTATGTTTCTGCGGCAGTATTGGCGGCCATGGGCAGTGTTCTAACCAACAAATATGCCGAAGGCTATCCTGGTAAACGCTATTATGGTGGCTGCGAATTTGTCGATGTCGTGGAAGAGATCGCCATCGCCCGCGCCAAGCAACTCTTCCGGGCCGAACACGCCAATGTCCAGCCCCATTCGGGTGCGCAGGCCAATGAGGCAGTCTATCATGCCCTGCTTAACCCTGGCGACCCGGTGTTGGCCTTTAAGCTCGACCACGGCGGCCACCTGACCCATGGCTTCAAGCTCAACAGTTCTGGGAAGCTCTATAACTTTGCCCACTACGGGGTCAACCGCGACACCGAACAACTTGACTACGAGGAGATCTACCACCTGGCCGAGGAACATCGCCCCAAGCTGATCGTTGCCGGGGCCAGCGCTTATTCCCGCTGGTGGGATTTTGCCCAACTGCGCGCCGTCGCCGATGCAGTCGGCGCCAAATTGATGATGGATATGGCGCACATTGCTGGCCTCGTGGCCGTTGGTCTCCATCCTGACCCCGTGCCCTATTGCGATATTGTCACGACGACGACCCACAAAACCTTACGGGCCGCGCGTGGGGGGCTGATCCTCTGCCGGGCGGAATATGCCAAAGAGATTGACCGGGCGGTGATGCCCGGCACCCAGGGCGGCCCGCTGATGCACATGATCGCTGGCAAAGCGGTGGGTCTGGGCGAGGCGCTTCGGCCCGACTTCAAGCACTATCAGCAACAGGTATTGAACAACGCCCAGGCATTAGCCAGCACATTGCAAGCGGCGGGTCTGCGCCTGATCAGCGGTGGTACCGATAATCACCTGATGTTGGTCGATGTCGGTGCGCTGGGGCACGACCCGCAGGGCGCTGAGATCACCGGCAAAGTGGTAGAAAAGGCGCTCGACAAGGCCGGTCTCCACTGCAACAAAAATTTGATCCCCTACGACCCGAAGCCGGCACTGGTCACCAGCGGCATCCGCGTGGGGACGCCTGCCGCGACGACACGTGGCATGGGCGAGGCCGAGTTCCGCCAGATCGGTGAGTGGATTGCCGCCATTGCCAAAGACCCGCAGAACGCAGCCTTGCAAACTACGACCAAAGAAGCTGTGCAGCAACTCGTTCAACACTTCCCCGTGCCCGCCTGAGCCGCCATTCATCTATGCAAAGCACTGCTGGCTCGGCCACAACCGCCAACAACCGCCGTGAACAGATCGGCTGGTATTTCTACGACTGGGCCAACTCGGCCTTTTCGACGACCGTCGTGACCGTTTTCCTCGGCCCTTATCTGACCGCGGTCGCAAACAGTGCCGCGGACAGTGCGGGGTTTGTCCAGATTTTTGGCGTGGCCGTGCGCGCCGGGGCCTTTTTCCCCGCCGTGGTTTCGCTATCGGTAGCGCTCCAGGCGCTCTTTCTGCCGATCTTGGGGGCGATTGCGGATTATTCGCAGCTCAAGCGCCGGTTGCTTGGCATCTTTGCCTATCTCGGTGCCTTTGCTACGATGGGTCTCTACTTTGTCCAGGGGAGCAACTTTCTCCTCGGCGGACTGCTCTTCCTACTCGCCAATCTGAGCTTTGGGGCCTCGATCGTCTTCTACAATGCCTTTTTACCCGAAATCGCCCGTGTTGATGAACGCGATCGCGTCTCGTCGCAAGGGTGGGCGCTGGGTTATCTAGGTGGCGGGTTACTCCTGGCGCTCAATCTGGTGCTCTTCGCTGGGCGTGAGGCGCTGGGCGTGAGTGATGGGCTGGCGGTGCGCATCAGTCTGGTGTCAGCAGGACTGTGGTGGGCGATCTTCACGCTGATCCCGCTGGCGACCCTGCGGCAACGCCAGTCGATCAAACAGTTGCACAGGGGCGAAAATTATCTCACCACCGGCTTCCGACAGTTGGGGCACACGCTACGCCAGATGCCGCGCTATCCGCACACGCTGCTCTTTCTGGTGGCCTATCTGCTCTACAACGATGGGATCCAGGCCGTCATTACACTCTCGGCCCAGTTTGGCAGCGAAGAGCTACGGCTAGACCAGCAGATCTTGATCTCGACGATCTTGCTGGTACAGTTTGTGGCCTTTTTTGGGGCGCTCTTCTTTGGCTGGCTGGCGCAACGGATCGGCGTGAAGCAGGCCATCATCCTCAGCCTGATTATCTGGACGGGGGTAATCATTGCCACCTATGCGCTGGTACAGCCAGAACAACCCGTACAGTTCTATGTGCTGGGTGCCTTTATTGCCACCGTGCTTGGCGGCAGCCAAGCGCTCAGTCGTTCGCTCTTTTCACAAATGATCCCCCCTGGGCAAGAGGCCGAATACTTCAGCCTGTACGAGGTGAGCGAGCGGGGCACCAGTTGGTTAGGGCCAGCGATCTTTGCCCTGGCCTATCAGTTCACCGGCAGCTACCGGATTTCGATCCTGTCGATCATCGTGCTCTTTGTTCTTGGCCTGGCCGTGCTGACGCGCGTCAATGTCCGCCGCGCCATTGCCGAGGCGGGTAATCAGCTGCCGGATCCTGTTCCTAATCGAGAGAACAGATAAACACGGCACAACGTGGGGTGCGCATCCTCAGATGCGCGTCTGCATCCAGAAAGTTCCCGTGCGCGCTCCACGTTCCTGGAGATTGTGAACCTTGTGGCCTTTGACTTCTGGCACTTGATCCGCGAGCGACGCTCGGTACGCCGTTATACCGCTCAGCCCATCCCGCCCGACGTGATTGCGGCGTTGCTCGAAGCGGCGATCTGGGCCCCTTCGGCGCACAACCGGCAGCCCTGGCGCTTTTGCGTGGTGACGAGTGATGCGGCCAAGCACGAGCTGAGCGCGGCGATGGCCGAGCACTGGCGGCGTGACCTCGCTGGAGATGGAGCAGACCCGGCCTTTGTCGAACGCCGGATCGCCATCAGCCACGCCCGGCTCACTGGCGCAGCCGCCCTGATCCTCGCCGCGCTGACGATGGCCGAGATGGACCACTACCCTGATGCGCGGCGCAGCCAGGCCGAATGGACCATGGCGGTGCAAAGCACCGCACTGGCCTGCCAGAATCTGTTGCTCGCCGCTCATCAGCATGGGCTGGGGGCCTGTTGGATGTGCGCCCCGCTCTTTGTGCCTGCATTGGTGCGGGATGTGTTAGAATTACCAGACGATTGGCAACCCCAGGCGCTGATCACACTCGGTTATCCCGCTGAAGCGAAGACAAAAGAGCGGGCACCGATGCAGAGCCGGGTGCTCTGGCGCTAGATTCCTGTTAGAAACGAGGCTGCTGGCAGCAGCCTCGTTTCTAGGGTGAACACATGCACAAACCACGCGAACTCCATGTTGTGGCCCTGGCAGGGGGCGTGGGCGGGGCCAAATTGGCCACCGGCTTGCAGGCGCTCTTGCCACCGGGCTGTCTCACCGTCATCGTCAACACGGGGGATGACTTCGAGCACTGGGGGCTGACCATCTGCCCTGATCTCGACACGGTGATGTACAACCTGGCGGGCGTCTACAACCCAGTGCAGGGTTGGGGCCGCGCCGGAGAGAGTTTTTACGCGCTGGAGACGATGGGGCAGTTGGGCGGCGAAGATTGGTTCCGGCTGGGCGATAAAGACCTGGCCGTCCACCTGCGGCGCACAGCCTGGCTGAACCAGGGCGTGTCGCTGACCGAAGTCACCGATCGGCTGCGCCGGGCGTTGGGCGTGCCGTCGACCATTCTGCCGATGACCGATAGCCCGGTGCGCACACTGGTACATACAGACGAAGGCGATCTGCCCTTTCAGCACTATTTTGTCCGCCGTCGCTGTGAGCCGACGGTGGTCGATCTCACCTATGTCGGTGTGGAGCAGGCGCGGCTCGCCGAGGCCGCATCTACCGCACTGGCGACAGCGGATCTGCTGGTCTTCTGCCCCAGCAACCCCTATCTCAGCCTTGACCCGATCCTGGCTATCCCTGGGTTGCGGCGGCAGTTGCGCGCGCTGCCGATCCCCAAAATCGCCGTCTCGCCGATCGTTGGCGGCCAGGCGATCAAAGGGCCAGCCGCCAAGATGATGCACGAATTGGGTCATGGCATCAGCCCGTTGACTGTGGCCGAGCACTACGCCGATCTGCTCACCGGTTTTGTGCTGGACGAAGCCGATGCCACCTTGTATGGTCAACTCCCGATGCCCACCCTGGTGACGAATACGATCATGACCGACCTGGCGAGTAAAGGGCGGTTGGCGGAAGAGGTGGTGCGCTTTGCGCTGCCGCAGAACCCTGCCCTCGGCTCCGCTCATGAGTAGGCGTTGGGTATGAAGCTCTGGCTGCTTGTGCCGGTCAAGCCGCTGAGCGAGGGCAAAAGTCGGTTAGCCACCTTCCTCTCTGCCGACGAACGCGCCGCGCTCATCCGTCGCTTGTTGACCCACGTCCTACTCACCAGCCAGACAGCGGGCGTGCTGGCTGGTGTCATCGTAGTCAGCCGGGATCGAGGTATTTTGGCCCAGGCTGCGCACGCCGGTGCCGAACCGCTGTTGGAGCATGGGCATGAACTCAACACTGCGCTGACTCAGGCGCGCACCCACGCCCTGACACACGGGGCCGACGCGATCCTCGTGCTGCCTGCTGATCTCCCGCTGCTCACCCCTGCCGATGTCCGCCAGATCTACGAGCAGGGTCAGCGCGCACCTTGTGTTGTGATCGCGCCCAGCCGCGATGGCGGCACGGGTGCGCTGTTGCTCCATCCACCCCACGCAATCAACTTTGCCTTTGGCGAAGGCAGTTTCGCCCGGCATCGTGCGCAGGCTCAGGCTGCGGGGCTGGCCTGCCATGTCTATCGCACGCCCACGCTAGCCTTTGATCTTGATCAGTGGCGAGATTGGGAAGAATGGCAGAGGATCTTGGCGGCAAGTCTCCGATTCTCCTCCATCGCTTACTCTCCGGGGACGAACAGAGAGTAAGCGATGGAGGAGAGTGGGTCAATATGCGCTAAAGCGCCTGCGCGCCACAACCCTGGCGATAGCCGCAGTGGGCGCAGCGAGTGGCGTCGGTGTGGTTACGCGGCAGATCGATGGCACGTTGGTTGCGACGGATGGCCTCAGCAATGTGCAAAACTTGCGTGCGGAGCGGCCCAGTAAACGGGATCTTGACCGTGGCGTCAGCATACCGTAGCAGGCCATAGGGCGGTGTTGCCCCAAATTTTTCTTCCACCAACAAGCAGTAGACCGCCAACTGCAGGATGTGCGGCTCGGCCACCGGCGTGGGGCGACGGCGGCTCTTGACCTCCACGGGGATCGTCAGCGTGCGCCCGCGCGCTTGCACTTGTACCAGATAATCCGGCTTACCTACCAACCCATAGCGCCGGCTGATCAATGGTGCGTCCACTAGCTGCCACTGGCCCGTGTCGCTGTAGATCACCTCGCCTGCGGGCAATCCCGTCTCTGTGCGCGTACGGCGCGCCAGCCACAACAATGCCAGACTGACGAGTAGGAGGAGAAGCGCGGTAAAGAACAAAAAGAACATGGGAATGGTTAATAGTGAACGCGTGCGGGCAACGACCCTTCGTTAAGCATTCAGCATTCACCGTTCACCATTAACCATTTTACACAGAATCTCCCAGGTACCGCGCTGGCAAATTTCGTCTTTCTGGTTGATGACCTCGAGTTTGAAGATGACCACGCCGCCACCGATGCGCCGCATCTCCTTCTTCTCCTCCACCGTCACGCGCAGCCGGATCGTATCGCCGATAAAGACCGGGCGCTGAAATTTCCATTCAAGACCGCGGAAGGCCATCACCGTTTCTTCCATAAAGCCGAGGCGGACTGCTTGTCCACTGGCGATGCTGAGGATGAGCAGCCCGTGGGCCACGCGTTGGCCGAACAGCTGGCTTTTGCTATATTCCGCATCGGTGTGGATCAAATTCCAATCGCCAGAGAGCGCAGCAAAGTTGACGACATCCGTCTCGGTGATGGTGCGCCCGACGCTCTCCACCTGATCACCGATGGCGAACTCTTCAAAATACAAACCCGCCGGGCGGGCCAGTTTGCGTGTGGTCATCGATCATCCTTTCGGAAAGGTTGGAGTACCGAGTGAATCTCCTCAATTACGCTACTCTCCCGGATAGCTGGAGAGTAGCGTAATTGAGGAGATTTGATTGCCACCAATCATACCCCAGGCGCGGGCTGGTGAAAAGTGGCGCATGCCCTGTTGGTAAGCCTTGTTACGCCCGTGCGGTAGAGGCGTCTGGTATACTCTGCTCGATTTGTCTGGTAATTCGTGAGCTGTACTGCGTACTGCGTGTGATGTACCCGACGGTTTACGAATTACGCGCTACGGATTACGCATTCCTTTTCTTCCGGGAGCCACTATGCGATTTGAGAATCCCTTCAAACGGGTCGAGCAGTTGAAGCGCGTCAAGAACGTCCCCAAGACGCCACAGGGTGATCGAGTGCCGCCGGGACAATTTGTCACGGAGAAATTCCCTGTGCTCCACTACGGCGACACACCGCACTATGAGCATTTGCAGGGGTGGGATTTTCGCATCTTTGGCCTGGTGGAACAAGAGCGCACCTTTACCTGGGCCGAGATGATGGCGCTGCCCACCAACACTGAAACCGTAGACATCCACTGTGTCACCCGCTGGAGCAAGCTCGACACGACCTGGACCGGCATCCCCTGGCGCACCTTTCTCCAACAATTCCAGATCAAACCCGCAGCCACCCATGTGATGGCGCACTGCGAGCAAGGGTTTACTACCAACATTGCGCTGGAGGTATTGGATGATGATGATACCATGCTGGCCTACCTCTACGAAGGCAAACCCTTAGAGCCGGATCATGGCTACCCGATGCGGCTGTTAGTGCCAAAAAAATATTTTTGGAAGAGCGCCAAGTGGATTCGTGGGTTGGAATTTATGGCCGGTGACCGGCCCGGTTTCTGGGAGCGTCACGGCTATCACATGCAGGGCGATCCGTGGCTCGAAGAACGCTTTGGCTGGTAAAATGAATGAACCCACCGGGTATCCGGTGGGTTCATGGTTGAACCGGGGCTGTTCTTATCATACAGTGGTCTCCTCACTCTTGAGTCGCTTCATTCTCCACCCGCACGGCCTCATCCGGCGTCACGACGGGGGTGATGTAGAGCGCCAGCAGCAATGTTGCCATCAGCGCAATCGTGAGCATTTCCATGGTGAACCTCCTTCTGTCTCTGCCGTCAACGATAGAATACCAGCGGACCGTCCAACTGGCGATGGGGTAGTGCATCGCCGCGCTGTGTTGTACCACACAATCCGTTGTACCACACAATCCGTTGTACCATACAATCCGCCTCGTCTCTGACCCCGGCGTCATCTTACCGCAGAGGGCACGATACTGGCAGGACAGCTTTCAGACCATTTCCCATCGCACCCGACTGAAGAGAACGGCCCGCGATGGAGTGCGCATCCTGAGATGCGCACTCCGCCGGGTGGTAGGTCAATCATCTAGCGGACGATCATCGGCAAATGGAGCGTTGGGGTCAGGGCACTGAGGGGCAGCAATGGGAGGTCGAGGGTGCTGGTGACGCCGCGGCTGATGATGACGGGAAAGGCTAGCTCCTCTGTATCCAGGGGAAGATAGCGCGGCGGAGTGACTGGATCGTACAGCCCTACGCGATAGATGCCGCTATCCAGCCGCAGTTCATAAACACCACTGCTGGCCGTCTGGGTTGTCTGAGCCAGATACCAGGTTCCGCCAGAGGGGGCATAGAGCAAGACCGCGATCCCGGCCAAGCTTTGTCCGGCAGGGTCACGCGCTACGCCACGCACTCGCCCAATGGCGCTCAAACTGGCGTTGACGGTCTGCACAGTCTGCTCATCAGCAATCGGCACAAGAGTGGCCGCAGTCTGTTCTTCCTGATCGGCATGGTACTCGCTAGCGAAGCGTCGCGGTTTAGCAAGATCGCGAAAGCCAAGCTGATAATTGCCCGGCGGCAGACCAGCCAGTGTGTACGCACCGTTGGCGTCGGTGACAGACGTACGCGTCTGGCCCCTACCCAGGTGATAAGCTGTGACTTCGATCTCGGCGAGCCGTGCGCCGTCCAAGTCAGTGACGATGCCCTGGCTCCCGCTCGTTGGCCCAGCCAGGGTGACCAGCACAGGGCTGATCACTTCGCTGCGGGTGATGACGAAATCGGTAGCTAGGTTGAGATCGGTCACATCGGCATAAAATTCGCTCTGGAAGGCTCCAGTCAGGGTGTCGGTGAAGCCCAGCCGATAGACGCCGGGGTCGACGCCAACAAAGCCAAAGCGCCCCCGACTATCGGTGATATATGGATAGCGGTAGAGGTAACGCGGGAGTGGCTCCCACAGGCCATCGCCGTTGGCATCACTATAGACGGTCACGGCGATCCCAGAGAGGGATCGTCCAGCCTGATCGACGACAACGCCGTGAATTTGGCCTTTGGGCATCAACTGGGCGTTGATATTGTGGAGCGTCGTGCCAGCGGTGAGGGTAAGCACCGTCGCGAGGGTGAAGTCAGAGATGTCATCGTAATACTCTGGGTAATACTGCTGTAACGCATTAGGCAGCGGCGGTGCGTCTGAGAAGGAGATGCGGTAGCGGGCCGGTGCCAGATCGGCAATTTGATAAAGACCGGTTGCATCAGTCTCGGCTGTGCTTACTGCGGTCCAATCGCCATTCGCTTCTGCGCGATAGAGTTCAACGTGGGCATTGACCAACGGAACACCACCGTCACTCGTCACCAGACCCGTGATTGTCCCCGTTGTGGTAAAGGGTGTTGACTCTTTTGCGGCGAGCGCGGCAGCCTGGAGGGTCACAGAAGGGGTGTGTGGCGATAACCCCAGCAGAAGCAAAAAACCACCAACAAACTCGAAGAGTGGCAGACCGAGCAGCCAGGGGGAATACCTGCGCGCCATTGCTTTACCTCCGTAAAGAGTTCGCTACATGCTGTCTCTCTCTTAAGGAAACCCCATATCGGCACAAAAGGGACAGTCCGTACCAGTTTACCATAGATGGACTACCGCTAAAAATAACAGGGATTGCGCAGACTTCGTCGGTTCCGCTGAAGCGTCACCGCGAAGCGTGAGCGACTCGACTGAGCTCGTCGAACGTCTCAGTCGAACGATTCCACAGATTTGTGTCTTTTATCTGTGGAATCTCTGTTTGATTTACGCCTGCTGGACCCCGTAATGCTCTTGCAGGCTGCGCACCCGCAATTCCTTCTGGCGCAGGGCGCGGATGCCGTTGACCGCCGCCTGCGCCGCCGAGAGTGTGGTGATCAACGGGATCTCCAGCCGCGTGGCCATGCTGCGGATGCGAGCGCCGTCGTCGCGGCTCTGCGGACCGAGCGGCGTGTTGATGATCAGGTGGATCTTGCCATCGCGCAGGGCGTCGATGGTGCTATAGCCCGGCGCGCCGCTGCTCGCCTTTTCTAGCATCGTGACCGGTGTGCCAGTCTCTTGAATCAGCACACCGGTGCCTTCGGTGGCATAAATCGTAAAGCCCAGTCGGTGCAGATCACGGGCGATTTTGAGCGCGCTGCCTTTGTCATAGTCGTTCACGGTGATCAGCACGCCGCCTTCTAACGGTAGGCCAGTACCCGCCCCCAACTGGCTCTTGGCAAAGGCGTGACCAAAGCTCGAGGCATGGCCCATCACTTCGCCGGTGGAGCGCATCTCTGGGCCAAGCAGGGTGTCGATACCCGTGAACTTCTTCCAGGGCAAGACCGCCTCTTTGACAAAGAAACCATCCAGCGCCGGTTCTTTGAGAAAACCCAGTTCAGCCAGCGTCTTACCCGCCATCACCTGAGCGGCGAGCTTGGCAAGGGGGATGCCCGTGGCTTTGCTCACAAAGGGCACAGTACGGCTAGCGCGCGGGTTGACCTCGAGCACATAGACCACGTCGTCTTTGATCGCATATTGCACGTTCATCAACCCGCGCACGCCGAGCGCCATGCCCAACTTTTCGGTATACTCACGGATGATGTTGAGGTGAAACTGGCTGATCTTGTAGGGTGGCAATACACAGGCGCTGTCGCCGCTGTGGATGCCTGCTTCCTCAATGTGCTGCATGATCCCGCCGATGACCACCCGCTCAGCATCGCAGAGCGCATCGACATCGACCTCAATCGCATCTTCTAGAAATTGGTCAATGAGGATCGGACGGTTCTCGGCCACGCTGACCGCTTCGGCCATATAGCGTCGCAACGCTTCCGCTGTATCCACAATCGCCATGGCGCGCCCGCCCAGCACATACGAGGGACGCACCACAACGGGATAGCCGATCTGCACGGCGACTGCCACCGCTTCATCGGCGGTGCGGGCTGTGCCATGTTCTGGGGCCGGGATGTCCAGCTTTTCCAGCAGTTCAGCAAAGAGATCGCGGTCTTCGGCCAGATCGATGGCTGACGGCGGCGTCCCCAAGATCGGCACCCCCGCCGCCGCCAGCTTGCTCGCCAGGTTGAGCGGCGTCTGCCCGCCAAATTGGACGATCACG
>Ga0224722_1001385_pt1 | contig 13443 bp, 10 predicted proteins | sample Balambano_FR1_Me_FD_161646 | JGI IMG/M metagenome (GOLD analysis project Ga0224722, IMG submission 161646) | Freshwater sediment microbial communities from Lake Towuti, South Sulawesi, Indonesia - Balambano_FR1_MetaG | ecosystem: Environmental > Aquatic > Freshwater > Lake > Sediment | place... | reverse complement strand
GAACTTGGCATCATAGAAGATACGCTCTGCTCCGGCATCCTGTAATTGGGTAAAGATGTCAAAGCCCACCGCATTAACCAACTCCAAGCCCACCTTAAAGCCTCCCACCTTCCCGGCTAACAACCGGGTCAAGCGCAGTGCATCGTCCACACTATCCACATCCAAAGCTACTAAAATTCGTTCTTGGGGATTCATTTTTCGCGTAGTACCACTGTCGGGTTGGTGTAGAGCATATCATGGGGTAGGTTCTGCACCGGGAACCCGGCAACTTCCGTCAGTTTGCTAATTGGCAGTCCGAAAACCTGTAGCGGCGCGGCAAACACTGTCGCTTTCGGGTAGACTGCTTTCAGAGTTTCTAGATACGCCATTGTTTCCGGCTTTTGAATACGGATGGCATCGGCATACTCAAACTCCGAGAGTGCCACTGCCTCTGGTTGGGAACTCTGGAGCAGTTCCACACTCCACTCCACCGGTTTTTCATTCCAAACCGATGGAATGAGGCGAGGACTCTGCACTTCGGCGGCACTCTTTTGGGCAATCGGGGGGATATTGTGTGCCAACAGGGGACCGAGAGGAGGAGAGTAGAACCACGGACCGGTAGCAAATCCCACGGAGGTTATCTGGTTCTGCCGAATGTAAGCGGCGGCTTGGTCGCGGGGGTCAACACCGTTCATCGCGTTGTTCAGTGCCAGAGTTATCAACAGGGCAAATGCTCCCGCACTCCCAATTGCTATAGTGACCGCCCGTTCCCACACCTTTGCATTCTTCCAAGACGGTACTAACGCCCCGGCAAAAAGCAATAGGGGGGGAAGCAGAGGAAGCACGTACCGCGCAAACTTTATCTGTATCGCCGGATTGCCAATCAGAAGGTAGTAGGGAACGGCAAACGCCAGTAGAACCCAATCTCCGGGGCGACGGCGAATCAGGGCAACCAGCACACCCGTTAGCACCACAATCACTAAAGGTAGACCGATTCCCCACACCAAATTGACGGAGATATGGTAGAGAAAGCCCGGTGGCGTATTAACAAAGACATCACCATGCCCCTCGCGCACATGGTTTGCTTCAAACTGGAAATCCTGTATAAACTTCGCAAAGTTCAGATAGATGCCCGGACAACCGAAGAGGAATCCAGCAACAGTTCCCCCTAGCAACAGACCAATACCACGGATACTGCGGGGGGCAGTGACTCCCCATGCTACCAGACCAGAGAGTAGCACCAATCCTGCATTGTACTTGGTGGCAGTGGCAATTCCTGCCCAAATGCCACACCAAAGCAGGTCGAGCGGGTGACGCTCCTCCGAAAGATGGCGCACCGCAAAGTATAGGGCTACGGTCAGCCAGAAGGTTGCAGGAACATCTACGGTGGCAAAATGCCCCTGCTGAACAGCAAGCGGCGCAACCGCATAGAGAAGCCCTGCCACCGCTCCCGCAAATCGTCCGTAGAGCAGTCGCCCGATACCAAAGAGAAAGAGACAGGTTCCTGTCCCCAGTGCCACTGTCACCAAACGCGCCATCAGAAGCGCACTCGCGGAGGGAACCCCTTGTGTACTCTCGCGCACCAAGCCTGTCCATTCGCCCAAGTGGATAAAAAAACTGTTTACCAATAATCCCCACGACCCATAGTTGTAGAACTCCGGGTCAAGTAAGAGAAGCAGGGGATGCACCACCAGCGAACGCGAGACAACTACCGATTCATCCGGGTGATAGGAGAACAGGCGTTGCTCATGGGGTAATGCCCAGCCAATCCCCGAAAGCCGGAGAAGCAGTGCGACTATTGCAATCCCCAACGGCAGTATCCACGGTGTTGCGGACAGCGCAGGCTTTCCGGGCGTGTCGTTTTCTGTCATCGTCGCAATTATACACCATTTCGGACTCACTCTCTTTGGCAAACGATGTTAAGACACAAAGCCGAATGTGATTCTACACGATTGTTCCCTGCCTATGATTTTCCCGACAAGAGAAAAAGGTTTTAGTGGCACGCAGATGTGTGGCGATAAAGAGGCGTTATGAGTCTGAAATATCAATGTATAGATAGTGGGAAGGGGTACTACACACTGGAAAAAGGGGTTTCCATTCCGGTGCGTCTGTTCCTGTCGGAGAAACTCTACGCGGAATCCGAAGAGGGACTGTACCAACAGGTGCAGACGGCGGCAGAGTTTCCCGGTGCATTGGAGGTGGTTATCACTCCAGATGCCCATATCGGTTCTACGGTTCCGGTTGGGTGTGTGATTGCCACCGAGGGGACACTGCTCCAAGAACCAGTGGGCTATGACATCGGTTGTGGAATCCTCTGCTTCAAATCGGATGTGCCGTACACCAAAGGGAAGGATGAAAAACTGCGCCGCAAGTTCTCCGAACAGGTCATGCACCGAATCGGTTTAGGCGTGGGGGAACGAGGCAAGGTGTCGGTCTCGCATAAGCAGTTTCAAGAACTGATTCGGCACGGAGCGGCGGCAAAAGGCTATCATCGGGATAATGCGGAACGGGATTTTCTGCCTGTGGAAGACCGTTGGGACCCGCCCGCTCGTGCAATAGACCGGGGAATCGGGCAGTTGGGGTCACTGGGAGGAGGCAACCACTTTGCTGAACTACAATACGACCAAGACGGGAAACTCTGGGTGATGGTGCATACCGGAAGCCGGGGCTTTGGCTATCAACTCGCCAAGCACTACATGGATATTGCCCGCGAAGAGGTGAAGAAAGCCGGAAAGCGTAGTATTGAAGGGACGTACTTCCTCCCGGAATCACCACACTGGAACGGTTACAAGAATGCGGTTGCCGCCGGAGGAAACTTCGCAATTGCAAATCGCTTGGTCATCTGGGAGCAGATAAGCACCGCCTTTCGGCGGGTATTTGGGCAAGAGCCAGAGTTGGTCTACGAAATCAGCCATAATTTAGCGCAGTGGGAAGCACTTCCCGATGGGCGCGAGGCATGGGTGCATCGTAAGGGGGCGACTCGTGCCTTTCCCGCAGGACATCCGGCACTGGTCGGAACCAAATGGGAAAAGACCGGGCATCCGGTGCTGATTCCCGGTTCGATGGGGGATAACAGTTATGTCCTGATGCCGAAAGAGGGGGCAGTTCATTCGCTCTACTCGGTCAATCATGGGTGTGGGCGACGTATGAGCCGAGGGGAAGCACGGCAACGTTTGACCCAAAGCGGAGTAAACAAGCAGATGAAGGAGTTAGGAGTGATGGTGAATGCGGGAGGTAATGTACCGATTGACGAATCCCCGGATGTTTACAAACCCGCCAAAGATGTCATCGAAGCCGTCGTGAATGCCGGACTTGCCGAGGTGGTAACCACTCTGACTCCGCTTGCCAGTATCAAAGGAGTGGATTAGAACCTTAGAACATGCAGAATTCTTCGGAACTTCATGGGTTTGAAGTGGTCAGACCCTACGAGGAACCAAGTTATACATGGTAGTTAGGGATTTTATGCCGATAGCATGGGTCACATGCTGTCGTCGCTGTATGACACCGATTTTCGTCGCTGGTCTGCTCGGAACTGGTCTGCTCGGAACTGTCTGCCCCGCTCCCGTGACCGCGCAAGACAACCCTCCCCCGATTGCTCCCGCCGCAATAGCCGCACAGACGGGGGTTCTGGGACGTGCGGTTTGGGACGAACGGTTCATCTATATTGCGATTGTCGTTTCCGATTCGGATGTTTTAGGAACGAATGTACGCCCGATGTCCCCAGTGCAGGCGGATGACTCTATCGGGTTCTATTTTCACACCCAAGAGCGCACCGATACACCAACCAACCGCACCAACGCGATGTTGATTTCGGCGGCAGGGGGCTTTATCTTTCTGACTGGCAACGATGCCCAGAAGACGCTCGACCCACGCCCTGTCTTCACCATGAAATACGGTGTTACGGTGCAGGGAACATTGAATCGAAGCGATGACCGAGATAGAGGATATACCATCACCGCCGCAATCCCGTGGGAGGTACTGGGCTTGGACGGAAAGGCTCTTAAAGCAGGAACCGAAATCGCCTTTGCCACAGTTGTTCGACGAAGGGGAACCGGGGAGGATAAGGGAAGCCTTACCGCAACCGCAGAGGGGGTGAAAGGAGAGGCAGATGCCCTCTCCCCGACAAAATGGGGAACCCTGCTACTCACCACGGCGGAAGACCCCAAAGCTGCCACACCACCTGCCGGAACTGTGGTCGCAACTCGTGTGCCTCCGTCGGCAAAACCGCCCAGTATTGACGGTGTGATTCGCTTGGAAGAGTGGGCAAAAGCAGGGCAGTTTGCCTTTGCATCCCCCGATGTCCCCAAACCCGTTGTGGCAGTGGAACCCGTGATACTGCCGGGTATGGCAGACGAGTCCGTGGCTCCGGTGATGGAGTATGGGGAGACGATTCCTGACTTAGGTCCGCGTGTTTTTGCGCGTTATCTGATTGGCTATCAAGCGAATGGGCGAAAACTCTCCTCCCCGGTGCGCGGACTCTATCTTGCCGATGCCACGCTTGCTTTAGCCGACCAACCTGCAACTGGAGTCGGTCCGTGGTTCTCGAACGATAGAACCGTTTGGCACGCCGCAAACCTTGCGGAAATGCGTCAGGTGGGAGTGGATATTGCACTGGTACAGTTTGTCGGACCCGATAATCCCCTCGGTAATTTGGACGAAAAAGCCCTGTTGGTTATGGCTTCTGCCCTACGGGAGTTACGCGCCCAAAATGTCCCTACGCCGTTCGTGGCTCCGTGTGTGGATACCGCTCAGTTGGTTGCACCTGACCAACCGAAAATAGACCTTGCCACGCCCGCAGGGCAGGAGGTTCTCTACCGGGCGATACGCCGATGGTTTCAGACAATCCCCGAAGAGTTCCGTGCCAAAGTCCTGCTACCTCCCGATAAAGGTGGGCGAACCCACACGGTCTACCCGGTCTATCTCTCCAGTGCCTCCGGCATAACCAATATGAGCGATGTCGGATGGAAGGACGAAATCCGAAAGCGATTTGCCGCCGAATTTGGCATTGCTACCGGAGGAACGACGCTTTTGCTGTGTGGGGGAGACGGATTCACTCCCGATAGTGGACTGTATGCCATTACACCGTTTCTCACTGGGGAGATGGGAACGGGAGCCGTCTCTACCGTGGTAATTCGTCCCGGTTCGGGAGGGTTAGATGCGCCATTAGTTCCCCGCAAAAACGGCAAGACATACCGGGAAGCGTGGCTTCGGGAAGAGGTGCGCCGTGCCTCTTGGGTGATAATTGACTCATGGAACGACTGGTTGCGCGGAACCGAAATCGCCACCTCACGACAGTATGGACCGCAGTACCAAACTCTCACCCGCCTGCTCACGGTGCAGTTAAGCGGGATAAATCCGCGAAACTATATGTGGGTCAGCCACGACACCCCACGCCGTTTGCGCCCCGGACAGTTGGTGGGGGTGACTGTTGCTGTTAAGAATATCGGGGTGGAAGCCCTCCGAGGAACCGAAGGGGTCGCCCTAACATACCGGTGGCGCGATAAAGAGGGCAAAGTAGTGGCGGAGTCTCCGCTTCGGGTGCGTCTGAGCGATAGTTTTATGCCAACACGCACGGAAAATCTGATTGTCGGTGTCCTGACCGCCTTCCCCGATTCTGCCGGAAAACTGACGGCTCTCCCCCCCGGTGACTATATTTTGGAAATCGGATTCACACAAAACCGACTCAGCGAACCACTAACTCTCTATGGTGAGGAACCCGGCTCGAAAATGACTCCCCCCTTGCGGGTTCCGGTGCGAATTGTCGAAAATCTCCCGCCTCTGGTTGAGTTTGACGGAACAACGACTCCCACGATAGTGGTCTCTGGGGGTAGTTACCCGGTGCAGGTACGTCTGCGGTGGTTGGGAGAAAACCCCCTGACTCCAGCAGAGGCGCAACTGCTCTATCAGGTGACAACGGAGGACGGGAAAAATACGGTTTTGACTGCCACCGTTCCATTAGACCGTGTTCTGCAACCGGGAGTTTGGACAAATATCACCACGGAGTTCCGTGCAGGTGAAGCCGGAGCCACTCTGCCTCCTGCCGTTCCCGAAACGCGCTCGGCTCCCACTGATACTGGGGGAGGGGGCTATCGCGTGCGTTGGCTACTCTCGCGCAAAGAGTCCACGGAGACAGTTCCGGGAGAGTATGTGGAGCGGATAGCGGTCTATCCTGCCTCCGACGAGGGGGAGGTACAAGCCCCCAGCAAACCGATTGCCCGACTCAATGCGGGGGCATTAACCACGATTGAGGTGACTGTTACCAACCGGAGCCAGAACGTTTGGACAAAGGATGCCTATAGTGTCGGCTATCACTGGTACTACCCAGATGGGGTAGAGTTCCAGTGGCAACCGGCTGTTAGCACCAATCTACCGCGTAACTTGGAACCGGGAAAGTCGGTAAAGATGGCAGTTACCGTGCGTGCGCCAGACCGTGATGGAGAGTATATCCTTGCCTTTGATATCCTGCGAAACCCCGATACTTTCCTCTCTACTCTCCCGGTGACACGGAACGGGGATATGGGCTTGGTTCCGGTGCGGGTGGTGGGGGGACGGCTTACCTTTGTTGAGTTAGACCGCTACTTCAATGCCGATGGGGTGGCAAATGAGGCGAACCCCGGCGATGGGGACTTAGACGGACAAGGCTTTACCCTGCCCGCAGAATCGTTTCCGCCGGACATCTTTGGAATCGCCGCCTACTTCGATAAAACGGAAGAGGGGCAGTCGAATAAAGAGTCCCCGGTCTACCCATCTGGTCACTTTAGCAATGTCAGCCGCGCCGCTCGTATGGTTTCGTTTCGCTATGGGCGCAACACAGATGGAGCAAAGAATGTGATTGTTTGTCAGGGGCAATCTATCCCTCTGCCGAAAGCACGGTTTGCGACACTGCATATCGCCGCCGTTGCCACCGGAGGGGAAGACCGTCCGTTGAACCTCACAGTGCGCTTTAAGGACGGCTCGACCAAAGACGTGACGATTAACGTTGCCGATTGGAACCGTACTCCCGGGCCAAGCGACCCGATTGCCCTGCGTGCCTTCCGAAAGCGTGGGAAAGAGACGGATGTTCCGGCGTATGTGGGGATGCGCCACCTGATTATCCCACTCGATATTAAGAAAGAGTTGGTGGATGTGGTTCTTCCGAAGGATGACAAGATAAAAATCTTTGCGATGACATTGGAGCGATAGGCAGGGGAATGGGAATGGAGACGGGTTGCCCAACCCTGAAAGGTTCGGTCTCTGGAACCGAGGGACACCCGCACCGGGTCGCAGGTAGCAAGGGACTGAAGTCCCTCGCTAAGAAAGGGTCGTCCTCACGGACGACAACGAAAAACCCTTCCTGCTCCGTCCGTGAGGACGGTCATACAGACATAGCGAGGGGTTTTAACCCCTCGTGCAAATCCCCCCGGATACTGCAAATCCCCCCGGATACTGCAAATCCCCCCGGATACTGCGAATACCGTTGAACGCCGCTCACGGACGCAGGGAAATATCTGGGGCAGGAAGGGTTTTTCTCGTTATCCATCCTCACGGATGGATTTAGCCCCAATAGCACCTCCCTTGCACATCCACCGCAAGGACAGCAATCGTGTTATTAGGTGGGGTGGGGAGGGGAGCGACAGTGGCTAAATGGCGATTTTTATGGGTGCGATAGGTATGCCATAGGGACTGAAAGGGTTGTCCCGGTAGCCGTGTCCCCACTGCCCAGAAATCAATGAAATCTACTGCGGGGCGGTTTACCGCAGACAGGTCAGGAACAGGTTCGATACCGCACAGGGTGATGGTTTGGTCATCGGGAAGCACTTGATACCATACCGTACCGGCAGTCTCCCTCTCTCCTCCTTGCCCAACTATAAACGGCATGGTGCGCTCAGAAAGCCCCAACAGACGCTTGCGTGTGGTATGGATTGCCCATGCCGATGAATCCCCGGCAATCCAACGTCGCCCCAATCGCTCGGCAACTATGGCGGTTGTTCCGCTTCCGCAGTAGGGGTCTAAGACCAAATCGCCGGGGTTCGAGGAGGCTAAAAGAATCCGCTCTAAGAGTGCTTCCGGCTTCTGGGTAGGATAGTCTACACGCTCAGCAGAGGCTTGGTTGACAATATCAATATGCCAGTAGTCCACAGGGAGGGTTCCCGGTTTGAGATAGTGGCGAAAGGTCAGTTCGGGGTGTGTCTTCTCCCACTCTGGGCTAATATCACGAGCCGAGCGAATTGGACTGTTGATAATTCCACGTCCCATAAGGCGGTAGGGTTTCCCATCGCTATCCACATGACGATACTTTCGCACAGTGGTTTCGGCATGGGGTTGTAGAACCGCATCGGGGTTGAATGTCCATCTGTCGGACTTGGTATACATGAGAAGGGTATCATGCTTGCGATTCCAAGACGAACGCTGATTGATTGCCTCCCGATAGCACCAAACAATCTCACAACGAAATCCCGGTGTCTGCTTGCTCACGCCGATTCCTGCCCCAAAAACCTCATCCAAGACCAACCGGAGGGGGGCATTCATTCGCCAGTCACAGTGCAAATACAGAGTTCCTGTGGGAGCGAGCAGGTCACGCAGAAGCATAAATCGCTCCCACATCTGATGGAGGTACGAATCCGCGCCTGTTCCCCAGACATCCCGGTACGCTACTGCCTCTCTTACCGGGTGATTATCGGTTCCTACTGTTACCGGGAAGCGGAAATCGGTTCCGACTGCAAACGGGGGGTCACAGTAGATAAGGTCAATGGTTTCGTGGTATCGGTGTTGTAGTTGAGCAAGTGTCTGGCGATTCTCCCCATAAAGCAGTTGATTTTGCCAGTCGCTCTCTCGCTGTTCGTCCCCAAGAAATTTCGCTTCGCGACTATCAGGATACACCTCGGTGAATACTATCGGTGCAGAGTCCATCGGAGTAAGAGAGCGTCTCCGCCCGTTTTCGTCGTACTTTCCTTCCCAAATCAGTTCTGTTGGCATCTTGCATCACACTTTGGGAAAGTGGGGCAGATTTCCTTCTTTGCCACCTTTGCTACCGTTGACCACCCTTATCTCTGAGGCACTATTCCAAAAAAGCGCGTAACATCCATGCAGTTTTTTCGTGACCTTCGATGAGACCTGTCAGAAAATCGGCAGTTCCCGTGTCACCGTACTTCTCATCCGTAGTTCTAATATCTTCGCGCAGTTGGCGGATAATCGCTTCATGGTCTGCCAAAAGGTTTTGCAACATCGCATCGGCGGTGGGAAAATTCCCTGCGGGTTCCTCTTTCAGACGCGCCATTGCCAAAAACTCTGTCATACTTCCCGGTGCTTTTTCGCCCAAAGCCCGAATGCGCTCGGCAACCGCATCAATTGTTTCTTCTAGGGTGTCGTACTGCTCCTCGAAAACTTCATGCAAGGGTTGGAAGCGCGACCCTACCACGTTCCAATGGTAGTTTCGGGTTTTCACATAGAGAACGTGTAAATCGGCGAGGTGAGGTTGGAGAATCTCTACCACCGCTCGACGATTATTGTCACTCAGACCGATATTCACGACCATAGCTTACAAATCTTCCTTTCTTAGGCTACGTGGTTTCTCTGCTTCTGTTTTACTGACATTTTCCTCAAAATGTCACGGGCAATATCCGTGGATAGAGGGAACATGCTATAATTTTGTGGAAATGGTGAGGAAATAATTTAATGAGTGATGAGAACAACGAGACCGTTGCACCAACACGGTGGCTACTGGTATCATCGCCGGAAAACTTTGAAGTGTCGCGGCAACGTGGCTTTGATATTGCTGGTATGAAGGCGCGGCATCGTAAAAAAGCAGAGACCGTTAAGCCCGGTGACACAGTATTTTTCTATTTGACCGGAATTAAAGCCATCGGTGGCTTGGCAGAGGTAACGGGGACATTTTTTGAGGATGCAACACATATCTGGGATAGCCGCAAAGAGGGTGAGGAGTATCCCTATCGTTTTCCTATAAAGCCAGTTGCGATTATACAAGACTCTGGTGACTTTGTTGCAGTGGAGGTCTTTGTGGATGAATTGGTGTATGTGAAACGCTGGCCCCGTGAGAACTGGACTTTGGCATTTCAGGGAAATGTCCACAAATTGGGCGAAGAGGACTACCAGATTTTAGCCGAAGCCGTCCATGCCGCCGCACGGGAGAGCGAGAAGGTTGCCGCATAATGGAAACATCGGATTTGGAACAGGAACCGACGGAGGTCGTTACACGCCCACGTAATATCGGATATGCCTCGGTCTTCACCACGCAGAGTGAGCCAATTCTTCCGGTCACGCTGTATGATGCGCTGTATGAACGGGGGTTCCTGCCGGGTTTCACCGATGCCGATGCAACCTTTGCGCCCATGGCGGATGCGGGTTTAGCCGATGCAGTGTTTACCGTGGGGGGCGAGCCATACCGAATTTTAAGCATGACTTCGTCGAAGGGAAACGGTTGTAAGGTGTGGGTGGAGTCCTGCACTATAGCAGACCTTCCCGACGAGTATCGGGCGCGTCGTGCCGTCACAAAGCCGAAACTGGTCTATCGGGTGGAGGCGGGCGGTCCGAGCAACAGTGACCGCAATCTGTGTGAGAATATTGCGGAGGCGTTGATGTTAGAGACCAGCGGGTTGGTGGAGATTGGGGGGTTGGGAACAAAGGGCAATCGTCCGCAACTCTACCATTCCAGTTGGTTGGGTAGCATTAAGACTCATTGACCTTGCAGTTGTATTGAGTCAATTGGTCATTGGGACATGGGGTAAATCGCCGTAGGGGCGAACACGGGGTTCGCCCCTACAACCACGTTGTTTGGGCGGGGAGGTTTACTGGTGGCAGATTGCCGCCACAGAGTCCCATCGCCCGATGTCAAACGCTATCTGCCATGCAAAGACCTTGCCCCGCTTGTCCTGATAGATAGCCATTGCGCTCTCACGCAGTTTGCCCTCATCGCGTCCTGCCGCTAACAAGACCCTCTCCGCCGTCTCCTTGCCTTCCACATAGACAATTCCGCGTCGTGTCCCATCTTTCCACATTCGCACTGCCATTTGCTTCCTTTCCCCATAATTGACACAAACTGCCTGCGCTATCGTGTTCTCCCCAGTCTCCTCAATCTCCTCATATCCACCTTATGTTCAACGAAGTGTTCGTCGAGTTTTCCCGCTATTGGCTTTTGCGCCACTTGTCTTAGTGGAGAGAATCGCCTCAATCTCCTGTCGTCGAAAGGCTATCCAGAGGCGTACTCCCTGCCAACCCCCTGCATCGGACTGACGAGGTTTAGTACAGATGGTAGTTTTGCTATCCCAAAAGCGCAGTAACTCCTGCTGCACCTCTCCTGCTTCTAGGTTTGCCCACTCGTCTGTCACTTCGGGAGTGACAACAAACTGCATCTGAATCCGGTGCGGAATCGCCGCTCCGACCACTCCCCCCAACCGTTGCGCTTTAAGAAGTCGCTTCCATTCTGTAAAGAACCGTCGCCCAAAACTCCCTGTGCCTTCGCCCACCGAGACATCCCATCGGAACTCCCATTCGAGTTCGATAGATTTTGTTGGGGTTTGGGGATTATGGGATACTTCACTCATCCGCGTCTCCATTCTATCAAACAAAAGTTTGCTAATCCAGAGAAATTTTTACTATTTTTAGACTCCTCCTGCCCCTCTATAACGGGAAGCAACTTCCGAAAAAATCGTAACTTTCCTTCGCAAAAGCCTTGAAAACATCGGCGCATTTTGGTAATATCCTCTCCGGTTAGCAATCAACAATAGGGAGTGCTAAAACAGCGTGGCTCCCCAGATTGCCTGAAAGAACGTTTATATTTCACACTCTTTATGGAGGTAATGTCATATGCTTAAGCCCCTCGGTGATCGTGTGGTGGTCAAGGCTTTGGAAGCCGAAACGATGTCTCGTGGTGGTATTGTTCTCCCAGATACCGCAAAGGAACGCCCGCAAACAGGGGAAGTCTTAGCCGTCGGACCCGGCAAAACCCTCGATAACGGCTCTGTTGCCGCGATGGAAGTCCAAGTGGGTGATAAGGTCGTCTACAGCAAGTACGGCGGCACAGAAATCAAGGTTGGTGGCGAAGAGTACATCATTCTGCGCCAAGATGATATCCTCGGAGTCGTAGAAGGGTAATTTTTATCCTCTCCCCCTAACCCCTCCCCCTACGTGTAGGGGGAGGGGGAAACCGGCTTGGTTGTGTCTTGATTCCCTCCCCTCCCTCTGCGTGCAGGGGGAGGGGAGAGGGCAACAAAGGAGCAAAAAATTATGGCAGCTAAAGAACTTCAATTTGATGAAACCGCACGCCGCAGTCTGGAGCGTGGTGTCAATATTCTCGCCGATGCAGTCAAAGTGACTCTCGGTCCGAAGGGACGCAATGTCGTTCTGGAGAAAAAATTCGGTTCCCCTTCCATCGTCAACGACGGTGTGACTATCGCTAAGGAAATCGAAGTCGAAGATAAGTTTGAGAACATGGGCGCGCAGTTGGTTCGGGAAGTGGCTTCCAAGACCAACGATGTCGCCGGAGACGGAACCACTACCGCTACCGTTCTTGCCCAAGCGATTGTTCGTGAAGGGCTTCGCAATGTTGCCGCCGGGTCGAACCCGATGCTGATTAAGCGCGGCATTGACAAGGCAGTGGATGCGGTTGTCGCAGAAATTCAAAATATCGCCACCCCGGTAGAGGGCAAAGCGGCAATCGCTAATGTTGCCACTATCTCCGCCAACGATAAGACGGTGGGCGAACTGGTTGCGGAAGCGATGGAAGCCGTCGGCAAGGATGGCGTTATCACGGTTGAAGAGTCTAAGGGAACCGCAACTAGCCTCGAACTGGTCGAAGGGATGCAGTTTGACAAAGGGTATATCTCCCCCTACATGGTAACGGATGCAGAGCGCATGGAAGCGGTTATGGAAGAGCCGTTTATCCTGCTCTACGAAAAGAAGATTTCCGCCGTTGCCGACCTCCTGCCTGTTTTGGAAAAGGTGGTTCGTGGTGGTCAACGTCCGTTGGTGATTATCGCCGAAGATGTGGATGGGGAAGCCCTCGCTACCCTCGTGGTGAATAAGATTCGCGGTATCCTGAATGTGGTCGCGGTGAAAGCACCCGGCTTCGGAGACCGCCGCAAGGCAATGATGGAAGACATCGCAATCCTCACGGATGGCAAGTTTATCACCGAAGACCTCGGTCTGAAGTTGGAAAACATTGACCTTTCCTATCTGGGTAAGGCAAAGCGCATTGTTGTCACCAAAGAAGACACCACCATTGTCGAAGGGGCAGGTTCTGCCGATGCCATTCAGGGACGAATCGCTCAAATCAAGTCCCAAATCGAAAAGACCGACTCCGACTATGACCGCGAAAAACTACAAGAGCGTCTCGCCAAACTCGCGGGTGGAGTTGCCGTGATTCAGGTGGGTGCGGCTACCGAAACCGAACTCAAGGAAAAGAAACTGCGTATTGAGGACGCACTGAACGCCACTCGTGCCGCCGTGGAAGAGGGTATCGTTCCCGGT
>Ga0224722_1001384_pt1 | contig 13455 bp, 10 predicted proteins | sample Balambano_FR1_Me_FD_161646 | JGI IMG/M metagenome (GOLD analysis project Ga0224722, IMG submission 161646) | Freshwater sediment microbial communities from Lake Towuti, South Sulawesi, Indonesia - Balambano_FR1_MetaG | ecosystem: Environmental > Aquatic > Freshwater > Lake > Sediment | place... | reverse complement strand
CTTTACTTCGAAGCATTCAGGGCAAAACTTTCGCCTGTTTTCGGCACCGTCCATGATGCAGTCACCCTCCTGGCGGGCCATTTGCAGCCAAATCGAGCGCTTGCTGCTTTCCACGGGCGGCAGCTTGTCGGGATGGTCGGGTTTCACCACGCAGGCTCGCAGTTTGTGAATCTCAGGCCCCTGCCCTTCATTCGACAGTTCGGCCCCTTTCGCGGCCTTTGCCGCTATGCGCTTGCCGGCATTCTGACACGCTCACCACAGGCAGGTGAGCTGCTTCTGGATGGCATCGTGGTCGATGCGGCGAAACGGGGCAACGGAATCGGCAGCGCACTGCTGGTCGCGTTGTCCGAATTCGCCAGCGCCAACCACTACCGCGCACTACGTCTCGATGTGGTCGATACCAACCCTGCGGCCCGTCGTCTGTACGAACGACATGGCTTCGAGCCCGTCACCACCCGGCAGGTTCCGTTTCTGGCATCCTTCGGCTTCACCGGGGTGACAACGATGCGCAAATCACTTGCCTGAACGTGACGGCGGCGCGCGCTATAATTGCGGACAATAGCGATCCTGAGAGGAACCTGATGGCCGCGATTGAACGAACCGAGACGCCGATCGTCCCCGGGCTGACTGCCGATCATCTCGCGCTTCAGCGCGTCGTCCGCGACTTCGCAGCAAAGCAGATTGCCCCCATCGCTGCCGAATTTGACGAAAGCGGCGAATTTCCCCTGCGTACCATTCGTGAGATGGGTCGAATGGGTCTGATGGGCATTGAAGTGCCAGAGGACTACGGCGGCGCTGGCATGGACACGATGGCCTACGTGCTGACCATGATCGAGGTGGCAAAGGCCGACGCCAGTCACAGCACAATCCTGAGCGTCAACAACTCATTGTTTGGAAATGCGCTGCTCAGTTTTGGAACCGAAGCGCAGAAGCAGCAATTCCTCGTGCCCGTCGCCAGCGGCGAGAAAATCGGCGCCTACAGCCTGACCGAGCCGATGAGCGGAAGCGACGCCGGGACGATGCAGAGCCGAGCCGTGCTGAACGAGGCGGGAACGCATTACATGATCAATGGGCGCAAGAGCTGGGTGACGAGCGGCCCGGTCGCCGATACGATCATCCTGTTCACAATGACCGAGCCGGAAAAGAAGCAGAAAGGCGTGACGGCCTTCCTCATCGATGCCCATGCACCAGGCCTGATCCGCGGCAAGAAGGAACCCAAGCTGGGCATTCGGGCCAGCGCAACCAGCGAAATCGTGTACGAAAACTATGCCTGCCCGGTTGAAAATGTGCTCGGCCAGCCCGGCGATGGCTTCCGGATCGCGATGGCCGTGCTGGACGCAGGACGCATCGGCATCGCCGCGCAGGCACTGGGCATCGCCGAAGCCGCCTATGAAGCCAGCGTTCAGTATGCGCGAGAGCGGCACGCCTTCGGTGGGCCGATCGGGCAGCTTCAGATGATTCAGCAGAAGATTGCGGACATGAAGACGCGCATCGAAGCGAGCCGCCTGCTCATCTACAGCGCGGCAGCAGCCAAGGAACGGAGCAAGGAGACGGGCGCGCGCTTCACGCTCGAAGCGAGCATGGCCAAGCTGTTCGCCAGCGAAACGGCGATGTTTGTGACCGACGAGGCCGTTCAGATTCACGGGGGCATGGGCTACAGCAGGGAGCTGCCGGTCGAACGCTATTACCGCGATGCACGGATTACCCGCATCTACGAGGGCACCAGTGAAGTGCAGCGGCTGGTGATTGCACGCGGCGAACTGGGACTACGCTGAACGATGCGCGCTGCCGTCATCACCGGACACGGGGGACTCGACGTCCTGCAGATTGCCGACCTGCCAGAACCGGGCCTACCGGGCGCAGGCATGGTACGCATTCGGGTCGGCGCAGTCGCTCTGAACCGGCTGGACATCTGGGTGCGAGAGGGCTGGCCGGGGCTCAAACTGGCGATGCCGCATGTGACCTCATCGGACGCGGCAGGCACCGTGGAAGCCATCGGCGAAGGGGTGACAAACGTTGCCCCGGGCGACCGTGTGGGCATCAACCCGACGCTCATTGACCCGGCGCTGCTGCTGGCTGCCGGCAGCGAGCGCGAACTGCTCGACAGCCCGATCATGGGAGAGCATGTGCCCGGCGCTGCTGCAGAGATCATCAACGTGCCGGCGCGCAACCTGATTCGACTGCCGGACGACATCACTTTCGCCCAGTCGGCGGCGGCAGGTCTGGTCTATATCACTGCGTGGCACTCGCTGATCGTGCGCGGCGGCCTTCAGGCTGGCGAACAGGTGCTGGTGATCGGCGCAGGCGGCGGCGTGAATACGGCCAGCATTCAGATCGCAAAGCTCGCAGGCTGTACGGTGATTGTGGTGGGCAGCAGCCCGCAGAAGTGCGAGCAGGCGCTGAGCCTGGGAGCCGATCACGCGATCGACCGCTCAGCCGACGATGCATGGGCAAAGGCCGTTTACCGTCTGACCGGAAAACGCGGCGTGGATGTAGTCGTCGACAACGTAGGCCAGGCGACAATCGGTGACAGTCTGCGCGCCGTTCGCCGCGGTGGGCGCGTGCTGATCGTCGGGAACACGAGCGGACCGCTGGCACAGATCGACCTGCGCTACCTGTTCGGCAAGCATATCAGCCTGATTGGCAGCTCGATGGGCACGACGCAGGACTTCCACCGCGTGATGGGCCTTGTGTTCGCTGGCAGTCTGAAACCAATGATCGGAGCAGAACTTCCGATCGAATCGATTCGGCGCGGCCACGAACTCCTTGAAGGCGGGGAGCTTTTCGGCAAAGTCGTCCTGCGTTTCTGAGGAACGATGCGCGATTCCACGCTGACCCACAGCATGGTGCCGGTCCTGCGGGCGCTGGCAGAACGTCTGCAGCAGAAGCCGGTCGCGCAGGTTGCACGAATGCCGGGGGTCGGGGCAGTCTACCGCGTGACTGCTCACTACTTTGATCGCCGTGCCCACGACTCGGTAGCGACCCTGTGCAAGCTGGCAATTGGCAGCTTTCCGCTGGAAATGGCTTATGATCATGCGCTCAACGATCGAATCATCACCCGCACCGTGCCGCGAGAGCGGTTTGAAGCGCTCAACCGCAGCATTCTGACGCTTGGCTTTGATCAGCTGGGCGACATGCCCGACCTGCCAATGTTTGACGCAGTTGATCTGTGGCTGATCGAGCGCGCCGCCGGGACGTTCGTCCACAGTGTGCTGCTCGCCCCGGCACAGGCCGCAGACCGGCACGCGCTGCTGACAGACGCCGTGCGAACTCACGTTCCAGAAATGGTGCGCGAAATCCGCTAGGACGACCGGTGTCAGGTCGCCACTGGCGCACCCTGCCCCTTCTGCTATAATGCCTCCGAATACCGATGACCCTCACGCTTCGCTGATCAGCGTGTGCGGTGACGATGAGAGAAGGAACGCAGACAGCATGTCCCTGACCAAGAATGAGAAGCAGCACGTCATTGAAACGTACGGGCGTCACGAGACGGATACCGGTTCGCCGGAAGTTCAGATCGCAATGCTGACAACCCGGATTCAGGCCCTGACGGATCACCTGATTAACCACAAGCAGGATCAGAGCAGCCGCCGCGGGCTGCTGAAGCTGGTCGGCCAGCGCCGCCGCCACCTGAAGTATCTGAGCGAAACCAACCCGGAAAGCTACCGCGAAATTCTGGCCAAGCTGGGCCTGCGCCGCTAAGCGGGCAGGTTCAGCGCTCACGTCGTTGACAAGGGGCCAATGAAGGGCCCGTGAAGGCGAACATGCCCGGTGCAGCAGAGATTGGAGCGTGGGCCCAACAGGCAGTTGGGGTCAGTCTCCAGTTTCTGGACATCGGGCATGTTCTTATGGCGCAACAGTGCGCCGAGGAGAACCCGATTTGATCGAAACACAGGACACACCGATGGGCACAAACCATCGCGGGACGATCCGCATCGGCAACGATGAGATCATCATTGAAACCGGCACACTGGCCGAACAGGCTGGCGGTGCCGTCACCGTTCGATTGGGCGATACGGTGGTGTTTGCCACCGCCACGATGAGCCGCTCGGTGCGTGAAGGCATCGACTTCTTCCCGCTGAGCGTCGACTACGAAGAAAAGCTGTACGCGGCAGGTCGCATTCCCGGCAGCTTTTTCCGCCGCGAAGGCCGCCCAAGCGAACAGGCGATCCTGACGTCGCGCGTAGTTGACCGGACGCTGCGCCCGCTGTTCCCGGATGATATGCGCAACGAAGTGCAGGTCATCCTGTCCGCATTTGCACATGACCAGGAACACCAGGTCGACATGCTCGGCATCATCGCGGCGAGCACGGCGATCATGATCAGCGATGTGCCGTGGAACGGGCCGGTTGCCGGCGTCCGCATCGGCTACATCGACGGCCAGCTCGTGGTCAACCCGTCGATCAGCCAGCAGGCGAACAGCTCGCTGGATCTGCGCGTGTCGGGAACCGCCGACGCGATCAACATGGTCGAATGCGCTGCCAATGAAGTGTCGGAAGACATCATGCTGCAGGCGCTGCGTCTGGCGCACGAGTCGATTCAGCCGGCGATTGCGTTCCAGCGTGAACTGCAGGCGGCCCTTGGCAAGCCCAAGAGCGAGTATGCGTCCGGCAAAATCGACCCGTCGCTCATGGATGTCGTGGCTGGCAAAACGCGCGACGCCGTGCGCAACGTGCTGCTGTCGACCACAGACCGCGCCGGGCGCAACGAAGCGATGGAGGCACTGCGCGAGCCGCTCGTGCAGGAGTACATGTCGCATAACGAAGACGCGGCAGATGAAGCGCGCATCGACATCAAGCATGTGAAGGAAGCGTTCAACGAAGTAATCGCGCAGGAAGTGCGCCGTCGCATTGTGGACGAAGGCGTGCGCCCGGACGGCCGCAGCACGACGCAGATTCGCCCGCTGGCCGCCCAGGTCGGCGTGGTGCCGCGCGTGCATGGAACGGGCCTGTTCAAGCGCGGTCAGACGCAGGTGCTGACGTTTGCAACCCTCGGCACGCCGCGTGACGCGCAGGAAATCGACTCGCTCAGCCCGGAAGAGAACAAGCGCTATCTGCATCACTACAACATGCCGCCGTTCAGCACGGGCGAAGCTTATCCCCTGCGCGGGCCGAAGCGCCGTGAGATCGGACATGGGGCGCTGGCAGAAGCGGCGCTCCGCGCAATGATTCCGGATGAAGACGTGTTCCCCTACACGATCCGCCTGGTGAGCGAAGTCCTGAGCAGCAATGGCAGCACGTCGATGGCGAGCGTCTGTGGCAGCACGCTAGCGCTGATGGATGCCGGCGTGCCGATCAAACGGCCGGTGGCGGGCATTGCGATGGGTCTAATCAAGGAAGGCGACAAGGTCGCAGTTCTGACCGACATCCAGGGCCTTGAAGACCACATCGGCGATATGGATTTCAAGGTGGCGGGCACGGAAAAGGGCATCACCGCCCTGCAGATGGATATCAAGATTGCCGGCGTGACCGATGTCGTCATGACGCAGGCGCTGCAGCAGGCACACGACGCGCGCATGGAAATTCTGAAGGTGATCCTGAACGCGATCCCTGCCCCGCGCGCGCAGTTGAGCGATTATGCGCCGCGCATGGAGTCGATCCGCATCAACGCCGAAAAGATCGGCGCACTGATCGGGCCGGGCGGCAAGAACGTCCGCGGAATTCAGGAACGGCATGGCGTCAAGATCGACATTCAGGAAGACGGCACGGTGTTCGTGGCCGGTGTCGACGGGATCACGGTCAACAAGGCGCTGGATGAAATCCGCGGCCTGACGGAAGAACCGGAGATCGGCACGATCTACACGGGCAAGGTCACGCGTATCGAGCCCTTTGGGGCGTTCGTCGAGTTCCTGCCGGGCCGCGATGGACTGGTCCACATCTCGCAGCTTTCCGATCATCGGATCGAGTCGGTGGAGTCGGAAGTGTCGCTGGGCGACGAAATCATGGTGATGCTCACCGACGTTTCGCCCGATGGCAAAGTACGACTGAGCCGCCAGGCGGTGATGGAAGGCTGGACAGCGGAAGAAGCCCGTTCGCGCGACCGTCGCCCGTCTGGTGGCGGGGGCGATCGGCGCGGCGGGGGCGACCGCGGCGGCGACCGGCGTGGTAACGGCGGATACCGGGGTGATCGGCGCGGCGGCGACCGCGACTAGATCAGACTGAATCAGCAGGAGGCGGCCCGTTGGGTCGCCTCCTTTTGTTTGTGATGGCGCTGAAGGTGAAGGTGCGGCTGACGATAAATCAGAGGTCGGACGGGACTTCTGCATCACCCGTCTGTCGATTGTCGAAGCGTGCGATGCTCACAACGGGCGCGGCGTCGATTTCAGGCATACGCAAAGTCAACCGGTTCAACGCGTACTGCGTCCCCCACGCTGATCAGACGCCCGGCGGGCCGCTGAGGATCGTGCGGGAAAATGAGCAGGGCGCCGGTTTGCACTGCCCACTGCTGCCAGCGGCGCTTGGTCTCAAGCGTGACCAGAGGTTCGACGTCGTAGGCAGTCATCCAGGCAAGGCGCTCGAAATGAATGGCGAAACTGGCAAGATCGCCCGTGAACAACGCAAGCTGAGCAGCGCTTTCAAGGACCACACTCATATGGCCGGGCGTGTGACCTGGCGTGCCGACGACGCGGACGCCGGGCGCGAGCTGTGTATCGCCGTCCAGCAGAATCATCTGGCCGGACTGCACGAGCGGCTCAAAGTTATCGGCAAAATACGTCGCCCGCGTGCGTTCATTGGGATGGCTGGCATCCTGATATTCCCGTCGCTGCACAACGTACTGCGCGTTCGGATACACTGGCTGAATGGCACCACCGGCATCGAGCCGCGTCGCACCGCCGCAGTGGTCGCTGTGCAGATGCGTCAGGATAACACGGTTGATATCGCTGGCCGCCAGGCCGATTCGTGCAAGCGCATCCTGAACCGTGCCATGCGGATGCGACAGACGGACGATCTCGCGCTGCTTCTGCCCCAGCTTGTCCCCATTGCCGGCATCGATGAGGATGTTCTGATCCGGCGTCTGCACCAGCAGCAGATGACTGGGCATCGACACCGTATTGTCGGCGTCTGGCAGCATAAAGCGACCGTAAAGCGCGCGCGGCACAAGGCCAAACGGCCCGCCGGCGTCCATGCGTGTATCGCTCTCCATGATGAGATGGAGCCGAAACCGCCCAAGCGTAATCATGAATCAGCGGCCTGAACCGAGGCGCGACAGGCTGCTGAGGCCAGCCCAGCCGAGCAGGATCGCTCCGGCGGCGGTGCCAAGCACCATGAACGGAACCCCTGCAAGGACGGCGAGTACCGAGGCCTTCGCGAAGCTGGCCAGCCAGCCGTCTCTGGCGACCCCACGCTGCACCGCCAGCACGCTGATGAAGCACAGCCCGCCGGTGATGAGCGACAAAAACGGGATGGCCAGGATGCCGAGGCCGGTGGCAAAGCTGGCGGTGTCGATAATGCCCCAGACCGCATCCAGCCCGACAGTGGCGAGCGCGCTCAGGACATGAACCGGCGGCCCGGGCACTGGCGGCGCGGGGTCATGGATGACGATTTCGCGCGGAGGATGGGGTGCTGCTGGGCGATTGTTCATGTAGATAAGCCACTCTCGATCGCATAGACTGTGTCCATTATACGAAATCTGACGCGAATCGTTGCCGCCGCCTACCGGCCCCATGTCGATAATCCAGTCCGCCACCTTGATGATGTCCAGGTTGTGTTCGATGACGAGCACCGTGTTGCCCGCATCGACAAGCTGCTGGAGGACGCCGATCAGACGCGATAGGATAAATGGATAGATCACGGTTGGGAAGTGACCATCATGAGCAACACGAACGATACCAATGATGTTCCTCCGAGCAATCGGGGAACGCTTCGACGTGTGCAGGTGCTAAGCGATGAGGAGACCGTGCAGATCAATGCCATCCTGAAACAAGCTGTTGAAGCCTGCTGGAACGCGCTTCCTGCCGAGCGTCGTGACGCCGAAAACATCAGGATGGAGATGATGAGGCTGACTGCGCGGCAGGTGGAACTTTTCATCAACAGGCCGCGTTCGACCGGCTAAAAGCGCGGTTCTCGTCATCACTCGGCATCTATGCCAGCGCGCGCTGCTTCAGCGCATCGCGCAGATAACGCCCGGTATGGCTCGCTTCGACCGCGGCGACCGCTTCCGGCGTGCCGATCGCGATCACTTCACCGCCGACCCCATGTCCGTATACGAAACGAAGTGCGCCACACGCACAGACCTGTACATCACAGAACTACAGCGGCTGATTCACTTTCACTCACCTTGCAGTTCAAGGGTGCTCGCTCGGACTGTTCCGGGAAAACTCATAAAATTAAAGATACGCTGTTTACCTTCCCCATCAGGCCCGGCGTTAATCTGGAAGCTGTTGTCTGACAGCCAATAGAGCCTGACATAATTGTCGCGGGAGGCCGCGACCAGGACGGCTTCTTCGGGATGATCTGGTAACGCATCCAGTTCATTCGCATAAAGCATGAAAGCAAAACGACCATTCCCGCCTTCAGGCAAGACATACCAGACCTGCATGTGAACGCCTTCAACATCACTGATGGCGTAAATGGCGACCACATCACAGTCAGGATTCATGCGACCATCATCACACATCGCAGCGGGAGGATTATTGGCTTCACCATCGGCTTCGCTGACACAAATTTCGGCACTGGTGTATTGGGTAAAGATTTGGTCGTATCCAAGTCCTCCAGCGCTTTGGATACGCAAGCCAACCGCGACACTGGGATCATTCCTGGGCGTAATCGTTCCTGATGCTTCAAAGGTATCGACGGCATTCACTCGGTTCACTACACCCGAATTGATGATTGTACCGTCAACGCTTAGCTGCCAGTTTGCGGAGAAAGCATAGTTCCAGTCCAGAGTTGCCGATACGGATACATGACCTGAACAGTCTATTGTTGGAGATCCGACAACGACACTATCAAAGTCGGGGCCACCTGCATAAACCGTCGAGGTAGACAAAAAGAAAAGAACAACGACAGGAACGATGATGTGCCATTTCATTTATCACCCCCACAGGCGCAAAGTTGACTCAACTACAAGATCGAGCAGGCGACGGGGTCGAACTAGTGAAATCTTTCTTTATGGAGAATATTCTAACATGGAATCACAGCAGGCGAGTGTTCGGATGCACTGCGGGTAAAGTCTTCCGCCCTGGCTGCGCCCCGTGAACCGCAGTACGGTCATCTGCAGAAAAGAAAATACCCACGACTGTCTGACCTCTATCGCAAGTCAGCCTGCATCTCATCGATGCACACTACTGGACAAGACCCGCCAAACATCTACGCCAGCGCGCGCTGCTCCAACACATGGCGCAGATAGTGACCGGTGTAGCTGGCTTCGACCTGTGCGACATCTTCGGGCGTGCCGATCGCGATCACTTCACCGCCGCCGTCGCCGCCTTCCGGGCCCATGTCGATGATCCAGTCCGCCACCTTGATGATGTCGAGGTTGTGCTCGATGACAAGCACCGTGTTGCCGGCATCGACGAGTGTTTGCAGGACGCCGATCAGACGCTTGACGTCGGCGGCATGCAGGCCGGTCGAAGGCTCGTCGAGGATATAAAGCGTCTGGCCGGTGGCCCGGCGTGAAAGTTCTCGGCTGAGCTTGATGCGCTGCGCTTCACCACCCGACAGCGTGGTCGCGGGCTGGCCGATGCGGATGTAACCGAGGCCAACCTGTTCGAGCGTCTCGAGCTTGCTGGCGATGGCGGGAATGGGGGCAAAGAACTTGAGGCCCTCGCTGACAGTCAGATCAAGCACTTCGGCGATGCTTTTACCCTTGTATTTCACCTGCAGCGTCTCGCGGTTGTAGCGCGCGCCGTGGCAGACATCGCAGGCCACATAGACGTCAGGCAGGAACTGCATCTCGATCTGCAGGACGCCCTGCCCTTCACACTTTTCGCAGCGCCCACCTTTCACATTGAAGCTGTAGCGGCCGGCGGTATAGCCGCGCACCTTGCTTTCCGGCAGGTCGGCAAAGAGCGTGCGAATCTGGTCGAACATCTTCGTATACGTGCCCGGATTGCTGCGCGGCGTCCGGCCAATGGGCGACTGGTCAATGTTGATGATCTTGTCGATGTGGTCAATGCCGTCCACGCTGTCGTGCGCGCCGGGGCGTTCGCGCGCGCCGTTGAGCGTCATGGCCAGCTTCCTGTACAGCACATCCACCATGAGGGTCGACTTGCCGCTGCCGCTGACCCCGGTGATGCAGACCAGTTTGCCCAGTGGAAACTCGACATCGATATCGCGCAGGTTGTTTTCACGCGCGCCGCGCACGACGATGGACTTGCCATTGCCCGGTCGGCGGCCGTGCGGCACATCGATGCGCAGGCGTCCGCTGAGATAGGCGCCGGTCAGGCTGTCTTCGACCTGTGCCACATGATCGGGCGTCCCCGCGGCGATGATCTGGCCGCCGTGCTCGCCTGCGCCGGGGCCGAGATCAATCAGCCAGTCGGCCGTGCGCATCGTCTCCTCGTCGTGTTCCACGACCAGAACCGTGTTCCCGAGGTCGCGCAGTTCCTTGAGGGTGGTGATCAGTTTGCCATTGTCGCGCTGGTGCAGCCCGATCGAGGGTTCGTCGAGCACGTAGAGGACGCCCGTCAGGCGGCTGCCGATCTGCGTGGCCAGGCGGATGCGCTGGGCTTCGCCGCCAGAGAGCGTGGCGCTGGCGCGTGACAGATTGAGATAATTCAGCCCCACATTGTTCAGGAAGCTGACGCGCGCTTCGATCTCGTTCAGGATCTGCAGGGCGATCTCCTGATCGCGCTCGGACAGCAGCGCCGCCTCCCCAGCCCGCCCGCGCAGCGCCAGCACCCACTGCCGCAATTGCGAGATGGGCACGGCGCTGACCTCATCGATGTGACGGTCGGCGACCGTCACGGCGAGGGCTTCCGGGCGCAGACGTTTGCCGCTGCAAACCGTACACGGCACCTGGCTCATCACCTGTTCAATGGCCCAGCGAATGCCTTCGCTCTCGGTCTCGCGGTAGCGGCGCTGAAGATTGTTGATTACGCCTTCGTAATTGACCATGTACTCGCGATGGCCGCTTCCAGTGCTGTAGCGTACGCGCAGCTTCTTGCCATTCGTGCCATACAGCAGCATGTTCTGATGTTCGAGCGGAAGATCCTTCCACGGCTTATCAAGATTAATGCCATAGGTGCTGGCCAGCGCGTTGGCCATTTGCCTGGCCCAGCTGTCTGATGTCGTGAAATCCCATCCGTTGGCCTGAATGGCACCATCACTGACCGACAGTTCAGTGTTGGGGACGATCAGATCACGGTCGAGTTCGAGGCTGAAGCCAAGCCCCTGGCACTTTGGGCAGGCGCCCTTGGGCGTATTGAAACTGAACAGGCGTGGTTCGATTTCGGGCAGGCTGCCGTGGCCGTTGATGCACGAGAGATGCTCGCTGTACAGGATATCCTGCGGCGGGTTGTCGCTCAGATTGTTGACGATGACGAGGCCCTCGCCCAGCTTGAGGGCTGTCTCAACCGCATCTGTGAGGCGCGTTTCGAAACTGCGCGCTTCCTCGCTGTTGCGGTCAGGGAAGCGGCGGATGATGAGCCGGTCTACCACCGCCTCGATGTTGTGGATCTTGTAACGGTCGAGTTTGATTTCCTCGTCGAGGTCGAACACCTCTCCATTGACGCGCACGCGCTGAAAGCCCTGCTTGCGCAAATCCTCAAAGACTTTCTCGTGCGTTCCCTTCTTGTTGCGAATGACCGGTGCGAGGATCTGCGTGCGGACGCCCTGGTCAGCCGGCGCACGGTCGGCGAGGGCAAGGACGTCGTCGATGATCTGCTGTGAGGTCTGGGCGACGACTTCTGCCCCGCAGACCGGACAGTGCGGAATGCCGATACGCGCGTAAAGCAGGCGCAGGTAGTCATAGATTTCGGTGACAGTGCCCACCGTCGAGCGCGGATTGTGGCTGACCCCTTTCTGATCGATCGAAACGGCCGGGCTGAGGCCCTCGATCTGGTCCACATCCGGCTTTTCCATCTGACCAAGGAACTGACGGGCATAGGCACTCAGGCTTTCGACGTAGCGGCGCTGGCCCTCGGCAAAGATGGTGTCGAAAGCGAGTGATGACTTACCCGAACCCGACAGACCGGTGATGACGACGAGCTGATTGCGTGGAATCTCCACGTCGATGTTCTTCAGATTGTGCTCGCGCGCGCCGCGCACGACGATCTTGTCCTGGTTCATGAAGCCTGCCGGGAACTCGCTGCCTGCGAAAATTTGTTCGATGATTATAGTGTCTGACGGGTGGCTTTCAAGCGTCGAAAGTGTACGACTTTATGATGAGCCATGTGTGAGATGTGATAGACTGGCGGGCGCCTGTGCCTGTACGGAAAGCCCCCATGCCGAAGCTGAATCGCAAGCGCATTGCAGCCGGACTGCTCCTCATTATGGGGCTGATCTGCTGGCTGGCGCTGGCAGGGTTAGCGCTGGAAACGCGCGCGAATCCGCAGCCCGTGACCATTGGCGAGCGGCTGGACAAAGCCGCCGTGCAGTTCGACATCAGCCAGACGCGGACGCTGTTCGCCGGTGACTGTCTGATGCTGAGCTGGCGGGTGGAAGGCGCGGCGGCCGTCACTGTGAGCGAGGCCGCGGTTCCCAATGAAGGCTCGCTTCTGCACTGCGACGGCACCGGGCCGGTGCTGCGCATCACCCTGCCTGATGGCACCTCGTGGGCGCGAGCGGTGTATCACTGGGCTCTGTTCGATCAGGCCGCCGCACATGGGCTGCTGTTTGGCGGGCTGGCGCTGGTGCTGGGCGGCATGGCGATCCTGGGCGCTGGAAGCTGGCAGGTGTGGGGGCGCGGCTGGGCACAATGGGCGCTGGTTATCGGCTTCGCGGTCGGTTTCACGGCGCTGCTCGATGCGTTCACAAATCAGCTCAACACCGCGCGCTACACATGGGACTTCGTCCACTACATCGACATGGCAGAAAACGGCATCAGCGGGAATGCCGGGCTGGTGGCACCTTATGCCTACCGCCCGCTCCCATCGATGCTGGCCGGCGTCCTGATCGAAGTGAGCGGTCGCGGGACCGTCACCGCCTTTCGGGCGATCGCCTATGCAGCGACGATCAGCCACCTGATCCTGGCCTATGTGCTCGCACGGCTGTACATGAGCACTCCCGCGCGGCGTTTCTGGGGCGCGTTTGCCGTGATGCTGCTGGCGGCGTTTGCAACTTTCAGCGTGAAATTCTACCTGTTCGATGTGTTCCGCCCGGATCCGCTGGCCTTCCCACTGATGCTGCTGGGGATGATCGGTATGACGCAGGTGCAGCGCGGCGCCCGGCGAATCCCGTGGGTGCTGCTGACGCTCGGCTGCGGCGTGGCTGGTGCGTTCGTGCGCGAATTCGCGGTGCTGCCAGCGCTCATCCTGGCGTTGGTCGTGCTGTGGGATGGCATGCGCTGGCAGCACCG
>Ga0224722_1001383_pt1 | contig 13455 bp, 10 predicted proteins | sample Balambano_FR1_Me_FD_161646 | JGI IMG/M metagenome (GOLD analysis project Ga0224722, IMG submission 161646) | Freshwater sediment microbial communities from Lake Towuti, South Sulawesi, Indonesia - Balambano_FR1_MetaG | ecosystem: Environmental > Aquatic > Freshwater > Lake > Sediment | place... | reverse complement strand
GCGCTGAGGCGATCCAGTCGAGGAGCAGCTTCTAGCTGCTGGAAGAGCTCTACGTCCCAAATTACACCGTACTTAATCACTTCTGCCATAGCGGCGCGAAATTCTCTGGTAGGAAGAGTTTTCAACACTGTGGGGTCAATCAGCACGAGTCGAGGCTGGTGAAAGGCTCCGATCAGGTTTTTGCCCTGGGGGTGGTTAATGCCGGTTTTACCGCCGATCGCCGCATCTACCATAGCTAGCAGCGAGGTCGGTACTTGTACTAATTGAATGCCTCGGAGCCAGGTTGCTGCAGCGAACCCAGCCATATCGCAGACAATGCCCCCACCTAAGGCGACGACGGTGGACGATCGCTCCAAGCGGTTGACCAATGCAGCATCATAGATTTTCTGTAGGGTTGCTGGGGTTTTGTAGCGCTCTCCAGCAGGAATGATGCAGGAGGCTGCCTGAAAGCCTGCCATTTCCAGTGAAGCGATTGCCTGTGTGCCGTAGTGGCGAAAAATGACTGGATTGGACACTAGCAAAACCTGGCGGCCCAGCTTAGCAGGCAGAGCAGCCATGCAGGCTCCTAACTGTGCCAATCCATCAGGAATGATCTGCACATTATAGGCAGCTTGAGGAAGCTGAACCGGAATCACCTGCGTCATAGCAATCTGACCAAAACAGCGTAGTGTGCCGATTCTACTGCACGATCGGGAACCATAGTTTTGTATAGTTTGAATGGACGTATTCGAGGAAGCGATTCAATGGCTGCTGTAGTTTCCTACATTGTGCTGCTGGGTGGGGCGTTTGGCTTGGCGATCGGCTTGTACTTTGGCTTCCGTGCCATCAAACTGATCTAGCTGTCTGTCTGCATCTAAACATCTAAAAAGGTCTTGCCGGTAGGGAGTTAGCTAGGTTGCTAGCTTCCTACCGGCAAACTTTATGCTTTCAAAAGAGAATTACGCTCAGCTCGCCAACGCTTGAGCAGTGTCTTTCTCAGATGTTTCCAGTAGGTGCGGTTGCTTGGCTTTTTCTGCCAGATACTCACTCAACTGCCGTTCAATCTCGGTGCGCACTACTTGGCGATACTCAATAAAGTGCTCACCCAAAGCGCAAATGGCCAGGTAATGCTCCCAAACACGGGGGTTATGGCGCAGAATGCCAATTAGGTTGAGCCAAAACTTTACCCGTGTTTTTCTGACTATGCCTTGCCGCCAACAGACGATCAACAACGCTCGAATGGAGTTCCAGTTGATTTTGCGTAGGCGGCTTTTGTGATTTGGTGTACCTATGGTGAGGAAGTGGCGGTAGGTTCGCTCTAAGTAGTTGAGCGGGTCATACAATGCCCAAAACCCCTCTACGTACTCGCGTACAATTTCTTCCATTGGGCGAGTTGGCACAAAGTTCATTAGCGTGGTTTGGTTAATGTTGCTCAGCTTGTTCAGCAGGCGGCCTTCTTTTTTAAGTCGGTGCCACAGTGCCGTGTCGGGCAGAGCTTGCAGCATGCTGAAAATGGCAACGGGGATAGTGGTTTGTTCCACAAAGCGAACAATGCGATCGCCTGCTCCCGCCTTTTCCCCATCGAAGCCAATAATGAACCCAGCCATCACCCGTAGCCCAGTTCTGTTAATTGCAGCCACCGCTTCTGAGAGCGAATCGCGCGTGTTCTGAAACTTTTGTGTCAGAGCCAGACTGTCTTCGTCAGGGGTTTCGATGCCCAAAAATACGCCGTTAAAGTTACAGTCCACCATCAGTTCCATGAGTTCAGGATCTTTGGCGAGATCCACGGAAGCTTCGGTACTGAAATGGAAGGGGTAGTTGTGTTTAGCCATCCAGGGTTTAAGTTCCTGCAATAGCAGTTTGACATTGCGTTTGTTGCCGATGAAGTTGTCATCCACCATAAAAATGCTGCGTTGCCAACCAAGTTCTCGCAGGCGATCGAGCTCGGCTATTAGCTGTGCAGGTGTCTTGGTGCGGGGTTTGCGCCCATAGAGCACAATAATGTCACAGAATTCGCACTGGAAGGGGCAACCTCGCGAAAATTGCACGGACATGTTGTCGTAGGCACTAAACTCTAGTAAATCGAACCGTGGAATGGGGGTAATGGTGACATCGGGGCGATCGCCGTTGGCACGGAAGGTACCATTGGGCTCCCCTTTTTGAATGGCTTCGACAAAAAGCGGCAGCGTGATTTCTCCTTCGTCCAAGATCAGGTAGTCAGCTCCGGCGGCTTCAGCTTCATCAGGTAGAGCGGTAGCATAGGGACCACCTACGGCTACGAGTTTGCCACGCCGCTTAGCTTCTTGAATTTGAGCGATAAAGTCATCCTTTTGGACAATCATGGCCGAGAGCAGCACCACATCTGCCCAAGCCCACTCTGCTTCAGTGACAGAGCGTACGTTGCGATCGACTAGTTTGTAGTCCCATTCCTGCGGCAAAATAGCTGCCACGGTAACCAGACCCAGCGGGGGTAGAAAGGCTTTGCGGTTAACCAATTCAAGGGCTTTTTCAAATGACCAAAAACTCTTGGGAAATAGGGGATAAATCAGTAAAACACGCATCCCGAGACTTCCTCTAAACGGTTCATCCCACATTACACTGTTAGAGACGGTCTGCCCAACAAACCTTGCTTGAATCTTAAGTATTTCTCAGGGTTACCTTAGCGGATACTGCGACCGATCGGCAAACTTACCAACACTGCACCCAAGGCTTCCGCAGCAGTGCTAGTCAGGCGATAGACCAAAACTACAGCCAAAATCAGCGCACTGTTGAGCCGATCGCCCATCAGCAGTACCATAACGCTCTCGAAAATACCGATGCCTGCGGGCGGCCCAGGCACCACAAAACCAATCACCCAGGCCAAACTAAAGGCTCCCAAAATAATCGGTAAGATGTCCAACGGAAGAGGACTAAAGGCCAGAAATCCAGCATGCATCCCCAAACCTCGGATCACAACAAAGGCCAGAGTCGCCAAATAGGCAGGCAACAGAGACGATCGCAAGCTAATTTGCTCCTCTGGGGGAATTTCTGACTTTTTGAGCCGGGTCAGAAACCCTAACCCCCGATTTAGCACTGTTGGTTTCAAGCTCAGCCCTCCCACTAGGGCAACCCCCACCAATGCTAATCCATGCAATGGATTGAGACTATTTCCTCCTACCACAAACAGTCCTAATCCCAGCACAGCAGCCACTACTGCCAGTTGTACTGATTCAATCAAAATGCTAACTACAGTTACCCCGCGCCGGATGCCAATTTTCTCGCCCGCTAAAATTCGCCCTAGAAAGTGCCAAACCTTTCCGGGTGTGTACTTGGCAATGTTGGTTTGAAGATAAACCCGAACTGACCAGACCGGAGAAACTTTGGAACCCAGAGCTTGCAAAGCTGCACCCCAGGCAATGCCATTAAATACATGCCCAATTAAGGTAAGCAGAGTGGAAACAATGAGCCAACCGATACTGACCTCTGCCAGATTAATTTTGCCTAGTTCAGACCAGCGACTGTAGAGGGTAAAGCCCAGGAACCCTAGCGTGATTAACACGATCGCTACTTTCAACAGCGGCTTTAGGGAGGCTTTACCTAGCCGCGGCTTGGGTTGATCAGTTGACATAGCAAATCCTCACGCTTGGATTGGTGCGTTGGGTTAGCACTGCCCAGATAGTACCCTGGCGACTCAGTGTAATTGCGATCGACCAGTCAACTCTTCTGTCTAGGGCAGCGATCCGTTGTCTACTACTTCTGGCAGAAGTTCTTCAGGATTGACCATCTCCAGTGACAGCTCTGCTGGTTGCTCGTACTTTAGTTGCGAGAAAATTCGATAGTCTTCCAAATTTGAAAGCGATATTTGAGCTGGATCAGTCTCCATCTTGATTAAGTTGTACTGAACATTCTCCGCATGAATGGCAAAGGTCACATTAAAGACTTCCATAAAGTTAACGACCCAGGCACAATCATCTTCTGGATAGTCCTGATAGTAGCGAATTAGGTCAGCAACTCTAGCTTCCAAATGGGTGCGTGCATGCTTACAGATCAGCACTAGCTTGAGCAAAATAATCACTAAGGTTACAGGATTACCCCGAGACAGAATTTGGACAAATAAGGAAGTTGGTTCTTGTTGAGTCTCTGTAGTTAAGCAATCAATAACTCGGTTACAAGTTCGGAGCAAGAGTGCATTAGAAATAGGTGCATCATCGTAACCGGGATATAATTCATTGATTTTCTGGGCTAGTTTAGTATTGAGGGCATCACCTGATTGGTGGTTGTCCACAGAAAAAGTGAGATAGCGATGCAAGCTTTGCTTAAATTCTCGATAGCTCAGACTCTGAGTTTGGTTTAGGAAAATATTAGCTAGATTGGCATAGCTGAAGGGGCCTCGTCGAGCCACGATCGCTTTGATTAGGCGCAACACTTCATCGCCTAAAGCTGTAGGGTTCTTAGGAGGACGATCGCTCGATGCACGTGTTTGTGATCGGGCGATGTACATTGCCAAATCAAACTTAAACCGATCCTTAAGTTGCTTAGATAGGGCTCTGGCGGCTTCTCGCTGCTCGATCGGGTTGTTCAAATCAATGTATTGAGGAACTAGCAGGTAAGACGTGTAGCGTGATGCCCACGGTCCTCGCTGCTGATCTTCATAGCGAGAGATGAATAGCTTTAGCTCTTCATAATCCTGGCTAGTAACAAAGTTAATTAACCAAGTGCGTAAGCGTTTAAGTGTTGGAGATGCTGTATAGCGACTAACTGATGAGTCAGAAAGTAATTGCACCAGTTCTTGAATAGGTTTGTAGTTGCGAGTTGCATCCCAGTTGTTGATCAAAATATAGCAGCATCGCTTTAAAGTATGCCTAAACTCCTGCTCATTATTTGAGAAAACAATTTCGTAAATGGATTGAAGTGCATCAGAGCTAACCGATTCAACATGATAGACAAACAGCCGTTTAAACTCTAAAAGAACTTCTTCAGGTGGCCATTTTTTAACAATATCTAAAAGGAACTGATAAATCGTTTCCTGAGCTTGATAAATGCTGCGCCCAGAGCGACTTCCCCTACTAGAGGAAGATGAATCTTGACGATTAGCGTTGTGTGAATAATCCCTGATCATCATGGCAGCAAGCCCAGGAGAAAGGTATAGACAATTCCAATCAGTAGCTATATCTGGCCAACACCCTGTTTGAGTGTTACTGCTCTATCAAATGCAAAAGCCCAAGCCTTAAGGCTTAAGCTTTTCTATCAGCCTAGTGCTGAGCTAGAGCAAGGTAAGAAGATAAGCTTGAAACTATAATCAGGCATTAGGCGATCGCTCTCAGTGATATCCTGGCAATGTGCCATGTGACAGTTCCCAATCTTCTTTGTGATCTCAGTCATAAAGACTTGTAAACACCGATACACAGAGCCAACTACTCCTTAGAATAAGAGCATTCCGTAGAAACACCTAATAATCTTTCAGTCGAATTCTAGCTTGGGGTTTTTTCCTTTAACGACAGTGACTCTGACCAAACCAGCTAGTGACTAGACCCTGATGATCAAACCGTACCCGATTGCGTGGGTCAACAACTCAATCGTTTGTCTCTGCCAAGTACGTAGGCGATATGAACGAATCGATCAAATTGTGCTTTAAAGTACAATTAACTATTTATTGAATATCCCAATAATTAAATCACCAAGGCTTCGATTTTGAATACTGGCTGGAAGACAGCAATTCTACTGTCTTCGTCATCATATCCGTGAAATCCGTAGAATGTTTAAACTTCTTAATAAGGTTATTAAGAAGATTCTAAATTTTTGACTGTTGCTAGATATCAGCCCAAGAGAGAAACGGTTTGGGGAAATGGGGGCGGAGGGACTTGAACCCTCACGACCTTGCGGTCAACGGATTTTCATCCTCCCACAGCTTTCGCTGTTGCCTGCAGGACATACCTTTGGCGTTGAGAATTGGACTCTCCCTTTACCCGCGTTACCTAAGGGTTAATTAAGGCAACGGTAGGGTAGCTCCCGTCGAGTCTCTGCACCTTCCACTTACTGCTCTAAGCTGACCCAAAAGTCACCTGTAATAGATTGTGGCTTGGCTCAGGATTGCCATATCACGGCCTGATCGAGGGCGATCGCGCTGCTACAAGCAGTGGCCTGACGTAGGTTTCCCTGAATTTGAGAGCATTCACTTACTAAATTTCTCTAGCAAGGCTCAGATGTCTAAGTCCGTAGCGTCTACCATTCCGCCACGCCCCCGTAGATGTCGAGAAAATCTTACACGATAGTGCCTTGGCTAAAGGCATTTTCTCAATGGCAAGATTTTATGGCAGGAAGACCATTATACGAGACATTGCCTCATTAGAAGATGGAGTACTGCCTCTCTCCAACAAACGGTAATATAGGATGAAGTTTTATTCTCGGTTGCCTCGCTATGGTAATTGCGCTGTTGTATCTTGTGCTGGCAGGCTCATTTTTGGTGGTAGTGCCTGCACTGGTTTACTTTTACCTCAACACTCGCTGGTATGTCGCTAGTTCGATCGAGCGGGGATTTATGTATTTCCTGGTGTTCTTCTTTTTTCCAGGGCTACTGTTGTTATCTCCGTTTTTGAACTTCCGTCCCAAGCGTCGCTCGATGGAAAGCTGAAGCTATGCGGCGAGTGGATGTTTTGGCGATCGGCGTAGCTATTTTTGCGATCGGTGGCTTGCTCTATGCGGGTTTGCAGCTAGTTGGTATGGGAACTATCTCAGCCGGAATTTGGGCACAGGCTATTTTGGTGGTTGGTTTGGTGGGATGGGTGGTTACCTATGCGGCTCGTGCTGTGACGGGCAACATGACATACCATCAGCAGCGGCGTGAATACGAAGATGCTGTGCTGCAAAAGCGTCTGGAGGAGATGACACCAGAGGAGTTGGCGGCGCTGCAAGCGGAGATTGAACAGGAAAAGGCGGCTAACCAAAACCGCATTAAGGCGGGCAGCTAGGTCATTACGACAGGTTTGCAAAGAATGGTAACGGTTTCTGAGTGTTTTGAACGATCGCGCGCCCATGCCCGTTGTGCATTGATTCCGTTTATTACCGCGGGAGATCCGGATTTGGAGACCACGGCTAAGTCCCTCAAAGCACTAGATGACAATGGAGCAGATTTGATTGAATTGGGGGTGCCTTATTCTGATCCGTTGGCGGATGGGCCAGTGATTCAAGCGGCGGCTACCCGATCGCTCCAGCGTGGCACGCGACTGGACAATGTATTGGACATGGTCAGTGCGGTGAGTCCAACCCTGCGGGCTCCCTTAGTGCTATTCACTTATTACAACCCAATCTTGAACCGGGGCATTGAGCCGTTTTTGCAGCAGATAGCGATGGCTGGGGCAAAGGGTTTGGTTGTTCCCGATTTACCCCTGGAAGAGGCGGACAGTTTGCTGAGCCCAGCGGCTGCCTATGGCATTGAATTGGTGTTGTTAGTTGCACCGACCAGCCCACCTGAGCGGATTGCAGCGATCGCCCAGCAGTCTCAAGGATTTATTTACCTTGTCAGCACCACAGGGGTAACGGGAATGCGGAGCCAGGTAGAAGCACGGGTGAAGGATTTGCTGCTGGAACTGCGCACTGTGACGGATAAGCCAGTTGGGGTGGGGTTTGGCATTTCCCAGCCTGAGCAAGCACGGCAGGTAATGGATTGGGGTGCAGATGCAGTAATTGTGGGTAGCGCCTTTGTGAAGCGGTTAGCCGAAGGAACACCAGCTCAGGGCTTGCAGGCGATTACAGAATTTTGCCAGAGTCTCAAAAGTGCGCTTGCTCCCATATGAGGAGGTGAGGTTCTGGCGATTACCCTAAAGATTTGGCTGGTCTTGCATTGTAAGGTAATCCTGTAAAGGAAAACTAGACGATACCAATTTCTTGTGAAGCTGTACAGCATTTGCTTAGGCGGGCAGGGGGGTTAAGCCCTCTGTTTGGTGCGGTTGTGTGGAGAACTAGTACAACCACGATCGCGATAGGTTGACCCGGATAACAGGATAAACACTTAAGACTGGGCAGTTAACAATAAATTTCACGTTAAAAAGTTCACAACTCCTTTGCAAAATATCCCCAAGCTTCTGTATTATTACGGCATCGCTCTTACACACTGGATGTGCGCTGGTTTACCTATTGGCACAACTGTGGATATTTGATGGTATGCTATCGGTCCGTTTTAGCGTATCGCTTTCAGAAATCTCACAGCCATGGTTGGGGATTCGACGCCATTCATCAGGTTCCTTCGGTTCGATCAGGGTTGGTTGAAATAATGGATATAGTGCAGACCTGTTTAGTGTGCAATCGGATCTCCGTGCGCAGAGTTAAAGAATTGGTTTCGGGTTTGAGTTGTTGGGATGTTTGGGGCGATTCGAGTCTGTAATGCCTACTTTCTAGTAGCAGTGACTCAGTCATCATCAGGGCAGGCAGTGTTTTAGTGTCATCGACATTGGTAAGGATCAACTTTCGATAAGTCATTAGCTGCTGCCGATATTCCATTAGCTCTATAACAAATTTGGTGTTTTGCGATGAATTCTCCAGCGCGATCGTTGGGGCTGGCTTGGTGTTTCCAGGTCGGACTAGCAGTGCTAGCAGGGTGGTCGAGTGGATTTTCCAGTACCGCCTTAGCCCAAGTTACGACCATTCCTAATACAGCCGGAGCTAACTTCCAGGTAACTCCAGGTGGTTCTCGTCAGCCTGTGCGCTCAAATACTGTAACTGTGCCAGTTTTGGGACAGCGTCTTGAAATTATCAAGGTAGGCGATCGTGGCGCAGCAGAACCTGGTGATACCGTTATTTATCGGTTGCTCGTTCGCAATGCTGGTAGCAGCACCATCAATGGCATTGTGGTCACTGACGATTTGCCCCTGGGACTTAATCTAGTAACCGAATCTCCCCGTGCCACCCTGACTGTAGGCAGTTCTACCTCCAGTGTGACGTTGTCGCCTACGACGGTAAACGGGCGGCGAGTCACCTTCCGCTATCCCAACAACCTTGCACCGCAACAGACATTGACAATTGTTTATGCCGCCGTGGTGACACCAGATGCTGTGCGGGGTAATGGTCGCAACTCGGCGATCGCCTCCAATACGGCTGGTACGCTGCAAAGTAATACGGCAAGCCACCTGTTGCGCATTCGCCCTGGCATTCTTTCCGATTGCGGCACAATTATTGGTCGTGTGTTTGTCGATAAGAACTTTGATGGCGAGCAGCAGCCTGGTGAACCGGGTGTGCCTAATGCTGTGATTTTCATGGATGATGGCAACCGCATCACTACCGACGCTGATGGTATGTTCTCCTTGCCCTACGCCATTGCTGGTTACCGCACTGGCACGTTGGACTTTACCAGCTTGCCGGGGTATATTTTGGCTCCCAACTTGTATCGAATTGAGCAAAACAGCCCCTCCCGCTTAGTCAGATTGGCTCCGGGAGGTCTGGCACGCATGAACTTTGCGGTTACGCCGAGCTTTAGAGAGGGGCAGCGTTAAGATGCGTATTTATTCTGCAGCTCTAGGATTACTGACTACCACGATCGGGGCTTTTGGTTTAGCGACGATCGCCTTGGCCAATCCGGCTTCCCAAGCCTCTGTTACAAGCGAAACACTTCCTACGGCAAAGGTGGTTGCTGAGGGTACACCACTGAATCCTACTTCTAACCAGCCGTTGCCTGAAGCACCACGGCAGTCAATCACCCCAAATCCAGCCAGTGTAGCTCAAGCAACGCCGGAGGCAAGTTCTGTGCGGATTCTCAGTCCGCAGCCCTCTGAAACGGGCGATCGCTTTACTAACCTGGTGGTGCAATATCCGGTGGGCACAGCAGTACAAGCCAGCGTAAACCAGAAACCACTGGATGCTTCGGTGCAAACCCAGGTAGAGCAGGACACAGCTACCAATCTGGCCACTCAGGTGTGGTATCGCGTTCCCCTACAACCGGGAGAAAACGTCCTCACCGTAGAAGGGGGTGGCATTCCGATTAGTGTCACAGTGACGGTGAAAGAAACAGCGGCCAAAATTGAATTCTTACCCTTCAAACAATCACGGGTTCCTGCTGACGGGCGATCGGCCCTAACGGTGGAAGGTCAAATCCTAGACGAAGGTGGCAACGCTATCTCTCAAGATGTGGTGGTGACGCTGACGGCTAGCGCTGGCAAGTTTGTGGGAGCTGACTACGACAAAGATCGCAATGGCTTTCAGGTGCTGGCTAAACAAGGTAAGTTCTCAGCGCAACTACAGTCGGGGTTAGAGCCGCAGATAGTGCGGGTACGTGCGGCGGTCGATCGCCACGCGTTGGTCACCCCAGAGGAGCGTAACCGACCTGTGATTCCCGACCTGGGAAATTCCTTACCGAAAACCCAACTGGAAGCCAATCATCCCGATGCTGTTCTGGAAAGTTATACCCAAGCTGAATTCATTACCAATCTGCGTCCAACGCTCATTTCAGGGACAGTCAATCTGCGGTTGGGTGCCTCTGGCATTGATTTTTACAATAGCTATCGGGACTTTCTCAGCCCAGAACGCTTGGCAGATGATACCCGCTTTGACTTTGGAGCGGCAGTGTTTGCTACGGGCAGTATTGGTCAATGGCTGTTTACTGGGGCAATTAATACTCAGCGCCCGCTGAACCTGGATTGTACGGGGGAAACCCGCCTGTTCCGGGATACCCAGTTTTGTGACCAAACCTATCCTACTTTTGGGGATAGCTCCACGGTAGATTATCTGACGCCGTCGATCGACAGCGTATACGTTCGTCTGGAACGCACCTCCCCCGTGACCAATGCTGGAACGGACTTTGTCATGTGGGGCGATTACCACACGCCAGAGTTTTCGCGGGCATCGCAATATTTCACGGCGGCTAGTCGGCAATTGCACGGGTTCAAAGGTACCTATAATCTTGGCAATTTGCAAATTTCGGCACTGTACGCCAACAATGTCCAGAGCTTCCAGCGCGACACCATTTCGCCTAACGGTACTAGCGGTTATTACTTTTTGGCGCGGCGGCTGTTGGTGGCTGGAAGTGAAAGTGTCTTTCTGGAAAGTGAGGAAATTAACCGTCCCGGCACGGTGATCGAGCGGAAGGCACTGAACCGAACGCTGGATTACGAGATTGACTACGATCGCGGTGCGCTTTTGTTCCGTCGTCCGATTCTGGCTACAGAATTTGATCTGTTTGGGCGGACGTTGGTACGGCGCATCGTAGTTACCTACCAGTATGAAAGTGCTGGGGGTGATGCCGGTGACATTTACGCGGGTCGGTTGCAGTACAACTTCTCCCGCGATTTAGGCAAGGAAAGCTGGGCTGGACTGTCTTACTGGAACGAAGACCAAGGCGATCGCAACTTTGAACTGTACGGCATAGATGTGATGATTCCTCTTGGCAAGGAGGGCAGCGTCATTGCGGAATATGCACGTTCCGTAAGCGATTCTGTCTTTTTTGGCAACATCAAGGGCGATGCCTTCCGGGTGGATGCCTCCGGTAAGTTGTTCACCAATGTTTTGGGGCGTGCTTATTACCGATCGACCGATTCCACCTTTGCCAACAACGCTACCTTCAGTTTCTCGCCGGGACAAACCCGCTTTGGGGCAGAAGTTGCGGCTAAGGTGACTCCCACCACCCAAATTTTGATTGGCTACGACCAGGAAGAAAACTTTGGAGTAGCTCCAGCCGTCACTGGCTTGACCCAGGTTTCGACTCTGGGTATCGGCGATTTGTTTAACCCCAATCCTGAACCGATTCCAGGTGAACGGGTGAATAACAGCCTCAAGACTTTCCGAGTCGGGGTGACTCAGCAATTTGGCAAAGCGCAATTGGGGCTAGATTACGTCAATCGATCGCGAGAAGACCGGATTCTGCCCAACCGTCTCTCGGAAGATAGTGATCAACTGGTGTCGCGCTTGAGCGTGCCGATTACCAAAACCCTGACCTTCCGAGCCCAGGATGAACGTAATCTCGGTAGTGGCAGTGGTGACCCTATCTACCCCGATCGCACCACACTGGGTCTGGAATGGGCAGTGATGCCGGGGGTGGCGCTGCGGTTAGCCCACCAGTTTGTCCAGAGTGGCCCCCTTGATGGCACTGATATTACTAGCCTAGACACCGTGGTGGATCACCGCCTCTCGGAAGACACGATCATGACCGGGCGCTATTCGTTGCTGAACAGCGTCAACGGTCTGACTTCACAGGGGGCGATCGGTCTCAATCACCGGATCAAGCTGGCTCCTGGCCTGCGGATGAACTTAGCCTATGAACGCATCTTTGGTGACATCTTTACCTACACGGGGGCAGGCCAACAATTTATTCAACCAGCGGCCTCTGGTCAAGGTGCCTCTGCTCTGGGCGTGAGCCAAGGGGATAGCTACAGCGTTGGGCTGGAATATACAGATAACCCCAATTTCCGGGCTAGTGCGCGGGTGGAATATCGCGATGCCGGGCGCGCTGGCGATAATCTAGTGCTGTCAGCTTCGGCGGCGGGCAAACTGTCGCCTGCTTTAACTGTTTTGGGGCGCTACCAACAGGCCAACTTTGCTAATCAACTGCTGACGGATTCGGGCTTAGCCGACACGGTGAACATCAAGGTGGGTCTGGCTTATCGCAATCCCATCAACGACAAGTTCAACTTGTTAATGAGCTACGAGTTTCGCCAGAACCCTTCTACCACGCCTGACACGATCGCCATTGGCACAGGTACCGGCTCCACAGCTCATCTGCTGTCGATCGAAGGTATCTACGCGCCTAGTTTCCGCTGGGAGTTCTACGGCAAGTTTGCTCTGCGTGACACCCGATCCTTCCTGGCCAAAGACTTGATTGGCTCCAACACCATTACCCTGGGACAGGCCAGAGCTACCTACCGCTTTGCCTACCGTTGGGATGTCAGTGCCGAAGCTCGCTGGCTGGGGCAGTCAGGTACGGGTTTTGACGAGGTAGGCGGTGCCCTAGAACTAGGCTACTACCTGTCGCCTAACCTGCGACTGGCTGGTGGCTTCAGCTTTGGGCGGGCAAAAGACCGCGATTTTGGCAGCCGCGATCGCGACGGCTTCTACGTCGGGTTGCAACTGAAGCTAAACGACTTGTTTGGCTTTGGTTCCCAAAAGATTGCACCACCGCAACAACGAGAATCGCTGGTAAAACCTGTAGCAACCCAGCCGACATCGGGGAGTGAGACGAAATGAGCATGCACCTTATTTACCGCCAACTGGCTTTAGCGCTTGGCGCTACTGGCACAATTTTTCTGGCGACTCCCGTCCAGCCACAAGTACCCCCGCCCTTACGCATTGTTGTCAATAGCAATCAGGATGGTGCTATCCAGCCCGATGGCCAACTCACTCTGCGGGAAGCGATCGCCCTAGCTAATGGCAGCCTCACCCTGGAACAACTGAGTGATGCTGAGAAAACTCAGGTTTCTCCGGCTAACGAGCCTCGCATTGACTTCAACCTGCCTGCGGATCAGACCACGATTCAACTGACAGAAGAGTTACCACCGCTGGCACGCCCCGGCCTCACTC
>Ga0224722_1001382_pt1 | contig 13458 bp, 11 predicted proteins | sample Balambano_FR1_Me_FD_161646 | JGI IMG/M metagenome (GOLD analysis project Ga0224722, IMG submission 161646) | Freshwater sediment microbial communities from Lake Towuti, South Sulawesi, Indonesia - Balambano_FR1_MetaG | ecosystem: Environmental > Aquatic > Freshwater > Lake > Sediment | place... | reverse complement strand
GTTTGGGGCGACCGAGGTGAGACATCAGCAGGATGCTGCGAGGTTGCTGGCCCAGGATGTGCTGAATGGTGGGGACTGCTGCGCGAATCCGGGTGTCGTCGGTGATTCTGCCGTTCTCCAACGGAACGTTGAAATCTACTCGCACGAGCACACGCTTGCCGCTAAAGTCAACGTCGCGAACGGTTAATTTGTTCATGGCAGCTCCTTAGAGAGATGGCTAGATACACAGAAAGGGCGCGGCTTTCGCCCCGCCCTTTCGCAGTGGTTGAACTGTGCCTTACAGGCGGTCGCCCATAAACTTGACGAGGTCGGCACAACGGGTGGAGTATCCCCATTCGTTGTCATACCAGGTGACAATCTTAACCAGATTACCCATGACAGCACAGTTTTCCCAGTCTATTACGCTGGAGAAAGAACTGCCGCGGTAATCGGCGCTGACCAGAGGCTCATAGGATACATCAAGGATGCCCTTCATGCGGCCCTTTTTGGCCTTTTCCAGACCCTTCTTCAGCTTTTCAATATCGGGCTTGCGGCGAACCTGGGCCACAAAATCCACCACAGACACCGTTGGCGTTGGCACACGGATAGCGATGCCATCGAACTTGCCCTTAAGCTCTGGAATGACCAGCGAGACGGCCTTGGCGGCACCAGTAGAGGTGGGGATCATACTGAGAGCAGCGGCACGGGCACGGCGCAGATCTTTGTGCGGCAGGTCAAGGATGCGCTGGTCATTGGTGTAGCTGTGAATAGTGGTCATCAGCGCAGCCTGGATGTCGAACAGATCGTGGACAACCTTAGCGGCGGGGGCCAGGCAGTTGGTGGTGCAGGAGGCATTAGACACGATGTTGTGCGCGGCTGGATCGTAAAGGTTTTCGTTGACACCCAGCACAATGGTGAGGTCTTCGCCTTTGGAAGGGGCCGAGATAATCACCTTTTTTGCGCCGCTAGCCAGGTGTTTGCCGGCAGATTCGCGGTCTGTAAAGATACCAGTGCTTTCAATGACGATGTCTACGCCTAGCTCGCCCCACGGTATTTTAGCGGGATCTTTCTCAGCAAAAGCCTTGATTTCATCGCCGTTGACAGTGAGCTTGCCTTCGCCAGCTTCGATTTTGGCGTCGTAGCGCCCATAGACGGAGTCGTACTTGAGCAGGTGAGCCATCGTGGGCAGATCGCCGAGATCATTGAAGGCGACTACGTCGATTTTGCCCTTGTACTTGGTCTTCATGATCTTCAGAACCTGGCGACCAATACGCCCGAAACCGTTAATGCCTACGCGAATTGCCATAGCAGTGACTCCTTAGATTTGTCTAATTAAACACCTGGCGAAAAGTGTGCCACTAGCCGTGCTTTTCAACCAGCCCCATAATCGCTTTGCCCAGTTTTTGCGGGTCATGGCGCCAGGGACGCATCTCTTCTGCCAGATCAGTATATCGTACTTCATAGCGTTGTAGTATCTCGTGATTAGGCGGAATTGGCTGAACATAACGGGTATTTTCGCCAGCGTTTGACTGGGGATAGGCATTGTTGGCGATAACTGCCTGGAAGACACCGCGGCCAATATGGCGCTCTAACGCCATTACGTGTTCAGCCACGGTATAACCTTCGGTTTCCACCGGCTGAGTGGCTACATTACAGACGTAAATTTTGTAGGCTTTGGTAGCGCGCAGTGCGTCGGCAATTTCGCTCACCAGCAGGTTGGGCAGGATGCTGGTGTAAAGGCTGCCTGGGCCGATCACGATAACATCGGCATCCATAATGGCCTGAACACTGGGGGCATAGGCGGTTGCAGAGGGGGGTTCTATCTGTACCTCTTCGATGTGTCCTTCTACCTCCCCGATGTGGCTTTCGCCAATGACGCGTATAAGTCGCCCTGAACCGGGCAGGCGCACACTGGCTGTCAGCCGGACGTCATCAAGTGTGGCAGGGATGACACGCCCGCGAATGTTCAGCACGCGCTCCACTTCGCTGAGGGCTTCGGCAATTTCGCTGCTTTCGGGGTGTTTGCGGCTGACAACACTGGCCAGCGCAGCGATGAAAAGGTTGCCAAAGGCGTGCCCGCTCAGCTCGCCCGATTCAAAGCGATACTGGAACAGTTGCGACATGAGGCTTTCGTCGTCGGAGAGCGCAACGATGTTGTTGCGCAGGTCACCAGGGGGCAGCACACCCATTTCTCTGCGCAGGCGGCCAGAACTGCCACCGTCATCGGCCACAGTGACGATGGCCGTGATGTTGCCTGTGTACGGTTTGACACCGCGCAGGGTGGCTGGCAGGCCAGTACCGCCGCCGATGGCCACAACTCTGATGCCCTTTGAGCGCTGGTTATAATCCACCATGACGTCGATTACATCGCCCTGTGTAATGCGACGATAGGGTGCCAGGATTGCGCGTGACAGGTTAACCAGTGCCACGACTGTCATGATGATGCCCACAGCCAGAAGCGCTGCGATCTCTGGCACACGAGGCTGCGGACTGTCGATAAACGGGTTAATTACCAGGGCGAAGGCCAACGAAAGCGAGAACAAACCAAGTGTGAGCAGGGCGATCCAGCGCTTAAAACTGATGCCGATCACAAACCATTTGGCGATGGTCGGTCTCATGGTATGGCCTCCATGGCGCTTCGCTGGGGCAGGCACCGTGCCGCCGACAGCAACACAAGGGCACCTGCCGCGCAGAATATGCCTGTACAGATCGCCGCGTCTACCCAGAACTGTTCCGGGTAGAGGCGAATCAGCGTATCTGAATAATAGAACACCCAGGTGCCAGGTGCGAAAAACAGGTTGTGAAATGAATCGAAGAATGTGTTCCACGCCAGCAGAACTGCAAGTGAAAGTGCAGCGATGAGTGCCAGGGTGAGCATACTACCCTGTAGGACGGCATAGCGAAGGGCGGCAGCATGGCGCATGTGCAGCAGCCACCCGGCAGCCAGGCCAGCAAGAGCAGCCCACAGGGCAGCAGTATGAAAGACGGTATGTGTCACAGATTTTACGTCCAGCATGTGCTGAAGCTCGCGAGGGTTGAACATGGGGCATCGGTTCCTGCCCGGCGGGTAGCACTGATCTCCTGGGAGCGTCTGGCCTGCAAGGAAGCTGATGTCACGAGGGGTGAGGAGGTATTCAATGCCAAGCGGGCCATACGCCAAGCGCTGTTCGGTGGTAAAGCCGTATGGATCGGCAGGGAAGCCGGGACGGTTGTACTCTAGCTGCATGAACCAGGGGAGCATGAGCAGGCGCGCTCCGAGCACCAGCAGCAGGAAGGGCACAGCAAAAGCGATAATCAGCGATGCCAGTCTGGTGAGCATGTTGTTACCGCAGGAGCGAAAGGTCATCGCTGAACAGGAAGTTCAGGATGAGTGAGTCTATCAGCAGTTCGACAGGGGCACGGTCATCGGTGAACACAACGTCGCTGGGCGTGACGGGCGTAAGGAGGTCGACAGCTGATTCCAGCGCAGCGCGCAGGACAGGGGACGCATTTTGTGGCAGCCGTGCCAGGTTTTGTGCTAGGTTGTCAGGGGTTGTGGGCGACTGGGTGGCGACGAGAAGGGTGTTGAAGGAACGCGGAACGTCCAGCGCATGCACTGATGGGAACACGTGTAACATCGTATTGGCCAGTGCATCTACCAGTCGTCGGTCTGTGTTTGTGCGCCCCACGTTTACCACGACGACGCCATTAGGTGTAAGGAGATTCGCAACTTCGCGAAAGTACTCAACAGTCGTGAGATGCCAGGGTATGTAAGGTGGGCGATAAGCGTCAATGCCGATCATGGTGTACTGACGGGTGAGCTTGCGCAGGCCGTAGCGGCCGTCCTCGGCGATTGCGTTCAGAGAGGGCATTTGGACGCTGTTCATGCCAAAGAACTGTTCGCCAACGGCGATGATCTGAGGGTCTATCTCTATACCATCCACTGGGATGCTGCCGTAGACTGCGAAGTGCTGACGCGGTACGGTTCCGGTTGCCAGGCCAATGACGAGGGCGGCCTGCATGTCCTGTGGCGCGAAATGGTCGTTAAAGTATGGGCCTGCGAGGAAGTAATCCCAGGTGCGGCCGTAGGCGATCTGGCTTGGGTGCCACTGGCTGTGAATACCCTGGCCCTCATTAAGGTACAGATAGCGATAGCCGCTGGTGTCTTCCTGAACCTGGATGTAATTGTAGGCACTGTCGGCATCGTAGAGGATGCGGCTGCCGGGCGGGGCGGCTCGCAGGGGGCTGGTGGGCGAGAGGCCAGCCAACAGCCCGATAGTGACCGGCATAAGCAGCCAAAACCAGGCGATACGGCGTGTTGCAGCGCACAGGCCCAGCCAGCCAAGGAGGAACAGCAGCGCGGCGAACAGCAGAAAGGTGGCGGTTGTACCAATACCAGGGATAAGCACCAGGGTGGGCAGGAATGTGCCAAGAATACTGCCAGCGGTGCTGATGGCGTAAATGCGGCCAGCCAGGCTGCCAGACGATTCAAGGTCGGTGACAGCCAGGCGGATGACAAACGGGCTGACTGTCCCCAGCAGCGTAACCGGAACAGAGAACAGCACAAGTACTGCCACAAAGGAACCCAGGGCGAGAGCTGCCTCTACACCGCTGAAGGCAACGGCTGCGACCTGGAGGATGGGGCGGGCGATGAGCGGCACCACTGCGCTGAGAAATGCCCCCCACAGGATGATGCGAAACAAGGTGGTGTAGTGTGGCGAACGATCAGCCCAGCGGCCACCAATGAAGTAACCGATGGAAAGGTACAGCAGCATGAGGCCGATGACGTTGGCCCAGACAAGGTTGCTGGTGCCAAAAACGTTGCCAAGCAGGCGCGAGGCAGAAAGCTCTATCGCCAGTGTGCACATGCCGCTGGTAAACGCAACCAGGTACAGATAACGGGTCATAGAAAGCGCGAAATCCTGAAGAGATCGGTGTTGTAGGAGGTATGACCGTCGATGGCCAGATCGGCCAGCATTCTGCCAAACAGCGTGCTGAACTTAAAACCATGACCGCTGCACGGCGAAGCAACCACAATTTGCCTGTACTGAGGGTGATGATCGAGGACGAAGTGTTCATCGGGCGTCATCGTGTAGAGGCAAACGCGGGTGGAACGCACGGGTCTGTCTGCCGAGGGCAGGTAGCGCTGCACATAAGTGCGAAGACGTTCCACCACGGCAGAATCGGGCGTATAGCTGATGTCAGCAACGTCGCTGGCGCGCTGGCCGCCATGGAACGCGACCTTCACGCCGCTGCCGTCAATGCTGGGGATGCCATACACCCAGTCGCCATAGCGGGCACGCTGATGGGTGATGAAGACAGGCATCGTGCCAGCATCAAGTGAATGATCGGAAGGCGTTTCAAAGTAGACGAGATGAACCGCCGTAGGCTCAAGCGACAGCGACAACCCAACATCCGCCAGCAGGTGATTTGTCCATGCGCCGGCGGTCAGAACCACGCGATCAGCGTGATAGATGCTATCTGCATGTACCTCTACACTGGCGGCGTGCGTGACCAGCTGCGCCACCCTGGTATTGGCGCGCACAACCGCCCCATGGTGTTGTGCCAGCCGGAGATGAGAAGCGACGGCGACAGCGGCGCGCAGGATGCCCGTATCTGCCTGATAAATGATGTCAACGTCGTCGTCGAAGCGGAACATAGGAAAGCGTGCTGCGGCTTCGGATGGGGTAAGTATTTCGTGGGCGATGCCAGTGCCTGCCAGGCTCTGGCGGGTTGCAGCGAAACTAGAGTCGCTGGCATTGCCGATGTCGATGCCGCCGGTCTGGATGTAGAGCGTTGCCTGTGAGGCTTCTTCCCACGCGCGCCAGAGGGGGTAGGCTGCGCGCATCAGGTTGATATAAGTGGGATGATCGTAGGCGTAACGGATGATGCGCGAGTGATCGTTCGAACTGCCTTTTTCGTGCTGAAGGTCGAATTGTTCCAGCACAAGTACGCGGTAGCCATCACGCGCGAGGTAGTAAGCGGTGGCGCTGCCCATAGCGCCTGCTCCCACAACGATGACATCATAATGTTCCATGCGAAAGTCCGTTCCCAGCGCCTGGCTAGTGTGAAAAGGTTTAGATTGACCGCTGCGACAGCACCTTTGAAAGGTCGTCTCCACACCTCACCATTATAGATGGAATGCGCATGGCAACGAGCCTGGTTCTGAAATCTTCCGCAGAGTATGGGCTGCCAAAGGACGCGGGATCCAGCAGGATGCACATGGGCTTGATGCCGCGCTGGGTAAGCACCTGGGCCTGCATGACCCAGCGAGCATCTAACGAGGCAGTAATGATGATGAGGGTGGTGCCACGGCTGAAGCTGGACGCTTCTAACGAGAGCATTTCATGCAACGTATGCTGAGACAGGCTGCGGGCGACAGCGAGCGATTCCATGATGCGCACAAGCTGGCGCTGCCCGCGTTCTGGTTGCAGAACCTCGCGATGGGGGATATATGCAGAGAACCCCAATGAGCGATCCTGCTCTGAGAAGTGCGTTGTGAGCGATGCGGCGATAACGGCGGCGTATTCCTCTGTAGAGCGTGGGACGCCCTGGTCATTGTGGATGATGGCACCGTAGTGGCCATGGCGCTGCACAAACGGGTCTTCTACCAGGCTCTGCGCCGAAAAATCCACAAACAACCAGATATCTACCTGTGGATCGAGTTCGAACTCCTTGACGATCAGCTTGCCGCGGCGGGCAGTACTTTTCCAATGGATACGGTTGATGCTGTCGCCGGGGACGTAATCGCGCACGCTGGAAGCATTGGTTGTGACGTGCTGGGTGATGTGGCGCTGCGGCTCACCCCCTGAAAGGACACCGCCGGGCATATGAAAGGTTTCTATGGGAAAAACCTGGGGGTAGATGACCACTCGCTCTGTCGCATCGATGCGGCGCTGGGGTTGAAAGAGGCCGAATGGGTCGCCTGTAGCGATTTCGAGGGGGCCGAGGCGATATTCGCCGCGGACGGTGCACAGGGTTTCCGCCTGCCAGCGGAAAGAACCATGGGCGGGAATGGCTGGTGTGACCAGGCTGGCGCGATGATTTGGAAGTTCTGAATGATCGACTACTTCGATCCAGAGCTTTGGCAGAAACGTTGTGTTGCGGACGACGAATTGTTCTGTGAAGGTGCGGCCCACCTGGGAGCGCCGACTGCGGGTAATGCGCCCAATGGCGATGCCCCATATGGCTGTGATCGCCCAGACAGCAGAGACAAGCCACACTGCGATCAACACATAGGCAATATTAAAGAAGATAGCGCGCCCAGTGGCTAAAGCGCCCAGCAGGGTAACAATGACGACCAGGTACAGCGCGTTGCGTCTGTTGGGCATAAGCCTTACCGCACAGAGGTGCCTGGGACTGGCGTTGTCGTCACAATTTCCTGGATGATGACGCGGGCGGAGATATCCTTCATTCGGGCAGATGCGCCAACGATGACGCGGTGCGCCAGCGTGACTTCTGCCAGAGCTTTGACGTCGTCAGGAATTACATAATCCCGGCCAGCCATGGCTGCGCGTGCCTGCGCAGTGCGGAAGAGTGCCAGCGACCCGCGCGGGCTGCTGCCCAGGTAGATATCAGGGTGGGTGCGGGTAGCGGTGATGAGAGCTACGATGTACTGCTTGATTTCGTCAGCGACGTAGACCTGCTGTACAGCACTCTGTGCGCGCAGCAGTTCCTCCAGGGTGATGGCCTGCTGGATGTTCTGAATGGGATGCTGGTACTGCTGGGCCGAAAGGATGGTGAGTTCTTCGGCAGGGGTGGGGTAGCCCATCTGTATACGGATGAGGAAGCGATCAAGCTGAGCTTCAGGCAGGGGGAAGGTTCCTTCATATTCGATGGGGTTCTGAGTCGCCAGGATCATGAATGGGTTAGCCATGGCGTAGGTGATGCCATCAACAGTCACCTGGCGCTCTTCCATAGCTTCCAGCAGCGAGGACTGGGTTTTGGGGGTCGCGCGGTTGATTTCGTCGGCCAGCACAATCTGCGACATGATGGGGCCAGGGCGGAACTCAAATTGGAGCGTCTGCTGATTAAAGATGGACACACCGGTGATGTCTGAGGGGAGCATGTCAGGCGTGAACTGGATGCGGCTGAAGGACAGACCGACTGTTTTGCTCAGGGCGCGTGCCATCATGGTCTTGCCGACACCCGGAATATCTTCGAGGAGGATGTGACCACGGCAGAGCAGGCCCAGAATGGCGAGGCGAACCTCGTTGCGCTTGCCGATGATGACCTGCCCCACATTCTGAGCGATACGCTCTGAAACTTCCTGGACGAGGCGAATGCTGCCAGTGTCGTTGCTGCGGCGGGTTTGCTGGTGGTAGTAGTCGGTGCTCATAAGCTCACTTTATGTCGTTCTCATCGCAACTATCATACACGTCATGTGGGCTGGCCGTGAGGTACAAAATCACTACGGTATCCCTACGCCACAGCCGGCCAATTGATGTGTTGATTCAGGGATAAGTGCTTGCCCTTTAGCCTTTCGCGGGTATAATACGTGATGAAATCGGTCATTTTGTAGTCGCAAATTTATCTTATTCAGATAATGTCTTCACCACCTGATTCATTCGTGGTTGCATTTGGTATGCCCACAAGACCAACAGAAGGAGCAGCATAATGGCGAAATCGCGTACAGATCTGATGGTTGAACGCCTTCGTGAGCTGCAAGGAACGACGCCAGAGATAGAAGCATCAGCGGTCGTCAGCGTGGACGGCCTGATTATAGCGTCTGCACTGCCCACGAACGTGGAAGAAGATCGCGTATCGGCGATGTCGGCGGCTATGCTGTCACTGGGTGAGCGCATCGCTGGCGAGTTGGGGCGTGGCATGTTGGATCAGGTGTATGTAAAAGGCGTCAACGGCTACGTTATTCTGATGTCTGTGGGGGACGAAGCGGTGTTAACCACACTGGTGCGTTCCAACGCCAAGCTTGGCCTCATTTTTCTGGACATGCGCCGTTCAGCAGATGCGCTGCAAAAGCTGGTCTGAAGCACTTTTTCCCACAATTTGTGAGGACATCATCGGAGGTGAATCAGGGCGGGAGAAGGGCATTCCCGCCGTGATTTTTTGTTTATGAGGAGCATGCCATGGGTGAGCCAAAGTATATCTTCTGCACTGGTGGTGTTGTCAGTTCTGTTGGCAAAGGGCTGACTGTCGCCGCGATTGGGCGTATCCTCAAAGCGCGCGGGCTGAAAGTGGCGATTCAAAAGCTTGATCCGTACCTGAACGTTGATCCTGGAACGATGAGTCCGTTTCAGCATGGCGAGGTCTTTGTGACAGCAGACGGCGCGGAGACTGATCTTGATCTGGGGCATTACGAGCGCTTTATCGATGAGAACCTGACACGTGCCTCTAATGTTACCGCTGGCCAGGTCTACAGCTATATCATCGAGAAGGAACGCAAGGGCGACTTCCTGGGTGGGACGATTCAGGTGGTGCCGCATATCACCAATGAGATTATTCGCCGCATAAAACTGGTAGGCAAGAACCGCGATGTGGACGTGGTGATTGTGGAAATCGGGGGTACGGTAGGCGACATTGAAGGGCAGCCTTTCCTTGAGGCAGTACGACAGATGCGGCATTCGCTGAAGCGCAAGGAATCTTTGTTTGTTCACGTGACGTTTCTGCCTCACATCGGCGCGACCAGCGAACTAAAGACCAAACCAACCCAGCACAGTGTACGCGATCTGCGCAGCATGGGCATTCAGCCACAGGTCATCGTTGCCCGTACCGATTTCCCTGTAAGCTCAGACATTGTCTCGAAAATTTCGCAGTTCTGCGATGTGGACGAGGAGGCGGTCATACCGTTGGTCACAGCGGAATCGATTTATGACGTGCCGCTGATGCTGGAGGATATGGGGCTGGGGGATTATATCGTCCATAAGCTAAAGCTGGAGCCAAAGCAGCAGGTAGACCTGGGTGAATGGCGGGCGCTGGTACGGCGCGGGCGGTCTGCGACGGCAGAATTGAAGATTGCTATTGTGGGCAAGTATGTGCAGCTTCACGATGCCTATATGAGCGTGAAGGAGGCGCTGACGCACGCGGCAATACCGTCAGAGCGCCAGATCCGATTTGTCTGGATACAATCTGACGAACTGGAAAAGGGCAAACACATCGACACCCTGCGCCAGGTGGATGGCATAGTGGTACCTGGAGGATTTGGGTACCGTGGCGTAGAAGGCAAGATTATCGCCGCACGTATCGCTCGTGAGAACAAGATACCGTACCTGGGGCTGTGCCTGGGGATGCAGGTGATGTGCATTGAGTTTGCGCGCAATGTTCTGCAAATGGAAGATGCCAACAGCAGCGAGTTTAACGATCTTTCGGAACACCCGGTGATTGATCTGATGCTGGAGCAGCGGCAGGTGACGGATATGGGTGGCACAATGCGGCTTGGTGAGTACCCCTGCCAGTTGAAACCTGGCACCATTGCGGCACAGGCCTACCAGGCAGAAGTGGTGATGGAACGGCATCGTCACCGCTTTGAGTTCAACAATGAGTATCGCGCCCAGTTTGAGGAGAAGGGCATGGTCTTCAGTGGCCTTAGCCCGGACGAACTGCTGGTGGAAATTGCAGAGATTGACGAGCATCCGTTCATGCTTGGTTCACAATTTCACCCGGAATTTCTGAGCAGGCCAAACCGGCCACATCCTCTGTTTCTTCAGTTTGTGAAGGCTGCCACCACGCGAACCCAGACAGAAGACCAGAACAGCTCATCAATGAGCTATTAAATATATCTCGATTAAGGAAGCGCTATGTCACTCGATACATACATTCAGGCGATGCCAAAAGTTGATGTTCACATTCACTTTGAAGGCTCGCTGCCCAGGGATACTATCAGCCGGATTGTAGACCAGAACGATATTGCTGCCAGCATGAGGCAGCGGGAATATAACGAATGGATGGGATACCTCAACAAGCCGGATTACAGGAAGATTGACGACCTGGCGCGTGTTTACGCCAGCTGGCTGAAGTACCCCGAAGATCTGTCTCGTGCCGTTTATGATGTAGGCGTTGCGCTTTACAAGCAAAATGTGCGCTACGCTGAAATGTTTATCAGCCCGGCGATTTACACTGACAATGGCCTGGCGTTTGAACAATTCATGGACGCGATCAATGATGGCCGCGATAAGGTGCTGCGCGGCTGGAAGGTGCGCATGGACTGGGTGTTTACCGTGCCGCGTGATCGGCCACGTAAGGGTGATGATATCGCACGGTGGACGACGAGTGCGACGGCGCGCAAAGGTAATGTAGTTGGGATGGCGCTGAGCGGGCGTGAGGATGTACAGCCGTCAGATCAGTTTACGAAAGCTTTCCAGGCAGTGGAGCGCCGTGATGTGCCACGGGTGGCCCCTGCACGCAGCGTGACCAATGCTGAGCCGCTGCCGGTGGTTCTGGAAAATCTGCTCCCGACGCGCCTGGTTGATCTGTGGGGCATTGCCACTGATCCAGAGGCCCTGCAGGTACTGGCTGAACGACAGATCCCTATCGTAGTAACGCCAACGCGTGAAATGCGACTGGGACGCATTGCACATCTCAAAGAGTACCCGATGCGGACGCTTCTGGCAGAGACAAAGGTGGCGATTGGCGCGAATATGCCAGAGATATATCGCACCAATCTGACAGAGGAACTGATCGGCGTGGCCAAGGCCAGCGAACTCACCGCTGACGATGTGGATAAGCTGGTGCTGAACGCACTGGATATGAGCTTTTTGCCTGCTGATGCCAGGACAAGCATGCGGGAACAGTTTGAGGCCGAGTTCGGCGAACTGCGGGTCAAACATCTTAACTAGGCCGCATCATGGGGCCTGTCTGTTATTCGTCTTCAGACACTTTAAAGTTCTGGTAACGATCGCGATCGATGGGGAAGGTGATGGTGAGTACCCCATCCTTCAGCTTGGCTTTTGCCTCTGATGATCTGACTGGGATACCGATAGCCACACTGCGGGAGAAGGGCCCGAAGCGGCGTTCCTGGACAAGATACGAAGCATTTGTAGGCGTAGGTTCAGGACGTGTGTCGCCGCTGATGGTGAGGGTGTCATTTTCCATGCTGACATCGATGCTGTCGGCGACCACCCCATCAATGGCGGATGTGCGCACGACCACGGTGTCTTCCACCTCATAGACATCCAGCCGGATTGACTGCTGACCCGTAATGGACTGTACGGACTGAACGCCTTGTTCCAGCACCCGGCCAACCGAGTTGCGCAGATTTGCCAGTTCTCTGAGGGGATCAAATTTTTCTGGCATGTCGAAGATTCCTTTCTGAGTGTTCTAGCTAGAGTATACGCCAGAATTGTGAAATCGTTGCAAACTACAGCGCCAGCAGTAGGGCAAACGCATATGAAAGCTCAATGGAGGATACTCGTCTCTAAAAAGGGACGAACATGTTTCCAGAGACGCGTATCATCAGCCACTTTGCCCAACTGGAAGACCCGCGTGACGAGCGCAACCGGAAACATCCGCTCATGAACATCATTGCCATTGCCATCTTGGGAGTGCTGAGTGGAGCGGATACATGGGTGGACATTGAGCGTTACGGGAAGTCAAAGCGAGAGTGGTTAGGCGACTTCCTCGACTTGAGCAACGGGATACCCTCGCATGACACGTTTGGGCGGGTATTTCGCTGGCTGGATAGCGAGGCGTTTCAAGCTCAGTTTGTCGCGTGGACACAGCAGGTGTGTGCGGTCACAGCGGGTCAAGTGGTGGCGGCGGATGGGAAGAAACTGCGACGCTCGCAAGACGGAACCCATGAGCGGGACGGGATTTGGATGGTGAGTGCGTGGGCAAGTGAGAACCGGATGGTCTTGGGACAGCGCAAAGTCGATGACAAATCGAATGAAATCACGGCGATCCCCCAGTTGTTGTCGGCACTGGCGCTGGAAGGCTGTCTCGTCACGATGGACGCTCTGAATACACAAACCACCACTGCCGCCGCCATCCTCCAGCGCAAGGCGGACTACTTGCTGCCCGTCAAGGCGAATCAGGGCACTCTGCTCGAGGACTTACAGGATTTGTTCGATGGGTTCGAGGCGGAGAATTATCAGCAGGTGGTCTACGACACCGCCAAGCAGGTGAGTGAAGGACATGACCGTCGTGAGCTGCGGCAGTGTTGGGTCGTGGCACAGCCCGAATATCGGGCTTATCTGCGTCGGGCAACCGACTGGCCGCAGCTCGCTTCCCTCATTAAGCTCATGACGGTTCGTGTCTTCGACGGCAAGACCAGCGTCGAAACGCGCTACTTCATCAGTAGTTGGGTCGCCAGCGCGCGTGACTTCTTGCAGGCCATTCGTGAGCATTGGCAAATCGAGAATGGCCTGCATTGGGTACTGGTTATCGCTTTCCGAGAAGATGAGTCCCGTCTTCGCAAGGATCACGCCCCGCAGAACTTGGCAACCCTACGCCATATCGCACTCAATCTGCTCAAACAAGACCGTTCGGTCAAGGTTGGCATGGCTGCCAAGCGCAAAATGGCGGGCTGGGATAACGATTATCTCCTCA
>Ga0224722_1001381_pt1 | contig 13461 bp, 4 predicted proteins | sample Balambano_FR1_Me_FD_161646 | JGI IMG/M metagenome (GOLD analysis project Ga0224722, IMG submission 161646) | Freshwater sediment microbial communities from Lake Towuti, South Sulawesi, Indonesia - Balambano_FR1_MetaG | ecosystem: Environmental > Aquatic > Freshwater > Lake > Sediment | place... | reverse complement strand
GGTGTTGCCCACCTGGCCATAGGTGCTGGAACTGAATTCGGCGGGACGGGGAGTGTTATCGGCCTGCGTGGTGTTGTAGGGGTAGGCCAAGAGCGCCGCCACACCCGGATAGACACTGGTATCGCTGAAGATGTGCCGTGAGCCGACGATCAACGGGTTGCCCTGGCAATAGTCACACGGCACGTTGATACCCAGGTTGACATTGCTCGCCCCGGCTGCCGTGTTGATGAACTGCACGCTTGTGCCATTTTGCATGCCATGCGTGGTCGGTTCGTAGCCTGCGGGCAGGTCGCTGAAGACCAGCCGCCACGGCCCGGCACAACTGGGCGTGAAGGTGTAGTTGCCGGTGCTGTCGCTGGTGGTGCTGCCACAGGCTGCCCCGCTGGCTCCATACGCCGTCACCCGCACGTTGGCCACACCGGTGTCGGTGATCGTGCCGTTGGCGGTGATCTGCCCATCCGAATTGAAGTCGCGGTACACCCGCCCGCTCACCGGCACGGCGGCAAAGGGGGCGATGCTGCTGGGGTTGGTCAGGTCGACCACGGCCCGGCCGCTCAACACTGTCCCCGGTGCGCTGGAGACGGTGTAGGTGGTCACCCAGCCGGCACCGGGGCTGGTTTCGGTGACGGTGTAGACGCCGCCTGCCAAGCCGGTCAGCACCACGGGTGTACCTGGCGTAATCGTCGGGTTGTTGACATAGCCGTTGGGGCCGTTGACCGTTACGGCGTAACTGGTCACGCTGCCAGGGTTGCCCACCACCGTCTTGGTCAGGGTCAGCACGTTGCTGGGGGTCACACTGCTGGTCTGCGCCGTATTGCTAAAGGTGCAGACAATGTTCTCACCCGCATCCAGGTCAATCGTCACGGCACGGCTGGCGAGATTCACCAGCGAGCCGTTGTCCGTGTCGCCCGTGCAACTGAGACTCGTCAAACTCCAGCCCACCAAGGCATCTTCGCTGATCACATAGCTGCCGGGGCTGAGGGTGTAGACCGCGCTGCTGGCTGTGCCGCCCACCGTGGTCAGGTGAATGGCGTCGAGCGTGGCGTTGGGGCTGGTGAAGCCAAAACTGCCGTTGCCACCGATGGTGTTCTTGACGATCTGTAGTGTGGTAGGTAGCGGTGGGGTAAAGCCAAAGTCGAGCGTGTGGTTGTTGACCCCAGCGCTGCCTGTGGTATAGGCGATGACCGCGTTGACGCCGCTCAACGCGCCGTCGGAATCGCGCAGGTCCAGCATAGGATCGTTGCTGGTGACGCCGTCGGCATTCTGTGTGGTCAGGCTCAACCCGCTCAAGGCTGCCTGTTGGCTGCCGCCGCTGGCATTGGGAATGCGCACTTCGTAGGCGGTGTTGGGTTGTAGGCTGAATGGCTGGTTATAGGCCACCGTCAACACTGGGGCACCGCCGCTGGAGTTGTCGAAGGCACGCGCGATGCGGCGGTTCGGTGAAGTGGTCGTGTTGTTAGAGATGACAAAGGCCATGCTATTGCCACTGCTCCAACCTGCCCGGTTGACAATCTCCTGCACAATGCTTTTCAGATCGGGGGTGGTGGCATTGGTCGTGGCACCGGCCGTCCACGCCCCCGGAATCCAGTTTACGCTGGCCCCCGTGGTGGTGCGGCTGGAAATGTTATTGGTCGTGTTGGCATAGGTTGCCGCATTGTCGGCCGCCTCGCCGTTGATCGTCAGGTTAACAGCGGTGGCACCAGCAGCATTGGCGGTGAACTGGATGTTAGCGCTGGCAATGGTGGCACCCTGGGGAATGGACAAGCCATTGAAGCGCATACCCACCAGGTTGAGTGCGGGTGTGGTGTTATAAGGCAGATTGAGCCCAGTGGCATTGGTGCTCACTGTGCCAGTACCGCCGCCGCTCGTCGTCTGCGCCGCATCGTCGCTGGACGCGGCCACAGGGATGGTGAGGGTGTTCACGGTGGGCGAGGTGAGCATGTTGCGGTTGCTGGCACCGCCAAAGTAATATTCGCCGGCGCTGTTGGTGGTCGCCTCACCAACCTTAACACCACCCTGGTAGAGTTCAACGACCACGCCAGCCAGCGGTGACTCGCCAGGGTCTTGGATGCCGTTGTTATTGCTGTCGCGCCAAACTCGGTTGCCGATTTCGAGCGGCGGTGCATTACCCAGCAATTCCATATCGCCCAACCCATCGGATTTGTAGAAGTTGCCGCGACAGTTTGAAAAATCACAGACTGGATAAAGCTCACGACCGCGAGGGTTTGTGCCATCGGTCTGGCTATACCATTCGATGCCATGATTTTCCGCTCCGCCAACATCATGAGCACTGGTGGCAATCAGGCCGCTGCCGGGCAACAAGGCCAGACCAGCGGACCCAGTTTCTTGGTTGAATTCGGCTGGGGCTTCGTAATCTTGGTAGAAAAATTCATCACCTCCTGGCCCCTGACCATTGCTGGTGGCGCCATTGCCATTTACCGTGCGATTGGCATCGCCGATCACACCACATGCCCCATTGCTCTCTAATACATACTGGTTGGTGGTGTAGTTCCAACAGGCCTTCAAAACGGTACCGGCTGCCCAACCCGATTCACCAGTGCCACTGCCATCCGGGCGCAGGTTATCAGTGCCACTCTGATCGCCGTGGCGATCTTTCAGGCCAAGCAACAGGACGCCATTGACGTCGAATTCCAGATCGGCCAGGATGGGTTGGGGGTAGACCCAATGTCTGGCGGCGGCCGGTTCGATGTCGACATACGTGTTTGTCCACGGATACCATAGGTTGGTGTTGGCGCCATTAATACCGAGAACCCCGTCGATGATCTTACCGCGTGGAAAGTCTAACGGGATCGGGCCAAGAACGATGGACCAACTACTCGTTGCGGGGTCGTAGGCGAAGACCCGGGCGTTAAGGTTGCTGTTGGGCGTACCGGCTGTCGGCGTGTCGCTGCCAGCATCGCAGACTGCGCCGACATAGACTTTATCGCCATAGTACTTCACCGCCCAGGGGCGCAACGTGCCGTTGGTGCAAGTGGCATTGCCCATGCCTACACTGGTCGCTGTACCCGCAGTGAGTGCAGGGGGCGTGCCAATCGGCAGGCGGTAGAGTTGCCCATCAAAAAGATTGACATACCACAGGGCTGTTTCGTCATCGGAGATGTCAATGTCGCCGATGCCGGCCTTGCCCACTTTGGTGAAGACTTCCTGGTCGGCCTGGGTCACGACTTCGTCGCCCAGCCCGCGGATGGTATCATCGGGAATCGAACCGACCCCGCTCACACTGGTGAACAAGGTAGAGGCTCCGCCGGTGGCAGGCGTGCGGTAGATCGCGCCGATGCCCCCTGGCCCTAACCCAGCATGACGTTTGACCGATGCCGCCGAGAAAATAATTTTACGGGAACGGCTGTAGGCCACGCCCCAGATCGAACCGGTATTGATGCGTGTGTCCACCGTATTGACCGTCGTTGGGGAGGCTTCCCAGGCGGTACCGTAGAGAGCGGGTTGGGCGCTGATGTCGTTGTTATAGGTGCCGGCCCATTGCGCACTAGCCACCAACGTTGGGATGGTACCGACATAATCAGACGGTCGTAGCAAGCCCACATTCACCGTCTGCGCCCCGCCACCGACAAACTGCACCGTGGTGCCATTCGCCTGGCTGCCGCTGCTGGCCTGGGGGGCCGGTTGCAATCCGGCAAAGGGTGTCAATGCCGTATTCCACGTCACCTCCACCCGCACATGGGCCTGGGCCGGGTCGAGCGGCGCAGCCGGGTCCGCACAACTATGCGTAATGGTGGCGACGCCGCTGGCATCGGTGGTGGCGGGCACGGCGGTACCATCTGCGCAGTAGGCCGTGGCCGTAATCTCTTGTAACCCCACGTCGGTCTGACCAAAGGCAGTGTCTTTCACGCCATTGGCGTTGAAATCTTCATAGACATTGACCGTGATCGTCCCTGCTGCGGCCAATGCCACTTGCGGCTGGGGCAGTAGGGCCTCCGCCACATCCGCTGCCGCCGGGGGCAGCACGGCGCGCACCAGCGGTGGGGGGACGACGCCAGAAAAAATGGACGAGAGCAGGCTCAGCAGCATCAATTTGATGACGGCCTGGTGCAATGAGCGGCGACGTGGGTACGACATGGATTCGCTCCGGTCAGTGATGGGAAACACATGAGAACAAGGATTGACAACAACCAAGAAATCTGCGTAATCTGCGTAATCTTTGTTAAAAAACAGGGATTACACAGATTACGCAGATTGTTTGAAATGATTGGAAAATCTGCGATATTCGAGCGACTTTCCGCCGAAGTTGATCAGCAAGCCGGTGGGCTTGTGGGTCGCTTTGAGATAGTTGATCAGTTGCGCCTCTTCAATTTTGCCTAACTCTTTGATTGCCTTGATTTCAACAATAATCTCATCAAAACAGAGAAAGTCTGCCCGATAAATGGTCGGGAGTTGTTGGCCTTTGTAGAAGACCGGCAATTGCACCTCGTGTTGGTAGACAACTTTGTGGATAGGAAATTCGATTTTGAGTGCTTCATGATAGACTGGCTCGAGAAAACCATGACCTAGTTCGTTGTGGACGGCCATGGCAGCTCCGATAACGGCGTAGGTGTGCGGATCTGATCGAGACATCGTTGATTCCACAAAATCTTCCGACTGAACCGTTACAAGAATGGCCGTAAAAAAGTTTTAACAAAGATTGCGCAGATTACGCAGATTTTTAATCGTTCGACTGAGATCATGACGAAATCTGTGGAATCTGCGTAATCCCTGTTATCTTCAGAGCAGTTGTCAGGCGCGACAAAGAGAATCAGAGACCGCGATGCGCGGAGTACACATCCTCCGATGCGAAGGGCTTGTTGCGGTCTACTGAGAATGTCATTGTGCCCGCAACAAAACGCTGCACAGATGCAAGAGCTCGCATCACACTCAATGTGTATTCAGTTTGGTGCAATCGGACAGAGAAGACCCAAGCGCTGAGGTTTAGGTGTTACGCTTGTTACTGTATCACATTGCCTTGAGGGTCTGCATCGGACAATTGTTGACTCTTTGCAAGAAGCGCGCTACGACAAATGTCGCGTGAGTTGCAATTGATCGTTAGATACCTGACAGGTGTAAGGTGGGACCTTGTTTCACGACGAGAAAGTGTGGGGTGAATGCTGACGTATCACTGGCGTTGAATTTGTGCTTGGGCTGTGTTATACTGTTTGCTAAATCACCAGGTGACGGTGTACCACAAGGACAAGCGTTATGAATCAGCCAACAACCGATGCCATCGCAACTTATCCATCCCGCACGCTCAAGCCCACAATGACGCTTGATAAAATTCTGCAAGACATTCACGCGCTGGAAGAAGATCTGCGAATATATGAGCGAAAATACAATATTTTGTCAGAAACTTTTTACGCAGCCTATAGCCATGGTGAAGAGCCACCCGATCATGCCTCTGTATTGGAATGGAGTGATTGGGCTGGTGCTTACCAAATCTGGCTACGACGCAAGCAGCAATATAAGGAAGCTATCCAAACATTGGAGGCGCAAACACCGCTAATTCAGATCATCGAAAAGGCAATGCGTCGTGAATCACTTCTCATCGCTGCGTAACTACGAAAACTTTATTTACACAATACAATTACTTTACCCCAGCATCATCTCTTCGACACTTGTTATTGTTCCACGTGGGGCTGGAGTTGTACTCATGCGCGGCGAACTTTTCTTCCGTAAATGTACACAATTAGCTGCTTGGGAGCGTATTACGATCGAGTATGGAGTGCTGCAAATCGAAACGTATGGCTATGAAGTTTAGCAGGGCAACAGTCAGCTTTACTGGTACGATTCGCAAGCCCATCCTAACGATCCGACATTAGCTTCCACTCATCCCCATCACAAGCATGTCCCGCCTGACATCAAGCACAACCGCATCCCCGCCCCTGGCTTGAGTTTTACTCAACCAAACCTACCCTTTCTGATCGAGGAAATTGAGCAATTCCTCAACCGTTGATTGCGGATGCCAGTCAATTTCGTCATACTGTTGCTCTATCACCAAAATCACAACAAAACAGGGAGAGCGCTTGTGCGCTCTCCCTGTTTTGTTGTACTGCGTGTTTCAAATGACAGCCACCTCGCAGGTGACTGTCACTGTTGTACTATCGCCCCTGGATCATCGGCATGAAGAGCGCAGGCGTGGTGCTCTCCGGCTCCTCCTCGTCGGGCAAAGAGGTAGGCAGACAGAGACCAGCGTCGATGGTGAGGTTGGTCTCGTTGGCCGAGAGTTGGACTAGCCCGGTCTGGCCGGAGTTCACATTGGCATTGCTGTCCAGCGCCACATCGCTGCCCTTGTTTGGCTCGGTGAAGCGATAGAGCAGGGCATTCGGGTTGACAAACTCGACGCGATAGATGCCCGGTGGCAGGAGATTGAAGCGGTAGAAGCCATTCGCATCGGTCTGCGTGGTGGCGATGACTGCGCCGTTGGCGTTGAGCAGGTTGACTGTCACCGTCACCGTCGGCGACTGGGTCTCCGACGGCGACTGGATACCGTCGCACACCCGGTCGATCCAGACGCGGTCACCCAGTGAAGCCAGTGCGCCACCACCCGTGCCACAGTTCTGGCAGATGCCAAAGTCCACCGTGGGATTGTAGTTGCGGTCGTTAGTCACCTTGTAGTCGGCTGGCTCCGTGCCGATGGCGAGTGTCACCGGTGCGCTGCGGATGATCTGCGGGTTGGTCTGCGCCGTGCCGTTGTCATCGTTGTCGATGTTGTTGTCCGGGTCCGGGGCTGGCTCGTAGGGGCCGGTGGGCGAACCTGGCGCACCACCCGTGCTGCTGGCATAACCCGGCGGCACGGTGATCTCGACATAGTATTCACCCGGCAACAGATCAGTGAAGCGATAGTTGCCGCTCAGATTGGTCGTCGTCGTCGCCACCAGCGTGCCAGTGATGGTGTAGAGGCGGACGGGGATGGCGGGCAACCCCTGCTCGCCCGCATCGCGCAGACCATTGTTGTTGACATCTTCCCAGACGAGATCGCCCAGCGCCAACAGCGCATAGATGCCCAGGTCGAGCGTGCGGTCTTCCTCGCCGGGGTTCAGGTTGCGGCTGTTATCGCTGCGCCCCGTTGTGGGGTTGACGTCGCTGTCACGGCTATCGTCGTTGCCGCAGGCATTCTGCCGGGTGATGTCGTGCCCCGGTGGCAGGGTTGCCCGGTTGAAGACAACATAATATTGACCTGGCGGCAGATTGTCAAAGAGATAGAAACCGTTGCTGTCGGTTTGCGTAGTAGCGACCTGCTGGTTGGTGGCGGCATTGAAGAGCGTGACTGTCACACTCGGCACGCCCGGCTCGCCGGGGTCTTGGCAGCCATTGTAGTTGCCATCCAGCCAGACAAAGTCACCCACACGCACGGGGGCCACCTGCACGATGCCCATGTCCAGCGTCAGATCTTCCTGATTGCTGTTCAGGAACGGTGTCGCCGCAGTTTGCCCGGTGGTCGGGTCAGCATCCGAATCTAGCGCATCATCACCAGCATTCGGCGTGGTGATGAGGTAACCCGCCGGCAACGTGCTCCGGTCAAAGACGACATAGTAGCTGCCCGGCGGCAGGTTGGTGAAGAGATAGCGGCCATCGGCCCCGGTCTGTTGCGGGGGCACAGCCACACCACCGACATCCTGGGCGGGCGTGCCATCGCTCCTAAAGAGGCGCACGGTCACATTCGGCACGCCTGGCTCGCCGCCATCCTGCAAGCCATTCTGATTGTTGTCAAACCAGACAAAGTCGCCAACGCGCACCGGGGCGAAGAAGCCAAAGTCGATCGTCAGGTCGCCATTTGGGCCATCACCGTCGACTGGGGTGTTTGGCTCCGCACCGACGGCCAGGTTGATCACCGGGCTGCGCACCGGCGCGCCTGGGCCACCGGGCTGGTCGCCATTGTCGTCGTTGTCTTCGCCGTTGTCCGCCAGGTCCGTCGTCGTGCTGCTGACGGGGTAGACTGCCGGTGGTTGCGGGATGTAGACGATGTAATTACCGGGGGGCAGATTGTCAAAGTTGTAGAAGCCACCGCCGGCGGTGCTGTCCGTCGCGAGCGGGGTATCGACACCCGGTGTCTGATCCGCCCGGAAGAGTTGTACGGTCACGCCGTCGATGCCGTTTTCGGTCGGCTCCTTAAAGCCGTTGTTGTTCAGATCATGCCAGACCAGGTTACCCAGGTTGACCAGCGCACCGGACGGCACGACATAATCTTCCACCTCGCCGTTGTCCCACTCACCCGTCGGGCCAAGCTCGGTCAGTGGATTGTTGGTGGTAAAGCGGAAGCGGCTGTAGAGTTGCGGGGCCAGGGTTGCCGGGGCCACGCCGTTGAGCACGTTGACACCCGCGTTCACTGGCCGGTCAGCTGCGATCTGTTCGCCGGGGTCATCAAAATCGCCATCACCGTTGAAGTCGATCCAGGCGTTGAGGAAGCCATTGACTGAGGCCGTCACCGTGATGACGTAAGATTGGCCGGCGATAATCGGCCCGAAGGTGACACCATCTTCATCATCCGCCGTGGCCGGGTTGAGATCGTCGCCGTCGGCGTTGACGCTGGGTTGCCCATCGTCCTCACCATCGACGCGAGAGCCGAGGAAGACGCCGGGTACAATCAGGTGACGCGGGCCATTGTCAGAGAGCAACGTCTGATAGTTGCCAGGGCCTGTGCCGGGGCCTGGGTCGGGCAGGTCGCCCAGGTCATAGAGCGCGGCGGCATTAAAACCACCATCATAGGTGTGATTGTTTTGACCGGGCGCGCCGCTGTTGGCAATTGCCAGGATTGCCGTGGTGCCCTGTTGGATGTAGTCAGAATCGAGGTTGTCACCATTCGGGCCAGCGTCCACATTGGGTGTGGTCAGGAACAGCCCAGCCAGCGCAGCCTGGGTCAGGTCGATGCGCAATTCGTAGTCGGTCTGGTTGTACTGGATGCCACCATCGACCAGGCCAAATTGGTCATTCGGGTTGGCATCCGGGCCAGTGCCGGCGCGGAAGTAATATTCACCAGCGGCGCTGGTGACGGCGCTGGCGACCAGAACGTTACTCTTGAAGAGTTGCACGGTCACGCCGGCGATGGGTGCTTCGCCAGGGTCTTGCACGCCGTTGCCATTGCTGTCATTCCACACACGATTGCCGATCTCGATAGGGGCCGCGTCGCAGAGCACTTCGATGTCACCCAGACCGTTGGCTTTGGCAAAGAGGTCACGTACATCAAAGGTGCTGTCGTAGATGCGGTAGGCGCTGCCGCCACCACCGGTGATGTTGTTGAAGTGCCGCACACCACCATCAGCCACGACCGCTGTGTTCGCCGGCGGGGAGAGGATCGGCTCGATCACCGTGGCGATAACGTGCGAGTAGCCGGGGATCGCCACAATGCCGCCCACGGCAATTTCATCGTGGAAATCTTGATAATCATCGGTGAAGAAGAATTCACCGTTGCCAGGGCCTTCGCCGGTGTTCTGCGGTGCCGTGCCTTGACCACCGCAGCGCCCATTGCTCTCCAGCGCCCAACTGTTGCCGCTGACACAAGCCTTGAGCACATCACCCGCGGCCACGCCGCGGTAGAGGAAGTTATTGTTGGCTGGGTTGGACTGCGTCAGGTTGCCCACCTGCTCGCCAAAGCGATCCCGCAAGCCCAAGAGCATGTCGCCCCGCTCGTCGAAGATCAGGTTGGTGAGCATAGGCTGCGGATAGACAGGGAAACGCCCACCTGGCTCGCCAGTCGTGGCAGGAATGGCGGTGAAGGTCGGGCGCCAGGGGTTCCAGCGCGCCGACTGCGATTCGCGGATCGTCGCCTTGCCACGGGGATAATTGAGCGGGAACTGCAACACCGGGCTGGCGTCGAAAGCCAACGTACCGGGGTTAACCGTGTAGACATAGGCCCACAGATCGGCCAGGGCATTGGTGCTCTCTGCCGAACAGACCATACCGACGTAGATTTTGCCCATCCAGTAACGCAGGGCAAAGGGGCGCACATCGTTGGCCGCACAGGTTGCTGCCGTGCCGCCGGGGGTGGGGATGTTGGCCGTGGGCACAACCAGACTATTTGTCTGCACACCGGTATCGGCGTCTAGCGCATAGATGATGCGGTCAGCCAGGTTGAGCACATAGAGCGTCTGCTCATCACCGGAGAGAGTGATCCCACCGATGGAGGTCTTGCCAACGGCGTCCCACCCGGTAGTGTTGTTGTCGCGCAGATAGCCTTGATCGCCGTTCGTAGTGTCATGAGCATTGGTGGCCGGGCCAGGCGCAGAAAAGGCCGTCAGCGTGTCGCTGTCGATGTCGTAGCGATAGAGGCCCACCGCGTCATCCGCCGTGTTGGGTTGACCGTCGGCCCCAGGGCCAAAACCAGCATGGCGCTTGTAGAAAGCAGCCAGGTAGATCTCGCGCGTGGTGCGGCGATAGGCCATGGCAAAGGTCGTGCCCACCTCTTCGGCCAGCAGTTCGATAGCGTGTGTCGTCGGCTGGTCAAAATCATCATAGGGCGCGCCGCCGGTGGTGCGGCTGCTGCCAGCATTGTAGGGGAAGGAGAGCACCACCACCTCATCCTGATTGGCCCCGTTGACCTGGTCGCCAAAGCGATAGCAACTGCTGATCAGCTCTGGGTTGTCCTGACAGAACTCGGCCGGTCGGTTGATGCCAAAGCTGAGGTTGCTGGTGCCTGGGGTGGCAAATTGCACCGAAGTACCCGAAGTCGCCCCAGCGCCGCTGCCAAACGTCGTCGGTTCATAACCCGCCGGCAGATTGGTGAACTCCAACCGGCAGGGCAGCGGGGCGGCCACAACCCCGGCGGTGGGAATCGAGTAATTGCCATCCGCCCCGGTGGTAACGGGGCCAAAGGACGTGATTAAGTCATCAATGGTGCCGGGTAGCCCATCCGCACCCAGACCCGTCACGCAGTAGGCTGTGACCGTGACGCCGCTGACGGCGGTATCTTCGGCCAGCGGGCTGGTGCCCGCATTGCTGTTGCTAGCATTGCCAGCGTTGTCGATATTTCTGCCCTGGTCACGCACGCCATTGGCGTTGAAATCACGGAAGACCGTGCCCGAGAGCGCCGTCCCCGGCCCTGGCACCGGATCGGCATAGGCGGTAGGCGCTGCGCTGGCGAGAAGCGTCGCCAACAGCAGGGCACACCAGACTTTCATAAATGCAGATGACCTTGTACGCTGCTGTAATAACATAATGTTCTGTTCCTTACTCGGTGTGCCGGTTGAACGATTCGGCTGGCTGGGTCGATACAGTGGACTTAGGTTTATCCTGTGATAGATATGCTGCGTTTGTGGTGAAGTGCTGCTGTTTAACGATACTTGAGCCACCTATGGTGACCCTATATCTACAGGGGAGGCACGAATCGACATCAAACAGTCAACATACGTCAAATGATGCAGATAGGCACGTAAAAATCATACAATTGGATGACCATTATACAACAAGTGCTGTAATCTCGTAAGTCAAATTGATGACAAAATGACGCTTAACTTTCTATATCCAATCAATCGGTTAGCAACCCGGATTCCTTCAACAACTTTTATGCCCAACCTGTCAACTTGTTTGCAATTGAGTACATGCAATTGAGTACATGCAATTGAGTACATGCAATTGAGTACATGCAATTGAGTACATGCAATTGAGTACATGCAATTGAGTACAAATGATCAAATTCGCTGCAATACCGAGTATAGCAGCGAAATGTTACGAATCCTATTAATAAAAACAGTCCTAGCACGCGGCGTGCTAGGACTGTTTTTGTTTCGTGAGTGCGGGGGGCAGCTGCCCCTGAAGGATTTTACTTACGCAACACCGGCAAGTAGAGCCGACGGTGTTGACGTTCCGGCTCGCGTTCGCCTGTCAACGCGGTTGGGCTGGCGATCAACCCGGCAAACCAGTTCAGCGCGTTCTCGCCCGCTGTCAGGTTGATAAGCGGGGTGCGGCCACTCTGCGGATCCACGTCGCTGTCAAACCCCTCGTTGTTGCCGACGTTGGGCGTGGTGAACGCATTATAGCCAGGCAGGGTGTGAAACTCTAGCCGGTAGGACCCCGGCAACAATCCACTGAAGAGATAATAGCCTTGCTCATCGGTGGTGGTACGTGCCACTTCATCCCCCCTATCGTTGTAGAGCACGACCGTCACGCCCGGGGCCGCGCGCTCACTGATCTCTTTGACGCCGACAATTCCCCCCTCAATCCGATCCAGCCAGACCGCGCTACCCACCGCGGCGGGCAGGGTGAACCCGGCATCCCACGTGAGGTCGCTTTCGCCAGCGTTTAGGGTCGTCAGGGGGGTGCAACCCGGAACGGCGTCACTGTCCAACTGCGCATCCCCGCCTTGATTGACTTTGGTGGCGATAAAGGGGGCGCGGGGAGTGAAGGTGAGACAGTATGACCCCGGCGCCAACCCCGTGAAACCATAGAAACCATCCTCATCGCTGAGCGCAGTTGCCACCTGCTGACCGCCGGTGTTATAGAGGCGGATGGTCACACCGGGCAGGGGTGGCTCGTTGGCATCCTGGCGGCCATCGCCGTTGCGGTCATGCCAGATGTAGTTGCCCAACGCCGCCCCGCGGACAAACCCGGCATCCCATGTGGCGTCGTTCTGGCCGCTGCGCAGGGGGATGAGTACCGTGCGCCCGGTAGCGGGGTCGGCGTCGGAATTGCGATCGGGGTCAGCCAACTGCGACCCGGTGGGTCGATAACCAGTCGGGGCCGCAAAATGGAGACGATAGCGCCCTGGCGGCAGGTCACAGAATTGATAGCGCCCATCCGTGCTGGTGGTGGCGGTACGCAATGGCGTGTCGTCGGCGCTGAAGAGCGTCACCAGCACGCCCGCGAAGGGCGGCTCGCCCCGATCTTGCAGACCGTCGCCATCCAGATCGTGCCAGACGGTGTCACCCAGGCAGGCCGGCTGATAGAGACCCAGGTCGAGTGTCAGATCTTGCTCACCATCGCTCAGGGCGCGGGTCGGCGCGGTTTGACCGGTGGTGGGGTCGCCATCTGAATCGCTGCTATCGCGGCCACTGTTCGGGGCCGTGACGCGATAGCCAACCGGCAGGCTGGTCAACTCAAAGCGGACAGCGTAAGCCCCCGGCGGTAGATCCGGGAAGAGATAGAAGCCGGCGGCGTCGGTGGTCGTTTGGGCCAGCGCCACCGCTCCATCCGCAGTGAGTAAGGTCACGGCGATGCTGGCGACGCCGGGTTCAGTTGCGCCCTGTTGGCCGTCGCCGTCCAGATCATGCCAAGCATAGTCGCCGATGCGTACACCCTGCGGCTGGATCAAGCCGAGATCGAGCGTGAGATCGGCGCTGTTGGCGGGCAAAAAGCCGCTCTGCCCAGTGCGCCCATTACCGGGGTTGCCATCCGAATCCCTTGCATCGTCCCCCTCATTCGGTGCAGTGACGACATAGCCGGGCGGTATGCTTGTCAAGTCAAAGTGGACACAGTAATCGCCGGGCGGTAGGTTGGTAAAGCGATAGAGGCCACTGGCGTCGG
>Ga0224722_1001380_pt1 | contig 13462 bp, 9 predicted proteins | sample Balambano_FR1_Me_FD_161646 | JGI IMG/M metagenome (GOLD analysis project Ga0224722, IMG submission 161646) | Freshwater sediment microbial communities from Lake Towuti, South Sulawesi, Indonesia - Balambano_FR1_MetaG | ecosystem: Environmental > Aquatic > Freshwater > Lake > Sediment | place... | reverse complement strand
GGATTGGGAGCAACAGCGTTGTAAAAACCTTGTAGTTGCTCGTTTTCAATAGCATACAAAAACAGTCGGCACACATCATCCACGTGAATCCAGGAATACCACTGCCTGCCGTTGCCAAAATACGTGGCTACAAAAAATTGGAGTGGAATCAACATCTTTTCCAAAGCACCACCTTTCGCGGAAAGCACCACTCCGATGCGCAATGCCACCGTGCGGATGCCTGCCGCCGCTACCTCGTGGATGGCTTTTTCCCATTCCACACAACTTTCAGCGAGAAAACCGGTGCCTGGTTCGTCTGTTTCGTGTAGGAGTTGGTCGCCCCGGTTGCCGTAATAGCCCATTGCCGCGCTGGAAAGATAGACGTCCGGGTTTTTGCCTGTTTTTTGAAATGTTTTTAATAACAAACGCGCACTTTCCGTGCGACTTTCAATGATGATTTTTTTGCGCTGTGTCGTCCAACGCCCCTCCGCGATGCCCGCCCCGGCGAGGTTGATCACCACATCGGCACGCCGCACCGCCGCTTCGTCAATCGTACCTTTCTCCACGTCCCAGGCAAAAGCGGGAAATTCGGCATTCGGATCGGCTTTGCGGCTCAGATGTTCCACCTGATAGCCTTTCTCCTGCAAAATTTCACTCAGGCGCGAGCCGATCAAGCCCGTTCCACCGGCAATGAGTACTGTTTTCATATTGTCTGGATTGTTGCAAAGCGAAACAAAGCCTATTCAGCTTGGTTCAGCTATTTGCACATTCTTCCGTACATTCGCCGCAGAAAATATGCGCCGCTTTCGCAAAAACCGTTAATTTTGAGACTCAGAGACTGAATGACCATCTCACAAAAACACGATCGTACCATAACACCATCGCACCATAACACCATAACACAACTTATGAGATTACCAAACCAAAACTCACAACTACTCATGAAGCACTTGTCGTACGCTTTTTTGTTGCTTCTACTCGGATTATTGGCTTGCAAGACCGACCCGAAGAAAGACACCGTCATCTACAAACGTGCCGGCAATGAAGTGCTAGTGCGCCTGAGTGCCGAACCCGACCGCCTCAATCCCGTGCTGACTACCAACGTGTATGCCCGACAAATCGCCGACCAGATTTTTCAATACCTGATCACCGTTGACCCCGAAACCTACGAATTTATTCCGCTGCTGGCGAAAGCCCTGCCCACGACTACCGACATTACCGAGGGACCGCTCCAAGGCGGCGTGGCGTATGGGTTTGAAATACACGACCAGGCGGTGTGGGAGAACGGCAGCCCCGTGACCGGCAACGACTTTGCGTTTACCATCAAAGCCGTGCTGAATCCGCTGGTGCAGGCGCAGCGCGTTCGCGGATACTTTGAATATGTCAGAGACGTTCAGGTGGATGCGAGAAATCCGAAGAAGTTTACCGTGCTGACCGATCGAAAATACATCCTGGGGATGGAGGCAATCGGCAATACAGTGCCCGTGTTGCCGGAGTATATTTTTGATGCCAAAGGTTTGCTGAAAAATTTTACCATTGCCCAGTTGAGCGACACGGCGGGCGTGGCGAAACTGGCGCAAAGCAACGCGAATCTGAAACAATTTGCCGATGCATTCAACGCGCCGGCGGCTTCGCGCGAGAAGAATTACCTGGCAGGCTCCGGTCCCTACCGTTTTGAAGCTTGGGAAACCGGACAAAAAGTGCGCCTGGTAAAAAAAGACAAGTGGTGGGGCGATGCTCTGGCAGATGATTTCCCGGCGTTGGCTGCGAATCCGAGCCGCCTGGATTACCAAATTATTCCTGAACCCGCCACTGCCGTAGCTGCCGTCAAAGCCGAAGAACTGGATGCCGTGCCGGACCTGGTGGCGAAAGATTTTGACGAACTGCGCAACGCCGAAGCCACCAAGGCACTGTACAATTTTCATACGCCCACGGTGTTGCAATACGGCTGTTTATATTTGAATAATCAAAATCCGAAGCTGGCGGACAAGCGCGTACGCCGCGCCATCGCCCACGCCATCAACGTGGACGAAATCATTCAAACGGTTTTCAACGGCTACGCACAAAGAATCTCGCTCCCGTTGTTGTCTTCGGTGGAATATTTTGATCAGAATTTAAAACCGGTGGAGTTTAATGTGCAAAAAGCCAAAGATTTGCTGGCAGAAGCCGGTTGGAAAGATTCGAATAATAATGGTACAGTGGATAAAACGATCAACGGCGCGCTGACCGAACTGAACCTCAGCTGCGCCGTTGCCGCCACCAGCGAGACGGGCAGAAATGCGATGCTCCTGGCACAAGGCACGCTGAAACAAGCGGGCATCAATCTGGAACTGGTTTCCAAAGAATTTACCGTCATCATGGACGATGTGCGCAAGGATAATTTTGAAATGGCGTACGGCGGTAGAACGATGTCACCAACCTTGTGGGAACCCAAACAAGACTGGCAATCCGATAATTACAACAATTTTCAAAACGCCCAGAAGGACAAGCTGATTGACGAAATCCGTGTGGCACTGGACGAAAACAAACGCAACGATTTGTACAAACAATTGCAAAAAGTGCTGTACGACGAGCAACCGGCGATTTATCTGTTTTCGCCCACCGGGCGCATCGCCACGCACAAACGTTTCGACGTGCAGACCACCTCGCTGCCGCCGGGCTTTTTTGCGAATGGATTTGTGTTGAATTTGGATGTGGAAAATTAATTGGTGTGTCCGAAGTTGCAAACTTCGGACAGCGCAAACTTCGGACAGCACTGTCGAAAGTTTGCAACTTTCGACCCGAAGCTGTCGAAAGTTTGCAACTTTCGACATAAATAAACCATGCTACGCTATTTATTAAAACGGCTGTTAATTTTCATCCCCACGCTGCTCATCATTTCGTTGCTGGCATTTGGGTTGAGTAAAGTGGCACCGGGTGATCCGGTGGAGTTGCTCACGCGCGGGGGCCTGGAGGCGGCGGAGGGTGCGTCGGGTGATGTGCGCAACCGCGCCCGCGTATATGCGGAAACGGCGCATTTTTTGGGTTTGGACAAGCCCGGGTTTTACTTTGCCCTCACTTCGGCGGCATACCCCGACACCTTGTACCGCATTGTGCAACAAGACCGGCGCGAGACTTTACAAAAACTGGTGGCACAACACGGCAATTGGCAGCCCATTTCCAATTATTATCAAAAATTACAACAGGTAGAATCCCGTCTATACAACCTGCCGGATACGATTTCTTTTCAAGAACTGAGCATCGTGCGGGGCAATGTGCGCGATTTGTACGGGCAATACAAAGACAACCAGATTCGCAGCAATTTTGACAGAATCTTGCAATCGTTGGAAAAAGACGGGCAACTCGCCGGTTTTGTAAAAAAGGACGTGGACGAATTGCAAAAAAGGTATGAATTAATAAAAAAACAAGCTACGCCCGGCCGTCTGCTCGTGCCTGCCTTGCATTGGTACGGTTTTGACAATCAATACCATCACTGGTTTTTCAATTTTATCCGGGGCGATTTTGGCACGGCTTACACCGATGGTCGCCCGGTGGCGGATAAAATCAACGATGCACTGTTTTGGACGCTGCTGCTCAACGGCATCGCGATTTTGCTGGGCTACTTGTTGTCCATTCCGCTGGGGGTGTTTTCGGCAGTGCATAAAGGCACGGCGAAGGATCGGGCGGTGACGATCTTGTTGTTTGTACTGTACTCGCTGCCTATCTTCTGGATTGCCACTTTATTACAAATCTTTTTCACCACCGGCGAGTACGGCATGGATTTTTTTCCGTCGTATGGCTTGGGCGAGTTGCAGCCCGATGATTCGGCGTGGGAAGTATTTCAAAAACGCGCTGCGCACCTCATTTTGCCCATTGTGTGCATTACCTACGGCTCGCTGGCGTTTGTGGCGCGGCAGATGCGCGGCGGAATGCTCGATGTATTGCAGCAGGACTATATCCGCACCGCACGGGCGAAGGGACTGGGCAAGCGGGCAGTGGTCTGGAAACACGCTTTTCGCAACGCCCTCTTCCCGATTATTACCTTATTTGCCTCGGTTTTTCCGGCGGCGCTGGCGGGTTCGGTGGTGATTGAGGTCATTTACAACATTCCAGGCATGGGCAAGCTGACAGTGGATGCCATCAACGGGCGCGATTGGCCGGTGGTTTATACCATTCTGATGCTGTCGGCAGTTTTGACGATGATCGGCATTCTGGTGGCAGATTTGTTGTATGCGTGGATGGATCCGAGGGTGTCGTTTGCAAGAAAGTGATTTTTATATCGAAAGTTGCAAACTTTCAACAGCGGGGGTATTATGGTACGATGTTATTAACTCCCTGTACTTTCTTGCCGACCAGGCAGGCAAAACTTTGTGAAAAAGGTGGTACGAGCAAAGAAAACTCCGTGCAACTCCGTGTCCTCTGTGGAAAAAAAACAGGTGGTAGGGGCAAAAAACTCCGTGCCTCCATGGTTAAAAATGCCTTTGTATGAATAAAATCAAACACTTATACCGGTTTCTATCCCCCCGTTTTCAAACGCTGTTTTCCGAATACCCCGTGGATTTCCAGCCGCGCTACGGGCATGGCAAGCCGCCGCACGCCGGTTTGTATCATATTATCAATCAAAATGTAAATTTGTATGAGGAGTTATTACACGCTGCTTTAAATTATAAAACAATTTTTCAAAACATTCCGAAAACCGCTCCCGACGATCAACAGCCTTTCTGGAACAACGGCTTTCTGCCAGGCTTGGATATTGTGATGTTGTATACTATTTTAGCAAAATATCAACCCCGGCACTACGTCGAAATCGGCTCCGGCAATTCCACCAAAGTTGCCCACCAAGCCAAAAACGAGCAGCAACTGCCCACTGAAATCACTTCCATTGACCCGCAGCCCCGCGCCGAGATTGACCGCCTCGCCGACCGGGTGATCCGCCAGCCGTTTGAAACGACCGATTTTGAATTTTTGTACAACCTCGAAGCCAACGACATCCTGTTTGTAGATAATTCGCACCGCATTCTACCCAATTCCGATGCAATGGTTTTTTTCCTGGAAGTGCTGCCGCGCCTGCAGCCGGGTGTGATCGTACATGTGCACGACGTGTACCTGCCCTACGATTACCCACAGTTTATGTGCGACCGCTTTTATTCCGAACAGTACGGCTTGGCGATGTATCTGCTGGCGAATCCGCAAAAATACCAGCCCCTGATGCCCAATTATTTTGTGTTTGAAGACCGGGAACTGTCCAAAATTTTACAACCACTCTGGCAACACCCCAACCTGAAAGGCGTGGAGCAGCACGGTGGTTCCTTTTGGTTGCAAATCAGCGCAGCGTAAACCATTTGTCGGCACCCTTGTTTCAGGAGACGGAGTGAAGGAGTGACTTGGAGACCGAGTGAGCAAGAGATAGAGAGGACATAAAAGTTCTGCGAGTTTAGTAAGAAGATAAAATGTAGTACGGGCAAAATATCCCAATATCATAATATCCTAATTTTCTGTGGAAGATTTTCAAAAACCAATACCCGACAACGACCCCACCGCCGCTGCCCGCAAGCGCGACCACATCGAGCTGGCACTGCGCGCGCAGGTGACGCAGGGCGAACTGGACGGGCGTTTTTATTACGAACCCCTGCTGGCAGCACACCCGAAAAGCGGAAGCTGGGAGCCGTTTTCGTTTTTGAATAAAACCTTTCGCGCACCGCTGTGGGTATCAAGTATGACGGGCGGCACCGAGTGGGCGCATACCATCAATCACAACCTGGCACGGGCGTGCCGGGACTTTGGACTGGGCATGGGCTTGGGTTCCTGCCGGAAGTTGTTGTACAGTGACGAAACGCTCGCTGATTTTGATGTACGGCACGAAATCGGTGACGAACTGCCGTTGTACGCGAATCTCGGTATTGCACAGGTCGAACAGTTGATAGAAAAACACGAATTGTACCGTATTGAGAATTTGTTAGAAAAATTACAAGCTGATGGTTTAATCATCCACGTCAACCCTTTGCAGGAATGGCTCCAACCGGAAGGTGACCGTTTTCAACACCCGCCGATTGACACCATCACTACGTTGGTAGAACGCATGGAAGGCGTGCCGGTCGTGGTGAAAGAAGTGGGGCAGGGAATGGGTTATGAAAGTCTGAAAGCCTTATTGCAATTGCCTTTGGCGGCGATTGACTTTGCGGCAAACGGCGGCACCAATTTTGCCAAACTGGAATTATTGCGCAGCGAGGAGGTGAAACGGGAAATTTTCAGTAAATTAGCCAACGTGGGGCATAGCGCAGCGGAAATGGTCGGTTTTACGAATCAACTCGTTTTGGAACTGGGCGAAAAAATGCAAACCCGACAAATCATTATTTCCGGCGGTATCCAGCATTTTTTGGACGGTTATTATTTGATTAATAAAATAAAATTACCCGCCATTTACGGGCAAGCCTCCGGTTTTTTGCAACACGCCCGCGGCAGCTACGACGATTTGTACCACTACGTGGCGGCGCAAGTGCAGGGCTTGGAATTGGCGAAAGCGTTTTTAAAGATTAAGGAGGTGGAGGGGGTTTAGAAGGTTTAGACGTTCTAAACTTATACTTATATTACACTCTAAATTGGTCTGTTACTACACCACTTCAAACATAAATCAAAAGCGTAAGCCGTGAGGGGACTCAACCTTCTACTCAACTTTCTAAACCATTCATCGAAGCGACAGAAAATGCAAAACAATAAGCAGATTAGCGGCTTTTCAAAACTCAACAAAACGGATAAATTGCGCTGGCTGGCGGAACACTTCACGCTGGAACCGACGGAGACGGAGCGCGTACTCACCGGCTTTTGGCACGCGGATGCCGATTTACAGCGCATTCTCGACGGTTTTAGTGAAAACACCCTCTCCAATTTTCCATTGCCGTATGGCATTGCACCGAATTTTACGATCAATGGCAAAACGTACGCCGTGCCGATGGTCATCGAAGAAAGTTCGGTGGTGGCGGCGGCTTCGAGTGCGGCAAAGTATTGGCAAAGTCGGGGCGGCTTTCATGCGGAAATGATCTCGACGGTCAAGTTAGGGCAAGTCCATTTTTTGTGGAACGGCGATTTTCAAAAATTACAATCCGTTTTTCCCGCTTTAAAACAACAATTGCTCGAAGACGCTGCCGACCTCACCTGCAACATGGAAAAACGCGGCGGCGGCGTGTTAAACATTGAACTTTTGAATTTTTCCAACCTTGAACCCGATTACTACCAACTCCGCGTCTCTTTTGAAACCTGCGATTCCATGGGTGCCAATTTTATCAACTCGGTGCTGGAGCGGTTCAGTTCTACGCTGGAAGTGTTTGTACAAACGCATCCGATTTTTGATGAAACCGAGCGCGACGTGGACATGGTGATGGCAATTTTATCCAATTACACACCGGATTGTCTCGTGCGAGCTTGGGTGGAATGCTCCGTGGAACACTTGAGCGACGAGGGTGACGCCGCGTATTTCGCCGAAAAGTTTCGCCGGGCGGTGCGCATCGCGCACATTGACCCCTATCGTGCTACCACGCATAACAAAGGCATTTTCAACGGGATAGACGCGGTGGTACTCGCCACGGGCAACGATTTTCGGGCGGTGGAAGCTTGCGGGCACACGTACGCCGCACGCGACGGGCAGTATCGAAGTTTAAGTTTTTGTACCATTGAAAACGGTATTTTTAAATTTTGGCTCGACCTTCCGCTGGCACTTGGCACGGTGGGCGGTTTGACGAAATTACATCCACTCGCCAAATTATCGTTGGAGATTTTAGGCAATCCGACCGCACAAGAACTCATGCAAATCGTGGCGGTGACGGGCTTGGCGCAGAATTTTGCCGCCTTGCGTTCGCTCGTCACCACCGGCATCCAAAAAGGGCACATGAAAATGCACCTCACCAATGTGCTCAACCACCTGGGTGCCAACTATGCCGAAGCGCAGGAAGCCGCCTATTTTTTTGCGGATAAGGTGGTGTCATTTACGGCGGTGCGGGAATTTTTGGAGGAGGCGCGAGGATTGAAAATCTGAAGTTTTACAAAGAGTTAATTTTGTTAAAACAAGCTATAATGGAGCAGCAGTAGAGATTATTATTTCTACCTATAAAGCTTTAAACCCTTGAACTTTAACCCTTTCACTTTTCACTCCCACGGCAAACTCCTCCTCACCGGCGAATACTTCGTGCTGGATGGTGCACGAGCTTTGGCACTGCCCACGAGGCTGGGGCAGTCTTTGCAAGTGATTGAAAATGAATCAAGTGAGATAAGCTGGACGAGCTACGATGCGGATGGGAGCGTTTGGTTTTATGCCCCCTCCATCTCCCCCCAAGGGGGAGGGTTCCCTCAGGACGAAACAACGGTGCGTTTAATCCAAATTTTTCAAGCGATTGAACAACAAAAACCAAATTTTTTTCAACAATTTAAAGGTTTACAAATTGAAACGCGGCTGGATTTTCCGCGCCAGTGGGGCTTGGGTACGAGTTCGACCTTGATTGCGAATCTAGCGCAGTGGGTGGAAATTGACCCTTTTAAGTTGCTAAAAGATACGTTTGGCGGGTCGGGGTATGATGTGGCTGGTGCAATGGCGCAAGGACCGATTTTATACCAACTTATTGACAATCAATCAATTTACAAACCAGCTTTGTTTCAACCTGTGTTTTCTAATCAACTCTACTTTATTTATTTGGACAAAAAACAAGACAGTCGGCAGGGCATTGCGCACTATCGCGAAAAAGTTCAGTCCGTTCAAACGTTCAAACGTTTAATTTCTGAGCTAACGCAGCAGTTTGTAAATTGTAAAAATTTGGTCGAATTTGAACACCTGATTCAACAACACGAAGCGATTATTTCGGAAACGTTGGAATTGCCCAGAGCAAAAGACCTGCATTTTCCCGATTACTGGGGCGAAGTGAAATCTTTGGGTGCCTGGGGCGGCGATTTTGTACTGGCAACGAGCAGTCGGGGTGAGGCAGAAACCAGAAAGTATTTCAACGAAAGGGGATTTGCGGTTGTTCTGAAATACGAATACTTGATTTTGTAAAGTCGTGCATGAAAACGTTGAGAGGGTTGAGTTTCGTTGGATTAGCACATTGGCACATTAGCACATCAGCACATTGAGTTATGGCTTGGAAATGGTACGATAGCAAGGTGGTGAAAATAACCGACGAGTCGCCCACCACCCGGCGCTTCTGGTTAGCGGTGCCGGAGGCGGAAACGCTGGATTTTAAAGCCGGGCAGTTTGTGACGATGGATTTGCCCATTAGCGACAAGCGGCTCAAACGCTGGCGCAGTTACTCCATCGCCAACGCCCCAAACGGCAATCGCGAACTCGAACTCTGCATTGTGAAAATGAACGGCGGCGCGGGAACGAACTATTTGTTCAATGATGTAATGGTTGGCACGGAAATCAGGTTTAAGGGTCCGGATGGCACGTTTACCTTGAAAGAACCGATTGACAAAGACCTTGTGTTCATCTGCACGGGTACGGGTGTGGCACCGTTTCGGAGTATGCTGTGGGACATTTTTAAAAACCGGAAACCGCACCGCAAGCTGCACCTGATTTTCGGGACGCGCACGGCGGACAATATCTTGTATCGCTCGGAATTTGAACAGTTGCAGCAAGAACTGCCCGATTTTAAATACACGGTTGCGCTGTCGCGGGAAGAACATTTGAATCCAAATGACTTTTCGTTTGACATTTGCAAAGGCTATGTGCACGAAGCCTATCTGCACGAGTATGCGACGGCGCGCCCGGATGTGGCGTTTTACATTTGCGGCTGGAGCAATATGATTGACGACGCGGTGGCGAATTTGTTGTTGAAATTGGGCTATGACAAGTCGCAGATTCATTATGAGTTGTACGGTTGATTATTTTTCATTTTTTATTTGAGGTTTGACGTTTCTCAACTTTTACATTTTAGATTTGATATTTTGCGGTTTTGCGGTTTGAAAGTTCACGCTGCTCGCCTGGCATCCTTCGGTCTCCATAGGCTGCGCCACCGCTAAAGCTAAGGCAACACGCGGTTGCTGAAGGCGAAGCTGGCATCTTACAATCTGGTATCTTTAAAAAATAAAAAATGATTTTAATTGAAGACCGAAAATACACGCGGGAAGAGTACTTCGAGCTGTTGGAAGCTTCTGACATCAAGCTGGAGTACTACTATGGCTACATTGTAGCAATGGCGGGGGGGTACGTCCAATAACAGTATCATTGCCACGAATTTTCGTTGGCGAATTGCAGAACGCATTATTGACACCGATTGTATTGTATATGATAGCGATATGTCGGTAGAAGCGGATTTTGGAAATAACTATTTCTTCCCGGATGCGATGGTAACCTTTGGGGAGCAGGAGTTTTCGGATGAACGCCAGCGGTTTTTAAAAAATCCGATTTTAATAGCGGAAGTATTATCAAAAAGCACAGAAAGCTATGACAAAGGGGAGAAATTTCGTCTGTATCGTAGCATTCCGTCGTTGAAGGAATACGTGCTGATTTCGTCGGACAGACCGGTGGTGGAAAGTTTTTACAAAGAAGGGGATGGACTGTGGCGTATTTCTTCTGCAATTACCTTAGAAAGCAGTATTCATTTATACGCTTTGAATATTGACATTCCTTTAGCGCAAATTTATGCCAAAGTGACCGGTTTAAAAGAGCCGAATGACGACTTGCCATTCTTGCATTCGCGCACCTGACACAAACTTTGACAGGATACCCCAAAACCAGAAATCGCTTTTTCGTGTTACCTTTGTAGAATCAATCTAAATAGCAAAAACAATCATGGAAAATACAGCCACGAAAAGCCCGGTGATGCTTTACACCGAGCAAACACCCAACCCGGAGAGCCTGAAATTTGTGACCAACCGGATGTTGTACAAAGGCACTGCCGACTTCCGGGAGGAGGCACTAGCCCAGGAGTGGTCGCCGCTCGGCGCAGCTTTGTTTGAATTGCCGTATGTAAAGGGCGTGTACATCAGCAATAATTTTGTAACCATTACGAAGGAATTCAACTACGAATGGCACGATGTAATGCTGAAGTTGAAAGATTTTATCAAAAACTATGTGGAAGACGGCGGTACCATCGTCAACGAAGGCTTTGCCGAAGCGATGGTGGCGTTGGAAGCTGAAAAAGGCGGGCAGCAATACTCCGGCGATGAGGTGGAAATTGTACAAAAAATCAAAGACCTGATTGATACCTACGTGAAGCCTGCGGTGGAAATGGACGGTGGCAACATTGAGTTTAAATCGTACAATCAGGGCGTGGTGAATGTGATTTTGCAAGGCTCGTGCAGCGGTTGCCCTTCTTCCACAGTGACGCTCAAAGCGGGCATCGAAGGAATGCTGAAGCGCATGGTGCCGGAAGTGCAGGAGGTGGTGTCAGAGATGGGGTAAGGGGAGACCAGGGGACCGAGGGATGGAGAGACGGGACAGGTTTGCAAAAACCTGTCCCGTCTTTTTTTTCAAAAAAAAGACCGCCTGGAGGTAAAATGCGACCATTCCAAAAACGATGAATAAAACTTTGCAACAAAATGACGGTGAAAAGAATTGATAAGGGTAACTTTGCGTTAATAAGTCCAAACCGTTGGATATAAATAAAAAAGATGGTAGAAAAAATTTACACCTGACGCTAAAAAAATATGCGCCGCGAAAACTTTAACACACGTATGCCAATTTTCTTTTGTTTATCAGCGAAAAAGTTATATCTTTGCTGCACGGCTTAAAAAACACAAACACACGGGTTGATTATCAGCTTACCAAAAGACATTTATCTAACACAGCAGCAACACACTTCAACATCATAGCTGCCTCGCAAACATACCGGGAAAACGAATAAAATAATTCACATGTAATTATTGCTAACTGTATTTGCACTGGCTCGAAACGTGCGTTGCATGGCTTCGAGGCATTCTTCTCTACCCTTTAGCCAAATAAAGACATAGAACGAAAGTTTAAGAATGCGCATTCACGCAAATTATATTCTCATACCCGTATTTTATTTTTTTTGTAAAAAGACAACCTATCCTAAAAATGCTTGCAAGCAACACGCACTTTATTGAATGCAATTCGACTATTCAATAAATGGAATTGTTACACCCAATCGGTTTGTAATACAGCCGCACCGGTGAGAGGGTGCTATTCGGCAGGAAATTAACTTCCAACTGAATACTTCCAACTTACCTACGTTGTATGTCGTCATGCTATCCCCGGGCATATCGTAGAAACCTTTTTATTCATCAAAAACCGATTATTACATTATGAGAATAGTTGCAACCTTTATATTGCTACTTGCCCTTACATCATTCGCGTTTGCGCAACAAAACATCCGGGTGCTTAAACCTGCCGAACTCGTACGCGAAACGCATCTTCAAGGCATCGAGTTTACACCGCTCACACCGTTTTCCGTACTGTCGCAGCAGAAAGCAGGCAGCGAAGTAAAAAACCGACTGCGTAGATACGATTTATTGCACTTAGAGCCGCAGAGCCTGAAACCCGTTTTAAAAACCCAGCCCGCTGCCATTACCCTCACCATTCCCGGTGCCACTTTTGGCGAATTGGAATTGGAACTGGTAAAAGTCAATCTCTTCACCGATGATTTCAGCGTGGTGGAAAGCAGCACGGGTACGCCCGTGGAGGTAGAAACCGGCGTGCACTACCGGGGCGTGGTCAAAAATGACGCGCGTTCGTTTGCAGCTGTGAGTATTTTTGCCGATGAAATAGTAGCACTCATCAGCCCTGCCAGCGGCAGTGGCAACCTGGTGCTGGGCAAACTGACCGAACCCGGCGCAGCATCCCAACATATCATTTACGACGATACCGACGTGGCAAGCCAGGAGGAGTTGTTGTGCGGTACGCCCGACAGCGACGTGGGTTATGAAATCGAAGACCTGCGCACCGGCATGGAAAACCGCGAATCTGCTAAATGTGTACGGGTTTATTTTGAAGTGGATTACGATATTTTTCAAAACAAAGGCGGCACGGCAGGCGCAACCAATTATGTAACTGCTATGTTCAACCAGGTGGCAGCTCTGTACGCCAACGACCAGATCACCCTGCAAACCTCCCAGATTTTTGTGTGGTCTGCGCCCAGCCCGTACAGCGGCACGAGCAGTTCGCAACTACTCAACCAGTTTCAACAGCAGCGTACCAGCATCAACGGCGACATCGGGCAGTTGCTTTCCTACAAAGCGAGCGGCGGCGTGGCGGTACTGTCGGGCTTGTGCGCCTCCAAAACTGCCTGGAAGCTGAGTTTTTCCAGCATCGGTACTTCGTTTAGCAATGTACCTACGTTTTCCTGGACGGTGGAAGTGGTCGCACACGAACTGGGGCACCTCCTGGGCTCGCACCACACCCACGCCTGCGTGTGGAACGGCAACAACACGGCAATTGACGGCTGCGCAGGCTTTGTGGAAGGCAATTGTGCCAAACCTGCCAATCCCACCGGCGGCGGCACCATCATGTCGTATTGTCACCTTAGCAGTGTAGGGATTAATTTTAACAACGGCTTTGGGC
>Ga0224722_1001379_pt1 | contig 13470 bp, 14 predicted proteins | sample Balambano_FR1_Me_FD_161646 | JGI IMG/M metagenome (GOLD analysis project Ga0224722, IMG submission 161646) | Freshwater sediment microbial communities from Lake Towuti, South Sulawesi, Indonesia - Balambano_FR1_MetaG | ecosystem: Environmental > Aquatic > Freshwater > Lake > Sediment | place... | reverse complement strand
CGCGGCACCATCGTCATCGCCGCACCACATCGCCACATCGCACACGCGGCACCATCGTCATCGCCGCACCACATCGCCACATCGCACACGCGGCACCATCGTCATCGCCGCACCACATCGCCCACATCGCCGCATCACGCAGAATACTGGCATTGCCGAAAATGACGGAGGCATCCAGTACGGCATCGCAGGCAAGTACAGCATAAAATTCCCGAAGGGAAAACCTCCGTGCTCTCCGTGTCCTCCGTGGATCATCTTTCAGGCAGCGATCAAGAGATCACAACAATGACCACACAGCCCGTCGCATTCTACGACCGCGTCGAGGACGCGCTGCACGACCAGTCGCTCCAGACTGCACTCGGGCGCGCCACCACGCGCTTTGTCTCGAACCGCGCCAATGCGCTGGCCCAGGTGGATGACTTCGATGACCTGCGGGCACGCGCGCGCGCCATTCGCGCCAACGCCCTCAGCAAGCTCGATGTGATGCTCGAAACGTTGGCTACGAATGTAGAAAAGCGCGGTGGCCATGTCTGCTGGGCTGAGGACGGCGAGCAGGCGCGTAACTATATCATCGAACTTGCGCGCAGTCGCAGCGTCAACATGGTGGTCAAGTCCAAGTCCATGGCCTCCGAGGAGATTCACCTCAACCACGCGCTGGAACAAGCCGGCCTGGAGGTGGTGGAAACCGACCTGGGCGAGTACATCATTCAGTTAGCCGGCGAAACCCCCTCGCATATCATCGCGCCCTCCATCCACAAAACCCGCGAGCAGGTGTCGGAGCTGTTCCACCAGCACCTCGGCATGCCACCAACCGACGACATCCCGACCATGACGGCCACGGCGCGCCAGGTGCTGCGCCAGCGCTTCCTCCAAGCCGACATGGGCATCAGCGGCGTGAACTTCGGTGTGGCGAACGAGGGCGCGATCTGCATCGTAGAGAACGAAGGTAACGCACGCCTCACCACCACCGCGCCGCGTATCCATGTGGCCGTGATGGGCATCGAGCGCGTGTGCGAGAACCTCGACGACCTGGGCGTGCTGTTACAGGTGCTGGCGCGCTCGGCCACCGGCCAGCGGCTTTCGGTCTACACCAGCATCCTGGGCGGGCCGCGCAGAGAGGGCGAGCCGGACGGGCCGGAGGAGTTCCACCTGGTGCTGCTCGATAACCGGCGCTCGGAGATCATCGCCGGCCAGTACGCCGAGGCGCTGATGTGCATTCGCTGCGGCGCATGCCTCAATGCTTGCCCGGTGTACCAGAGCATTGGCGGTCATGCCTATGGCGGCGTGTATTCCGGCCCGATCGGTGCGATCCTTACGCCCTTGCTCCAACCCGAGCTGCCCGACGTCCACAAACTGCCGCATGCTTCGAGCCTGTGCGGCGCTTGCCAGTGGGCGTGCCCTGTCAACATCGCCATCCCCGACATGCTGCTACGGCTGCGCGCCGATGCGGTCAAAGCCGGCAAGTACGAATGGTTCGAGCCGCTCGCAATGGCCGGCTACCGGGAAGCGATGAGTACCCCGCAGTTCTATGGCCTGGGCGGCAAGCTCGCCTCGTTCGGCACGCGCCTCATGGGCGGCAAGCAGGGGCGCATCGGCTGGCTACCGCCGCCGCTTGATCAGTGGACGAAGGAGCGCGATTTCCCGTCGTTCGCGCCTCGCAGCTTTAATTCGCTGTGGGAGGAACGCCAGAGGGCGCGCGGTGAAGAATAAGACAATCCCAACTGAGTCGTGAACAGAGAGCAGGGGCTTGGGGACGCAGTCCCCAAAAAAAGCCCTTCCTCCTTCATAAATCCGCCAGGATTGCTATATACTGACTCTGTCAAAGCAAAGCGAGGTACACGAATGACAACTCTCGAAGCAATCTTCGACGGCAAGGTGCTCTTGCTTGAAGAGCCCCTCCAATTAGCACCAAACACGCGTGTTCGCATTACGATTGAGCCGGTAGAACCCGAAGATGCTCCGTCATCGTTTCTTCGCACTGCGCGCGGATTGAAACTTGATGCGCCCGCTGATTTCGCGACGAATATCGAGGAGCATTTATACGGGGCGGAGCACGATGCTTCCACCTGACGTGTTCCTGGACACATCCTTCGCGCTTGCCCTCGCGAACCCAAATGACGTACTCCACGAACGCGCACTCGTGCTCGCCGACCAAATGGAAGCTGGAGCAACCCGCCTTGTGACAACACGGGCTGTTCTCCTCGAAATCGGTAATTCTCTCGCAAAGCTGCGTTTTCGAAATTCCAGCATTCAGTTGCTCGCCGCCCTCGAAAACGACCCTCACGTCGAGATCATCTCGCTCAATGATGATGTATACAGATCCGCGCTCCATCTCTACAGCAACCGTGTAGACAAAGAGTGGGGGCTGACCGACTGTGTCTCGTTTGTCGTCATGCAGCAGCGCAATCTTGAGGCTGCACTTACCCACGACAGGCATTTCGAACAGGCTGGGTATCGCGCATTGCTTCGTGAAGAAGCAACGTAACTCCACCTCACCCGCCGAGCACCTCCGTATTCAACTCGAGTTCCCGGCCCAGGCTGAGCAGCGCTTCCACCACGTATGGTTCGAGCGGGATGCCGCGCTGGAGTCGCTCCACGCGCTTCAGGTGTTCGATCTCGCCCGGCAGGTAGAGCCGCTCGGTATCCGGCGCGCGCGGTGCGCCACGATGCTCGGCGACGAGCGTATCTATACGTTGCTGAAACTCGGCGGGCGGCAGAAAGTGTTCGATGTCGAGCGCCATGAAGAAGTGCCCAACGTCCTGTGGCGCGCCGGCATCCGTCATCGGCGGCACGCTCAGCCCGAATGTTGCCCCCACGAGCACACTGCTCAGTATCTCCATGATCACAGCCAGACCGTAGCCCTTGTACCCGCCAAACGGCATGAGCAGCCCGGCGAGCGCTGCCTGGGCGTCTTCGGTCGGCTGGCCGTTTGCATCGAGTGCCCAAGCGGAAGGGATTTTTTCGCCGCGCTGTGCGGCCAGGAAGATCTTACCCCAGGCCACCACACTGAGCGCCATGTCCAGCACGATGCAATAATCGGCACCGGCCGGAATGGCGTAAGCGATCGGGTTGTTGCCCACCACCGCCTGCGCTCCGCCCCACGGCGCGATGCTCGGCTCGGCATCCGATACTGCAAAGCCGATCTGACCCTTCTGGGCCGCCATCATGGCGTAGTATGCCGCCGCGCCGAAGTGATTCGAGTTACGCACCGCCGCAACCCCAACGCCACCGACTCTGGCTTTCTCGATCGCCTGCCGCATCGCCGCTACGCCCGCCACCTGCCCGATCGCCCGATCGGCGTCCAGCACTACCATCGCCGGTGTCTCGCGCACGACGCGCATCGTTGGTCGTGGGTTGATGCCGCCATGCCGGATGCGCTGCGTGTAGGTGGTGAGCCACCAGACGCCGTGGGAATGCACGCCGCGTAGATCGGCCTCTACCAGCGTCTCGGCCACCGTTGCGGCGTCTTCGGCCGGCATTCCCACCCGCTCGAACGCGGCAGCGCAGTACCGACGCAACGGCTCGGCCTGGATCGTCCTGCTTGCGGTCATTGGTGCTCTCGCTTTCTCGCAGGTGGCTCGCGCGCTCGTCCTACGCTCCACGCAATGCCATGACTCCCTGCTGGGCCCCAAGGTACAGGAATTCGACGTCCGAGCCATAGGTGATCAATCGCACGCCTTGCTCGCGTCGGGCCGGTAGCACGGCCGCGTCGCTGGTATGGATGCCGGGCCACACGCCGGCACGGCCCGTCTCGCCGATGATTCTGTCGATCGTCTCGCGTACCTGCGGATGCCGCTGTTCCCCCGGAAAGCCGAGCGCAATCGAAAGATCTTCAGGGCCGATGAAGCAGACATCGACGCCGGGCACACGCGCGAGCGCTTCCAGGTTCGCTACCCCCGCTACTGTCTCGATCTGAATGATGACCAGCACCTGGTCGTTGCTGAAGTCGATATACTCTCTCGTTGTGACCCACTCGAAATCGGTGTTGCCCAGGCCGGATGCCATGCCGCGCCGCCCGGCCGGCGGGTAGCGCAGAAAGGAAACGAATGCCTCGACCTGTGCCGGTCCCTCGGCGCGCGGCAGCATCAAGCCCTGTGCGCCGGCATCCAGCACTCGCCCCACGCGCTCCCAGGTAAGGTCGGGGATTCGTACAATTGGGGTGATATCGACCTGGCGTGCCATACGAACGATGTCGGCCATTGTCTCCATGGTGTATGGGCCGTGCTCCATGTCCACTACCAGGAAATCCATCCCGGCGGCAGCCAGGATCTGCGCCACGGCTGGGCTGCGAAGTTCGTCCAGCCATGTGCCGATCACGGTCTCGCCCTGACGAAGCCGTGCCTTGGCCTTGTTGTTTCGCATCTTGTTCCTCAGCTCCCACCACGCCCGCGCGAGGCAAAGGTGTCCGCGCCGATCGTTGCAAGCCAACTGCGCGCGGTCGGGTCGATGATCGTCAGGCCGCCGTCCACCACAAGTACTGCACCGGTGATGAACGACGCCTGCTCCGAGGCCAGGAATACCACCGCCTGCGCGATCTCGTGCGGCTCGCCCATACGCCCAAGCAAGGAAGTATCCCGCTCCCATGCCGCGCGCCGCTCACGCTCGTCATCGCTGGTTTCACCCTGCGGATAGGTCGCGTCGGTCTTGATCCAGCCCGGGCTGACGCAATTGACCCGTATTCGATCCGGGGCGCCCTCCACTGCCAGACTGCGCGTCAACCCCTCCACACCCGCCTTGGCAGCACCGTAGACGCCATAGTTGCCGTGAACCGCCGCCGTGGACGAGATATTGACGATCGCGCCGCCGCCAGACCGCCGCAGCTCCGGTAGGGCGTAGGCCGAAACCAGATAGGTGGCAGTCAGGTTCGCATCGACCAGCTTGTTCCAGCGCGTGCCGGGCGCGTCCGTGACCTCGACACCAGAACGTTTAGCGCCGGCACCGGCATTGTTGACCACCACGTGTAACGCGCCATACGTCATAACCGCATGCTGGACGGCACGCGCTGCCTGTGCTTCGTCACGCAGGTCGGCCGCGACGAACGTAGCAACCCCACCAGCCTGGCGGATGGCCGCAACGGTCTGCGAGCCACGTGCTTCGTCGCGGGCAGCGATCACTACACTGGCACCCTCTTCGGCGGCCAGCAGTGCAATACCACGCCCAATGCCGGAGTTACCGCCAGTGACCAGTGTGACGCGACTTTCCAAGCGCCGGTTCATAGTGCAATCCTATTTCGCTCGTAAGCAGGAGCGGGGGATTGGGGGCGCAGCCCCCAGAAGAAGATTCCTTGCTTTCCCCCTCAATCCGATAGGATTGTTAGAGAAACGGCGCTGCCAGCGACGGGTTCGGATCCTTGACGATCGCCAGCAGTTGCTCGACCGCCCGGCCGCCGCGCCAGTTCTGCGCTTTGGCGTCGCTCGCCGTTGGCAACCGGCCGGCAGCGCGCGGCAGGTCGCCTTCCAGGTAGGCCCACTGCCGAAAGGCGGCGGCGTGGTTCCAGCCGCACCAGTGGATGCCATTCAGGATCGTGATCGCCTCGCCACAGCTCTCGGCGCTGATCGTCACATCGCGATCCTCGCGCACCGCGTCCATGATGTCGACCATCTGCAACAGCACGCGCCGGTCGTGGGTGTCGTTCCAGTCCTCCAGCCCTGAGCCACGCAAGCCGGCGAGGTGACGCTCCATGTCGTCACGCAGCCGCTGCTCGCGCTGCTTGTCCTCGAGCGCGAAATCGATTGTGTACAGCCACGGCTCGCGCGCCACGATCTCGCCCGCGCTGCCACGAATCTGCATCCAGACCGTATCCTCCGGTGCCTCGCAGATACTGGTAGCGAACAGTTTGCCGTGCGTGCCGTTACGGAAGCGTACCAGCCCGTAGCCGATGTCCTCGACCTCGATATTGGGGTGCAGCAGGTTAGCCCAATAACCATAGGCTGCTTCCACGCCGCCCATGAACCACTGGTAGGTGTCCCAGGTGTAGATCGCCTGGTTCACGAAGATGCCGCCACCCTCGCGCGCCCAGGTACCGCGCCAGCGCGCCTTCTCGTAGTATGCGATGTCGCGATAATAGAAATCGATCAGAAAGCTTGTATCAATCTGCCCGATCTCCGGCAGCACACGCTCCCTGATGAAGCGATGGCGTGGATTGACCCGCTCGCTTGCCATGGTCAGGCGCACACCATTGGTGCGCGCGGCGTGAACCATCTCGTGGACTTCGCCAACATGCATGCACATCGGTTTTTCCACCAGCACATGCTTGCCGGCGTGCGCTGCGGCGATTGCCATCGGGGCATGCAAATAATGCGGCGTGCAGATTGCGACTGCGTCGACGCGCCGGTCGGCCAGCAGGTCGTGGTAGTCGCCATACACTGTGTCGACCTCGAACTCCTGCGCGCGGCGACGGGCCAGCGCCTCCACAGTGTCGGCCACGGCGACGATCTCGCAGCGGTCGCCGAGTGCGCGGTATGCGCGTCCGTGCGCCGCCGAGATTTCGCCGCAGCCAATGATCCCGATGCCGAATTTCTTGGCCATACAATTCTCTCCATTGGGAGGCTTTCAGGGCGGGCCAAGCCCGCCTTGAAAGCCTCCCTACCGAACCACACAGCGGCCTCAAAGGTTAGCGAGCAGGGTTCGCAGCGCTGCCACGGCACGTTCGAAATGCGCTATTCGCATCTCGTCGGTGGTGTGTGCGTCGCCCCAGCCCAGGTGCGGCTCCAGCGTCAAGCAGCCCGCATAGCCGCGCCGGTGCAGGTCGGCGAGGATGTCCGGCCAGCGCGCGTCGCCCTCGCCGGCACAGCAGTACTCGCTGGTGCCGCGCCGCGTGTCGCGCACATGCAAATAGCCGAGATAGGGCCGCAGCAGTGGCAGCGCCTTGACGAACGGGTCGTAGCCCATGACCGCGAAGCTGCACGGCTCGAATAGCGCCACGACATTGGCAGGTAGTTCGCGGTGCAGTGCCAGGCACTCTTCCGGCCGCCAGGCGCAGAAGCCGCCCTCCTCGTTCTCGTGCGCCAGCGTCACGCCGTTCGGCGCGGCCAGTTCGCTCATGCGCCCTAGCCGGTCGAGCGCTTCCGGCCAGTGGTCGCGCGCCTCGGCTTCGCTGGCGCGGAACGAAAACACCCGCAGCGCCGGTGCCTCGAACAACCGGGCCAGCTCCAACGCGCGCCGGAACCGCGCTTCCTCGGAAGCAAATGGAGCCGTGATCGGCGTCTTGCCGATCGGTGTGCTGAGCGCCGTCACGCGGAAGCCACGTGCGTTGATCAACTCCCGCACGCGGGCGGCCTGCGCGTCGTCGAGCTCGATCACGTTTCGGCCCCACACGCCGCGCAGATCGACCTGGCGGATCTCGTGGCGCTCCAGCACATCTAATGCTCGCACCAAGTCGGCCGAGATCTCGTCGGTACAGGCACTGATCTCCATCACCGCCCTCCCAACCCGCTCAGGGTGATCCCGCGAATGAAGTATTTCTGCGCCATGAAGAACAGCAGCATGATCGGCAGCACTTGCAGCGAAGAAAGCGCCATCAGGTAGTTGATGCGCTGGCTACGTACATTCTGGAAGGTACGCAGCGCCAGCGCTACGGTATAGTTTTCCATGGTGTTCAGGTAGATCAGCGGATCCATGAAGTCGTTCCAGTGCGCCAGCACCTGCAGGATGATCACCGTTGCCAACGCTGGTTGCGCCAGCGGCAGCACGATGCTGGCGTAGATTCGCAGGTTCGAGGCGCCGTCGATGCGCGCGGCTTCGTCCAGTTCGCGCGGGATCGTCAGAAAGAACTGCCGCAGCAGAAAGATACTGAATGCGCTGCCGCCGAACCACGAGGGCACGATCAGCGGCAGAAAGGTGTCGAGCCAGCCAAGCGTGCGGAAGATAATGAACGTGGGAATCAGTGTGACGATGCTCGGCAGCATCATGGTGGAAATCACCAGTACGAACATGGTGTCACGGCCCTTGAAACGCAGCCGTGCAAACGCGAATGCCGCCAGCGAGGCGCTCAACAGCGTCCCGAGTGTCGCGCCAAGTGTGATCGTCACGGTGTTGAACACATAGCGCTGGAATGGCACCGGCAGCACTGCCATCGCCTCGGGGTAGTTGCGCCACCAGATCGGGTTTGGAATCCAGACCGGTGGAAACACCCATTCCTGGCCGGTTTTTTTGAATGCGGTCGAGAGCATCCAGAGCAATGGAACGATCATCACCAGCGCACCAGCCAGCAATGCCGCTTGGCCGAGCGCCACAAGCGCGATGCGTCGCGCTGCCCGATGCCGGCGTAGGTTCGTGTGGTGGTCAGTGGCCTGGGTTGGTGCGGCGGGCAGCGATCGGTCGCGCATCTAGCGTGCCTCCTCGCCTTCGTAATACACGAAGCGCTTTGCCAGCCGAAATTGAACCAGCGTCACGAGCAGCACGATCAGAAACAGCACCCACGCCAGCGCCGAGGCATAGCCCATCTTGAAGTAGTCGAAGGCGTTGCGGTACAGGTACAGCACATAGAACAGCGTGGCGTTCTGTGGCCCGCCCCCGGTGGCAATGTAGGCGGTGGTGAACACCTGGAACGAGCCGATCACGCCAACGATCAGGTTGAAGAAGATTGTCGGGCTGAGCAGCGGCAATGTGATACTCCAGAACCGCCGCCAGCCGTTGGCGCCGTCGATGCTGGCCGCCTCCTGCAACTCCTGCGGAATGCCCTGTAGGCCGGCCAGGAAGATCACCATCTGCTGCCCGGCGCCCCACACGCCCATCAGCACGAAGCAGAGTTTGGCGAGCTGTGGGTCGAACAGCCACTTCTGGCTCGGCAGCCCCAGACTGTTCAGCAGTAGGTTGGCAAGCCCGAAATCCGGGTTGAAAATCCAGACCCACAACAGCGCGTTGGCCACCGCCGGCGTAAGCGAGGGCAAGAAGTAGATCGTCCGGTACACCGCTGTGCCGCGCAGACCAGTGTTCAGAAGCAGCGCCATCCCGAGCGCCGCTCCCAGATACACCGGCACGCCGAGCACCGTGTAGTACAACGTGTTCCATAGGGCAAGCCGGAACAGCGGCTCGCTGAGCATGTCGGCGAAGTTCGCGAGCCCCACCCATTTCGGCGGCGTGAGGATCTCCCACTCGGTGAAGCTCAGCAGCGCGGAGGCCAGCATCGGGCCGGCGGTGAAGACCACGAAGCCGAACAGCCACGGCAAAAGGCACAACCAACCGTCTACAGCCTCACGCCATAGCAGCCCACCGCGCCGGTTCCGCACTCCGTTCCTGCGTTGGAGCAGCATCGGCCCAACTCCCGTCTATGCGACGCGCCGCAGCCCGTCTCAGCTCACGGCAGCACAGTCGCCCTTCTCCATGCATTCCGCCAGGAGCTGGTTGATTGGATCTTTGACGTTCTTGACCATCGTCTCTACGGTCGACGAGCCTTCCAGTACTGCATCCCACTCGGACTGTAACAGGTCGCTCATCTGTGGGTAGATCGCGGTGTCCGGGTGCGGCATGGTATGGCCGTCCAGCGCATCGACGAACAGTTGCCAGTTCACGTCGGCCGGCTCTTGCTTCAAGAAGACGTCCGACATCATCACCGAGCGCTTGCTCACCGAAAGGCCGGCCTTGGTCAGCTCGTGGAGCGACTCATCCTGGCTCAAGAACTCGATGAACTGCCAGGCGGCATCGGGGTTCTTCGAGCCACTCCAGATCCCCCAGGCGTCGAGCGGGTTGCGTACGAATGCGCCCGCCGCGCCGTCCGGCATCGGTGCCACATTCCATTTCAATCCTTCCTGCGCCTTGAGATCAATCGCCCACCAGGTGCCCTTCTGCGCCATGGCCGCGCGCTTGCCGAAGAACAGCCCGGAGTTCCCCACGTCGCCAAGCTCGGCCGCCTGCGGCTGGATCTTGTGCTCGTGTACCAGGTTTGCGGCCCATTGGAGTGCCTCGACCGACTCGGGCGAGTCGATCACGCACGCCGTTCGCTCGGCATTGAGGAGCATGCCGCCGTTGCTCCAGATCCAGTTGAGCAGATATGGCCAACCGCGTTCGCCGGCCCAGCCAAACACGCGCTGCGCTCCTTCACCGGAAGTCAGCGCCGTGGCCGTGCCAAGAAAGTCGTCCCATGTCCACTTGCCGTACTGATTCGGTGGATGCGCCACGCCGGCCTGATCGAAAAGCTCGGTGTTGTACCACAACATCGCTGGCGAGTTGTCGAACGGCACCAGATATTGCTGGCCGTTCCAGAACATCTCGCTCCAGTCGCTGGCGAAATAGGCATCCTTTTTGATGACGCCCGATGTGGATACGTAGTCGCCAAGCGGCAAGAAGAAGTCTCGCGCGGCGAACGCCTGCATCTGCTTGGTTTCGAACAGGTACACGTCCGCACCGACGCCGCCTGCAGCTTGTGCCAGCACCTTCTCATACCCTTCCGAAATGTCCTCGTAGCCGCCGGGGATGTGCACCGCCGACTGCGATTCGTTGAAACGCTCCACCAGCAGTTGCCACGGCTCGGATAACCACCCACCCCACCCGACACTGCTGAAGCGAATCGTCACCGGCTCGGCGGCAGGTAACGCAGTGGCCGGCACAGCGGTAGCTACCGCAGCGACCGTTGGCACAGGCGCACTACTCTCGCTCGTTGGCGCTGCGCCTGTCCCTGCCGGTGGGGCACCGCCGCATGCAGCGCTCAATAGCGCCAACCCGCCAAGGCCCGCCGCTCGCTTGAGAAACTCCCGCCGTGCGACACGATGCGCTCCATTTCCAGGCGCTGTCTCCGTCGACATAGCATCCCTCCTTCGACCAACGTGAGGCACAAAGAAGTATGCCGCTTGCACGCGGCACGATCGAGTACTTCAGATCATCAGACGATATGATTGAAGCCGATAGTACCACGCGGTCTGCTGAGTGTCAAGGGGAGGGTTGTAGGCAGAGCACACTCCGCCCCACAACTTTCCCTTGAAACCCACTTCGCGGTTGAGGGAGAGGCTCGGAGAGGGCTTTGCCCTCTCCGAAAACCTCACCCAACCCCTCCGACTTGGTCGGACAGTGTCCTACTTGCTCAGCTGGCGCTCTTTCGCGAGCGCGAGCATCCACTTCGCGCTCGCATCGAGGTGGTCAAACATTGCCTGGCGCGCTGCCTCTGGCTTGCCTGCCTGGATTGCATCAAGGATCGGCAGGTGCTGCACCACGTTCTCGTCACGGTCGATTTCGTCATAGGAACCCCATTTGGCGTAGCTGTGCGTGATATACTCGTGGATAAGCGTACGTGTTCCAAGGATCAGGCTGAGCAAGATCGGATTGTGCGACGCTTCGGCGATCAGCACATGGAAGGCTGTATCATGCTCGGTCGCAGCCTCAGGACTCGCTGCTGCGATCAGGGCCTGATATCGATCGGCCAACGCAGCTCGCTGTGATGTAGTTGCGCGTTTTGCCGCAAGTGCCGCAGTCTCGCCCTCCAACGCATACCGTACCTCGACGATGTGCTGTAGCTCGCGGCTGCTGAATACGGCAGTCCATTTCAGCCGGTCGCCGAGAAAACCGGCATAGCTTTCGCTCACGAACGTCCCGGCACTGCGCCGAGTTTCGATCAGCCCCGCCATCGTGAGCGACTTGAGCGCCTCGCGCACCGTCGAGCGCCCGACGCCGAACAGTTCCATTAACTCGGGCTCGGTCGGCAGTCGATCACCCGGCTTGAGCTGCCCGGTGGCAATGCGGGCCATGATCTGTTCGGCTACCGCTTCCGGCAACGTGGTGTTCTGCAACGGCTTCACGTTCGATAACGTCACGCACTCCTCCGGCAGGGCTATTGGTTTTGCGGCTCTTGATCAGATAGTCTGATGAAGTAAAAGTATAGAACTGAGCCTACAGGTTGTCAATTCTCGCACAACAACGAACGCGGTGGCCGCATTCAGCCACCGCGCCCCAAGATAATCGCCTTCAGACCATCGGCATCTTAGCGTTCCTACTGCCGCAAAAACTCCAGCAAGTCGCTCGTCAGCCGCTCCTTATGGGTTGCGAACAGGCCGTGCGGCGCGCCGTCGTACTCCAGCAGCTTCGCGCCACGGATGCCATTGGCTGCTGCGCGCGCGCTTGGATCGATCGGCACGATCGTGTCGCCGGTACCGTGGATCACCAGCGTCGGCACATTGAAGGCCGCTAGATCCGGCCGGAAGTCGGTGCTGCCGAAGGCCGTAACGCATTCGAGTATGGCGTGAAAGCTGGCCTGCATCGCTACCGTGCGCGCCCACTCGATCGTCTCGCCGCTCACCGGGCTGCTCAGCACGCCTGCGCCAAAGAACAGCTTGAAGAAACCGGCCCAGAACTGCGCGCGGTCTTTCTTGATCCCTGCAACGATCTCGTCGAAGGCTCCTTGCGGCACGCCCTTGGGATTGTCCGGCGTCTGGAGCATGAACGGCACCACCGACGCGACCAGCGCTGCCTGGGCTACGCTTCGGCCTCCGTGGCGAGCCATGTAACGTGCCACTTCGCCGCCGCCCATCGAGAAGCCGATGATCGTGGCATTTTGCGCGCCGGTCTGCTCGATCACCGCCGCCAGGTCGTCGGCGAAGGTATCGTAGTCATAGCCTGTCCACGGTTGATCCGAGCGCCCGAAGCCGCGTCGGTCGTAGGCAATCGCCCGAAAGCCGGCATGCGCGAAGGTGTCGGCCACCTCATCCCAGGTGTCGGCCGAAAGCGGCCAGCCGTGCGTCATGATCACCGGCCGCCCGCGTCCCCAGTCCTTCACATACAGGTTGACGTTGTCGCGTGTTCGGATGAATGCCATGTTTCTCCTCCCAGTTCGGTTGGCAGGGTAGTTCTTGGGGAGGCTCGCCTCCCCAAACCCCGCTACTCGATAGCAGCAATGTACGTGCCTGCATAGCACTATAATGTACCGGTGCGTGCAGCCAGGTTCGCTCTCCCTGTTTTCGCAGTTCGTTCAGGAGGGTGACAGGGAGGGCAAGCCCGCCCTGTTTCCCCTATCAGAATCTATTGAACGGCGTGTCTCATGGAAACAAAAATCATCCGCAGCAACAAACGCACCAAAACCGTCAGCGCCCGCCGCGTTGGCGATGTGCTCGAAATCTCGGCCCCGGCGCATATCAGCGACGCCGAGCTCCAGCCGATCATCGAAAATCTGCGCGAGCGCATCCTGAAGAAGGAGCAGCGCCGTCAACTCGACGACGCCGACCTGGCGGAGATCGCGGCGCGGCTGAACAAGACCTACTTCGAGAACCGGCTGCGCTGGCAATCACTGGAATGGACAGTCAATCAGAACACACGCTTCGGCAGTTGCACGCCCTCGCTCGGCAGCATCCGTATCTCACACCGCTTGGCCGAGATGCCGCGCTTTGTGCTCGAATACGTCGTGATGCACGAGCTGGCGCACCTGCTCGAAGCCAACCACGGCCCGCGCTTCTGGAAGCTCGTCAACCGCTACCCACGCACCGAACGCGCCCGCGGCTACTTGATGGCGGTTGGCATGGAGGAGAACGATGACCGGCAGTCGTGATC
>Ga0224722_1001377_pt1 | contig 13473 bp, 11 predicted proteins | sample Balambano_FR1_Me_FD_161646 | JGI IMG/M metagenome (GOLD analysis project Ga0224722, IMG submission 161646) | Freshwater sediment microbial communities from Lake Towuti, South Sulawesi, Indonesia - Balambano_FR1_MetaG | ecosystem: Environmental > Aquatic > Freshwater > Lake > Sediment | place... | reverse complement strand
TCATCTTAAGTAACTCAGACCAAAATATGGACAAGGAGTTACACTTATTGAACACCATGCTTGGAAAACAAGTGGATGGAATTGTATTTATGGGTGGAAATATATCTGAGGAACATGTGGCAGAATTTAAAAGATCTCCAGCTCCAATAGTTCTTGCTGGTTCTTTGGAAGATTCTGAACAAGTACCTTCTGTAAATATTGACTATGAGCAAGCTACATTTGATGCTGTAAATACCTTTATTGAAAAAGGACATAAAAAAATTGCCATGGTCATCGGACCTTTCCATGAACCGATTAACAAAGAGAAGAAGTTGGTAGGTTATAAAAAGGCATTAGAGACTGCTGGAATTCCAGTTGATGAAGCCCTCATTGTAGAGGGAGATTATACGTACGATTCAGGTATTGAAGCGTTCGATAAGTTAATTGAACTTCCTGAAAAACCAACAGCTATCTATGTTGGTTCTGATGAAATGGCCGTCGGAGTTGTACATGGAGCACAAGATAAAGGGTACAGTGTTCCTGATGACTTCGAAGTGATTAGCTCAGACAATACTAGAATTTCTCTTATGGTAAGACCACAACTAACAACTGTTATTCAGCCTCTATATGATATCGGGGCAGTTGCGATGCGGTTATTAACGAAATTTATGAATAAGGAAAAAGTCTCAGAACATACAGTAGTACTGCCGCACCGAATTGAGCTTAGAAGCTCAACAAAGTAAACCGTTTGTCGATATGTAAGGGAGTGGACAAATTCGTTTACACTAGTTGGGAGAGAAACTATGAAAAAGCTTGATGTTCTAACACCTATCGGATTATCGATAGGTGTAATTATGCTGTTATTTGGAATTGTATACAACGGGGGAATGAGCGGACTATTTTCATTTGTTGACCCTGCATCATTGCTTATTGTTATAGGAGGACTTCTTTCAGGCTTACTTGTCAGCTTTTCATTAAAAGATTTAAAGCAGATGATCAAAGTTATGGGACAGTCTTTTTCTTCTGACGAAAGGAAGCTTCAAGATTTGATTGATACCTTTGTCCATTTATCGGGCAAAGCGAGAAGAGAAGGTCTTCTTTCACTTGAAATGGAGATTGATCAAGTAGAAGATCGATTTTTACGAAAAGGAATGTTATTAGCTATTGATGGAACGGATCCTGATGTTATACAAGATATTCTATTAGCTGAAATTGTAGCAATGGAAGAACGTCATAGAAAGGGAAGGGCGATTCTTGAAAAAGCTGGTGATTATGCTCCAGCTTGGGGGATGATTGGAACATTAATAGGTCTTGTGCTCATGCTTAAAAATTTAAATGACCCATCGACGCTAGGACCTAATATGGCAATCGCTTTATTAACAACCTTATATGGATCCTTGCTTGCGAATCTTGTCTTTATTCCTATAGCTGCAAAACTAGAGTTGAAGACAGAAAAAGAAGCTTTTTTAAAACAGATTATTGTTGAAGGGGTTATTGGTGTCCAATCAGGGCAAAATCCAAATCTTCTTCAAGAGAAGCTAAGTGCATTTCTGTCTGAAGAAGAACGGGAAGCCAAGGAAAAAGAGTTAAATAGCGAGGCTTTAGACGATGAGATTTACTAATAAACATCGGCAACCTCCTAAAGGGGCACCACGTTGGATGGTAACTTTTTCTGATTTAATAACCCTTGTACTCGTCTTTTTTATTCTTTTATTTTCAATGTCACAAATCGATCTTATTAAGTTCCAAGCACTTGCTGACTCGATGAAAGATAAGCAATTCCTGGATTTTTATCCTTCTATTGTACCTCTAGAAGGACAGGGTGAGTCAGAACAAGAAGAGAATAATGAATCTGCTCAAAGTTTAGATGATCTTTTGAAAGAGGTCCAATCCTATTTAGATGATAAGGGGTTAAACCACGTTATCATTGCCAATCGAACTGAGCGAGGCGTGGTGTTAGTTCTTCAAGAACAAGCATTGTTTCGGTCAGGAGAAGCAGAGATTCTAAATGAATCAAATGACTTTTTGGACAAAGTGGGAGCGATGCTAGGGGAGATGCCGAATCTTGTCAAGGTTGAAGGCCATACTGATAATCGACCAATTACGACTGAGCGGTATCCATCCAATTGGGAGCTTTCTGCAGCTCGGGCTGGGTCAGTCATCAGATATTTAATTGAAAACTTTCAACTTGATTCAACTAGGTTTATTGCTGTTGGATACGGTGAGACGAGACCGATCGTTCCAAATAACAGTGAGGAAAATTGGCAAAAAAATAGAAGGGTTGAGATTGTCATCTCTGATCCTAAATACAATGCTAATGAAATAGCGGATAAATGAGAAAAAGGCTGACCATTCGTTTCAGCCTTTTTCAATACTCTTTTTATTATTACGAATCGGATATAATGCTTTTTCGACTGTTTGTGCATTTTTTTCAGTAATTTCAGCTTTCCGAGGAATAGGTGGATATAAATCACTTGGGTCATTCCAATGTTTTGGTAGAGGGACAGAGGCTTTTGATTGCCATGCTTGTATCCACTCGGAAGGTAATGGATGATTCGAAAGCTCCGAGTTATTGGTCATTTCAAGCCAGAGCAATGACCAAGCTCTAGGAACAACTCTCCAAATATCATACCCCCCACCACCAATAGCAATCCATCTACCTTCACAATATTGATGGGCAATATGATGGGCAAGTTTAGGAATTTCACGATAGATGTTCATGGTAGCTGATAAATGAGTCAAAGGGTCCAAATAATGGGAATCAGCTCCATTTTGGGTTACGATCACATCTGGTTTGAAAAACGCAGCAACTTCTGTTAAGGAGGTGGTGTATGCCTCTAACCACGATTCATCTTCCGTAAACGCATCAACAGGGATATTGAAGGAAAAACCATAGCCTTTACCCTGTCCTCTTTCATTCACATTCCCTGTACCAGGAAATAAATATCTCCCTGTTTCATGTATGGATAATGTACAAACATCGGGATCATCATAAAAGGACCATTGTACCCCATCACCATGGTGAGCATCTGTATCCACATAAAGAACTCTTGCATGGTATTTTTCTTGAAGATACTTAATTGCTACGGAACTATCATTATAGACACAAAAGCCAGAAGCCTTCCCTTTAAAACCGTGATGTAAACCACCACCAAGATTTAGTGCATGTTTGGCTTTCCCTGTCATGACATAGTCAACAGCGGTTAATGTTCCCCCAACTAGCCAGGAACTTGCATCATGCATATGGGGAAAGATGGGAGTATCATCTGTTCCAAGACCATAATTTTCTGCCTTTTCTGCAGGAAGTTGACCGAGGCCAGCAAGCTTTACTGCATTTATATAACTAGGATCATGAATGAGCTGTAGTTCTTCATCGCTAGCTTTCCTAGGTTGAATTATTTGATGATCAGATAGGGCATTCAGTTGTTTTAATAAATCTAGAGTAATTTTTAGGCGAAGCTGATTAAAAGGATGATTGGAGTTAAATTTGTACTTTAGTTGTTCTTCAGAAAAGATAAAAACAGAATCTTGGATCATGTCGTAATCCCTGGCAGATTTGGCCATAGGACCGTATATCCTGCTTTTTTTAATTCGTTTATGAGAGTGACCGGGTTCATTGTTTGTACTCTCAAGACTAAGATCTTATAGTTTTCATCCTTTTTGTCTGGATAGACAAGCACGCTAAGTAAATTGGCTTTCCGCTTACTAATTACTGCAGTAACTTCACAAAGAATTCCAGCTCGATTAGGTACTTTTACTTCTATTTGAGAACCTGGTTGATGGGCTCCAGTTAATTGAACCAAAGTATGTAACAGATCCGTTTCCGTTACGATTCCAACAAGTTTTTGATCTTTTACGATGGGGACACAGCTTATATGGTGTTCATAAAAAACAGCTGAAATCTCTTCTACAAAGTCTAAAGGGTGCCCGGTAATTAGATTGGTTCTCATAATATCTTTCACTGATTTTTGAAGAACATCATGGTGTTCTGACGCATAAAAAATGGACGGCGTTGCATCCTTTATATCACGGTCTGTCACTAATCCGATGATCTGATTGCTTTTATCTATTACTGGAAGATGTCTGATCCGTTTTGTTTTCATTATTTGAATGGCGTCTGCTATCGTGCTGTCACAGGTTAAAGTTGAGACGTTAGATTTCATAATCTCTTCGACTATCATACTATTTTCTCCCCTTCTATGAATACATCACTCTTTTAGAATAAGAAAGAGTTAGTACATGAAACGATTCATAAATCTTAATCGATCAAACTTTTCGATCGATTCATTGGGAACACGTTTTCCAATCTTAGCCATAAGACAGTTAGCCGGATGAGAGCTTATTTCAGGGTCATCAGTTGCAAAATATTCTAACCCCCCGGCATTCATCATTTTTTCCATTATTTTGCGATATTCCCACACATTCAAGCCAGTACCTTTTAAATCCCAGTGCCAGTAGTATTCCGTTGTAATAGTAATGAAATCTTCCATCGCATCATCCATCATGGAGACGATAAGTAAGTTTTTCCCTACACTACAGCCTCTGTATTTAGGAATAACTTCAATGGCACCTAATTCAATTAAGTCATCCATTTTCCCTTCAGACCAGCGCTCTAGGGGATCTGGATATAAATAGGTAACATAACCAACAATTGTATGCCGGTCCCTAGCAATAATAATCCTTCCTTCGGGCAGGTCTGCGATTTCAATTAGTGCTTGATGCTGTTGAGCTGGGGGGCGAAAAGCAACTAAATCATGATGAAATTCAAAACCTGATAAGGCTTCAGAAGAAATAGGACCTTCAATAATTAAATCACCATGGGGAGTTTTTAATTTTTTTGCATTATATATTTTAATATGTTCCATCTATACACCACCCAATGAAAATCGTACCTTTTGTAATCAATATTATACATGAAAATCCCTTGATTTAAGCGCTTTCACTAAATTTTCTGTTTAATTTAAAAAGATTTTGTGACATAAATATTTTCCTGAACAAATATTTTTAAAATTGAGAAAAAGATTTTTCTGTTATATAATGACAGTAAGCATGAACAAAGGGGGATACGGTTTGATGAAAGTGGAAGCGCTATCAGTAGTCAATGGGGTATTTAATCTAGGAAACTATGATCAAATGTACAAGCAATTCGACTGGTATGAAGTGGAAAAGGAATTTTCATGGTCTGAAACAGGTCGAGTAAACCTTGCGTATGAAGCGATTGACCGACATGCAGAATCCTACCGTAAAAACAAGGTAGCTCTTTACTACCGAGATGCAGATCGTAATGAAAAGTACACGTTTAAAGAAATGAAGCAATTCTCTAACAAAGCAGGTAATGCATTAAAATCATTTGGAGATGTGGAAAAAGGGGACCGTGTCTTCATTTTTATGCCGAGATCACCAGAATTGTATTTTGCTGTTTTAGGAGCAATCAAACTAGGAGCGATTGTTGGACCATTATTTGAAGCATTTATGGAAGGCGCTGTTCGGGATCGTTTGGAAGACAGTGAGGCAAAGGTTCTTGTGACAACACCGGAACTTCTTGAGAGAGTTCCAGTAGATGAACTTCCTAGTTTAAAAACGATTTTCTTGGTGGGAGAGAATATTAAAGAAGAAGGAAAGTTTATTGATTTTAAAAAGAGATTTGAAGAGTCAAGTAGCAAGTTAGACATTGAATGGGTGGACCGAAGCGACGGACTCATTCTCCACTATACATCAGGGTCAACAGGAAAACCAAAAGGTGTCCTGCATGTACATAATGCAATGATTCAACACTATCAAACGGCAAAATGGGTATTAGACCTTAAGGATGACGATGTGTACTGGTGTACAGCTGATCCAGGGTGGGTAACCGGAACTTCCTATGGAATCTTTGGTCCATGGCTAACAGGGACATCTAATGTTGTTGTAGGTGGCCGCTTCAATCCAGAAACATGGTACAAAATGATTGAAGAATACGGCGTTAGTGTTTGGTATAGTGCTCCAACCGCCTTTAGAATGCTGATGGGTGCGGGAGATGAAGTGGTAAAGCGCTTTGACTTAAGTAGTTTAAGGCATATTTTAAGTGTGGGTGAGCCATTAAATCCAGAGGTCGTTCGTTGGGGAATGAAGGTATTCCAACTTAGAATTCATGATACATGGTGGATGACAGAGACGGGTGCTCAACTAATTTGTAATTATCCTTGTATGGAAATCAAACCAGGGTCTATGGGTAAACCAATCCCCGGAGTAAAAGCGGCGATCGTTGATGACCAAGGAAATGAACTGCCTCCATATAGAATGGGCAACTTAGCCATTCAAAAGGGCTGGCCATCTATGATGCATACCATTTGGAAAAATGAGCAGAAATACGAGTCGTATTTTATGCCGGGTGGTTGGTATGTGAGTGGTGACTCTGCATATATGGATGAAGATGGTTATTTCTGGTTCCAAGGGAGAATTGACGATGTGATTATGACATCTGGTGAGCGTGTGGGACCTTTTGAAGTGGAAAGCAAACTGGTTGAACATCCAGCTGTTGCTGAAGCAGGTGTCATTGGGAAGCCAGATCCAGTAAGAGGGGAAATCATTAAGGCATTTGTTGCGTTAAGAGATGGATACGAAGTAACGGAAGAGTTAAAAGAGGATATCCGTCAATTTGTGAAAAAAGGGTTAGCGGCTCATGCGGCGCCTCGTGAAATTGAATTCCGTGATAAACTTCCGAAAACAAGAAGTGGTAAAATTATGCGCCGAGTCTTAAAAGCGTGGGAGTTAGATTTACCAACAGGTGATCTTTCTACAATGGAAGATTAAGGAAAAAAAGCAATCCTCTTTATTCATAGAGGATTGCTTTTCTTGTTATCCGTTTGAACCAGTTCCACCATTATTTCCAGGATTTGTCTCGTTGCCATTACCATTTCCTGAACCAGCTTCCTCACCTGTACCAGGGTCTGTTCCAGTTCCAGGATCTGTTGCTGGTGGTTCAGCAGGCTTTTCCTCTTCTTTTGGCCCGACTAATACCTCATTCGAAGGTGCTGACTCTTGTCCAGCTATGTCTACCGCCGTTACATAATATTTTCCGTTTCCACCACTAAAGGAAAGTGCAGAGCCGGGCTTAATACTAGCAACTTTATTTCCATTCAAATACACACGATATCCAACAATATCATTTTCAGAATGAGAACCCCAAGTAATTTGATTGCCATTGACACCTATTGATATAGGAGATGGTGCCTTTCCATTATCTGAAAGTTTATCATCTGGAAGAAGAATATTGGCCCAATTGTTATTGTTCTTTTTCGGAATTAAGTTTTGCACTCCTGTCTTAATTCCAAAGAGTTTTTCAATATAATCAGGGTTTAAAATCATTCCTGTCTCAGCAAATTCAGCTGGTGTTGAATCTAGTGCTAAATACTTTTTATCTCCAATTGTTACGTATTTTCCTTGAACTAAGCTATCATCAACCGTCGTCGGAACGTATTTCGCATTAAATAAGTCGGTTTGAACTAGTCCAGCCTTTGAACATGCATCTGAAGGGAGCAATCCAGAAATACCACAGAATGAACGTCTCACAATTCCACCAGGCATGTTAAAGCTTTCAGCAGGGTCAATTAAACCAGGATTTACATCGTAAGCTGCATTCATCAAGTCAGCCCATAAATAGTTATTCCTTAAGCTATAATTGAGGCCAGATGATTTTAGAGATTTTGGTGTATCATACCCATTCCAAATCCCAAAAGAGACATTTGGATTTACCGCCACGAACCAAGCATCGTGGAAATCTGTTCCTGTTCCAGTTTTTCCAGCCCAATCGGAAGAAAACTTCAGTCTATTTTTAACGGAAGTAGCTGTTCCCATATTGATTACATCACGCATCATATCTATGGTGAGGTAAGCTGTTTGAGGACTGAATACTTCAACCGGTTTTACATCATGTTGGTAAAGAATATTTCCGTCCTTATCAACGATTTTTTCAATCATGTATGCGTCTATAAACTGCCCACCGTTAGCAAAGGTACCGAATGCATTGGTGTTTTCTTCAACGGTTACTCCATTATCTAATGATCCAATTGCAGTTGATAATTGTTCATAATCACCTGGAGTTAAAGAAGAGAATCCCATCTTTTTTAAGTATTCTGCTGGCCTTTGACCAATAATATCTTTGTAAAGTTTAACAGCAGGAACGTTAAATGATTTGGCTAAAGCATATCTCGCAGTAACCAGTCCACTATAGCTTTTATCATAGTTCGTTGGCCAAGGACGGTTAATGCCTGGAGCTAAACGTAAGGGTACATCAGGTAAAATACTACCTGGTGAAGCCTTTCCAAGCTCAAAAGCAGGAGCGTAAACAAGCAATGGCTTCATCGTTGACCCGTTTTGACGAATCGCATTTGTAGCATGATTCAGCTGTGAGTCTTCTGAATACTCTCTGCCGCCTACGAAACTCAAAATTTTACCGGTTTTGTTTTCAATAAGAATCGCACCAACTTGGACAGGTTCCATAATGGTCACTTCTTCCCCTGTTTCGGGGTCGATCACCGTTTCTGCCTTGTCAGGTCCATAGTTTTGGTACTCATTTTTCACCTTTTCCATGGCGTCATAAAGGTTCTTATCAATCGTTGAGTGAATTTCGTACCCGTTACGACGAATATCTCTGTCTGCTAATGTTTGATATTCCTCAAACAATGCATTGTCATTTTGTAAGTCTTCTCCTGTATAACCATCTTTTTCTGCAAGGATTTTTGCAAGTATGTCTATGGCTCTTTTTTCGATTTCAAAGGTAACCCATGGATATTGCTCTGTAGAGCTTGTCCCAGCTGGGATAAGATCCTTTGTTACGTCATAGGTTAATGCTTCGTCATATTGATCTTTTGTAATCGAGTTATTTTCGTACATTCTTTGCAATACGGTTTTCATTCTTGTTAACCCTGGCTCAAGGTTCTTTTTTAGTTCTCCTTTATTGGTAAAAGGCGTGTAGCCGAAAGGACTTTGCGGCAAACCAGCAATGAAGGCTGCCTGCGGAAGTGATAATTCCTTTGCACTAATCCCGAATAGTCCTTTTGCAGCCGATTGGACCCCTGCAATATTTCTTCCAGAGGAATTTCTACCAAATGTCGATACATTTAAATACGCTTCCAAAATTTCTTTTTTGTCAAAAAACTTTTCCAAACGTAGAGCAAGAAGAATTTCTTTCGCTTTACGTTCAAAAGAAATTTCATTTGTTAAGATTTGATTCTTAATAAGCTGCTGTGTTAACGTACTTCCACCAGACTGTACAGAGGAGTTTGTTACCTCTTGGAAAAGTGCGCGTAGAATTGCCTTGGGAACTACTCCGCCATGTTTATAAAAGTATTCGTCCTCAGTAGCAACGACAGCTTTTATTAAATAGTCGGACACTTCCTCTAATTTAACTTCTTCTCTTTCTAGATCCGTTCGAAGCTTTCCGAGGTATACATCATTTGCAAAATAAAGATTCGATGTTTCTTCATAGTTGTATATATCTTTCTTCATACTTTCGTAAGATCGGATAGGTTCGTTTTTTGTCAATGATGCGAAGTAGCCTGCTCCAACACCACCTGCAAACGCCCCACCAAGTAGAATAATAATAAGTAATATTAAGGTCAGGTTCCAAACTACTTGATAGGTAATGCTCGCACCTTTTACTGTTTTTTTATTTGTAAAAAGTTGAAGCAATGTCCTCAGTTTTTCTTTCCAATTACGTTCTTCATTCATTGGCAACATTCCCCCTAAAATCAAGTTATATTATACCACAAAAAGGCTATCAAAAAGGGAGAATCCTGTCGTTTTATAAGGAATTACCTGAAATTGGATTGACAATAAAGGTTCCTTTATGTTAAAAATGCTAATAACACCTAAATATTTTGCCTTGATGGGAATTAGTAGTTGTTCTATCTCTGTTCAAGAAAGCTGACGGTTGATGCGAGTCAGTACATGTAGAATATCGAATTACCTCCCTGAGCATTTACTGTGAACCTGTATTTAAAGTCAGTTATAGCAGTAAACGGTTATTCCGTTATCTTTTTAAGTGGAGGAGCTTACTGTTCCTCAAGTTGGGTGGTACCGCGATAATATAAGTCGTCCCTTCGAATCTTTGATTCGGAGGGGCTTTTTTATTTTCTTGAAATAAAAGGAGGTTTTTTCATTGGATTTATTACAAGATTTACAATGGCGAGGGATTGTTTACCAGCAAACAGACGAAGAAGGTATTAAAGAGGTTTTAGATAAAGAGAAGATTTCGTTGTACTGTGGTGTGGATCCAACAGCTGATAGTATGCATATTGGTCATTTGTTACCGTTTTTAACATTAAGACGTTTTCAACAAGCTGGACATCGACCAATCGTATTAGTTGGTGGAGCAACCGGTTTAATTGGAGATCCGAGTGGAAAAAGTGAAGAGAGAAAACTGCAAACACTTGAACAAGTGCAGGTGAATGTAGAGGGAATCAAAGGTCAGTTGAATCGACTGTTTAATTTTGAGGGTGAAAACGGCGCAGTTATGGTGAATAACTACGATTGGGCTGGGTCTATGGATATCGTTACGTTTTTACGTGATTTTGGAAAGCATGTGGGAGTCAATTACATGCTGGCCAAGGATACCATTTCCTCACGTTTAGAAACGGGAATTTCTTTCACTGAATTTACGTACACGATTCTACAAGCAATGGATTTCTACTACCTGCATAAAAACCATGAGTGTAGAATGCAAATTGGTGGAAGCGACCAATGGGGAAATATCACAACTGGACTTGAGTTAATTAGAAAGATGTCTCCAGAAGGATCAAAAGCATTTGGTTTAACGATTCCTCTAGTGACAAAAGCTGACGGAACAAAGTTCGGGAAGACAGAAGGTGGAGCTGTTTGGTTAGATCCAGAAAAAACGTCACCTTACGAGTTTTACCAGTTCTGGATTAACACAAGTGATGCAGATGTGGTGAAATACTTAAAATTCTTTACATTCTTATCTAAAGAAGAAATAGAAGAGTTAGAAAAAGCCGTTCAAGAAGAGCCACATCTTCGTAAGGCACAAAAAGCTTTAGGTGAAGAAATGACTCGTTTGATTCACGGGGAAGATGCATTACAACAAGCCATTCGAATTTCCGCTGCTTTATTTAGCGGTGATATTCAAAGCTTAACAGGTAGCGAAATTAAACAAGGCTTCAAGGACGTGCCTTCATTTACTTACGAGCAAGGAAGCAGCCTGAATATTGTTGAGCTACTTGTAAATGCTGGGATTGTACAGTCGAAGCGTCAAGCACGTGAAGACGTGACAAATGGCGCGATTTCTATAAATGGTGTCCGTGTGAGTGAGCTCGAATACACATTAGACGAAAAAGACCGTATTGATGGAGAATTTACTGTTATCCGACGAGGGAAGAAGAAGTACTTTTTAATTAAGTACTAATGAAGTGGAGACCGCTATTTAAGTGGTCTTTTTTGGATGTAATAAAATAGACAATCATGTAGGTGGTAGGCAATAATAACAATTATATAATTAAAGAAACGAAAGGATGTGGACAATGATATACAAATCCCGAAGTGAATCAGCAGAGTTGCTGATACTAGATGCCTTAAACAAACGAATGAGTTTAACGGAAAACGACAAACAGCATTATTTGGTCTTAAGAAAAGGATACGACGGGGAGGTACTCTTTGATTCAATGACAGAAAAGCTTGAGTGTCAGTGTTTGATTTTGAATGATTTATTACTTAGAATTAATCACACCGTCTTTCAAATTGATGCACTGATAATTACTTCTGACACTGTTCATATTTTTGAGGTCAAGAATTTTGAAGGTGATTATTATTATGAAGAAGACAAATTATATCTAACAAATAAAAAGGAAGTGACCAATCCTCTTTCCCAATTAAGTAGATGTGAAACTTTATTACGACAATTACTTCTCCACCTCGGCTACCATTCTCCAATAAACGGAAAGGTCATTTTTATTAACCCAGAATTCTCTTTGTTTCAAGCTCCTCTTGGAAAATCCCTTATTCTCCCAACTCAAGTTAAACGATTCCTAAATAGGGTAAACAACACTCCATCCAAATTAAACGGAAAGCACAAGTTATTAGCAGAAAAATTAAAGTCGCTTCATCTAACTGAATCTCCCTATCAGCAATTGCCGAGCTATAGTTATGATGCGGTTAGGAGGGGAATAATTTGTGATAAATGTAACTCTTTTTCTGTTTCAGTAAGTGGGAGAAGTTGTATATGTCATGAATGTGGTTATGAAGAAAATCTATCGTTAGCCATACTACGAAGTGTGAAAGAGTATAAGCTACTATTTCCGGACAGGAAAGTCACTACTAACGAAATATATTTATGGTGTAACGAAGTAATACCAAAGCAGAGGGTGAGAAGATTCCTTGAAAAAAACTTCAAAATTGTTGGAATACACCAATGGGCTTATTACGAGTAGTGAGCCAATTTGTAAGAAGAAATTTACCAAGAAATAAAGATTTTTTTTAATATGAAGATCAATTGGATGGAGAATTGCCATTGAAATGAAGTTCATCACAGCAATGAAGATCATTTGGATGGAGAAATGCCATTGAAATGAAGTTCATCACAGCAATGAAGATCATTTGGATGGAGAATTGCCATTGAAATGAAGTTCATCACAGCAATGAAGATCATTTGGATGGAGAATTGGCATTAAAATGAAGTTCATCACAGTAATGAAGATCATTTGGATGGAGAATTGACATTGAAATGAAGTTCATCTCCGAAACGAGTATATTTGGTTGATGGAATACCATTGAAATGAGATTATCTTCATATTTATAGCTTACACAAGGTTCACAAAACGGTAAAACCGTCCTAAACTTCTAATAGGAAATTTTTTGAAACCTTTTTCTATAACTTTCGTATTAACTACTAAATACATACGAAAGGAGATTTAAGTTTTATAAAAGAGGTGATTAAATGGAGCTCTTTGGTTTTCCGATCCAGACGGTTTATCTGACAACTCTTATTGTTTCTGGTGCGTTAACGGTGCTGTACATTTTTTTTGGTGATATTGCAGAAGCTGCACTTGATTTTTTGAATCCAACACTAATTCTTGCGTTTCTCACGCTTTTATCAGCATCAGGTTATTTATTAGAGTTCATCACATCGCTAAATAGTTTGGTGATTCTTTTCATCTCAATTGTCATTGCTATTATATTAGATACTCTATTAAATATCTTTGTGCTTGTTCCGTTGTCTTCTGCAGAGGAATCTCTCGTTTATACTTCAGAGTCATTAAAAGGGAGAGTAGGAACGGTGATTATTCCCATTCCACAAGACGGGTTTGGTGAGGTCGTGTTAAAAAGCAGCAGTGGGACGATTTCAAAGCCAGCGAAGAGCTTTGAGAATGACGCGATTGCTGAAGGACAAAAGGTGTTAGTGATTGATGTGAAGGATGGAGTCCTCCATGTTGCACATTACGAGAAAACAGAAAAGCTATTTTTTACTTAAGGAGAGATGTCTATGTTACCCATTTTTATTGC
>Ga0224722_1001376_pt1 | contig 13474 bp, 7 predicted proteins | sample Balambano_FR1_Me_FD_161646 | JGI IMG/M metagenome (GOLD analysis project Ga0224722, IMG submission 161646) | Freshwater sediment microbial communities from Lake Towuti, South Sulawesi, Indonesia - Balambano_FR1_MetaG | ecosystem: Environmental > Aquatic > Freshwater > Lake > Sediment | place... | reverse complement strand
TGAATTTGAGTGTCTAAAACTCCTCCTGCTCCATAGGCAATGACAGGTGTTCCGCTTACATTTGCTTCAATTGGAACGAGTCCATAGTCTTCTAGCGCCGCAACAACAACCGATTTTGCTTTTGACAGTAGATACCGCCGCACCGTATCGCCTACATGCCCCAAGAACGTAATGTTACTTTTTGCGGCTGTTTTGAGTCGTCTCAGCTCCGGACCATCGCCTGTAATGAATAGAAGCCATCCTAGCTGATTAAAAGCTTCGATAATGATGTCAATTCGCTTATAGCTCAGCAGGCGTGCTGAAACTAAATAAAAGTCTTCTTTTTGATTTGAGAAAAAGAACTTTTCTGCATCAATTGGATAATTAATTGTAATTGCGGGTCTGTGATAAATATTTTGAATTCGATCGGCTACAATCGTTGAGTTGGCAATATAAACATCAGGTTCTTGAGCATAGGCAAAATCGACCTGTCTCATGAAATAGAATAAAGATTTAATTAGCGGATAAAATCTTTGAAACTCCTTATATTCTCTTAAATAAGTATCGGTATCCCACAAGAAGCGAGTCACATTATGACAAAAACAAATGTGTTTTGCCTGAGGATCTTTTCGCACTCCTTTTGCAAAGCTGGAAGTGCTGCTGATGATGAGATCATAGCCTCGCAAATCTAGCGATCGAAATGCAGGATAGTAAAGTGGAGCAAGTAGACGGAAATACTTTGCTGCGTTAGGAAAGGATTGCAGGAAGCTGGTTCTAATAATTCGTTCGCTGAATTCATAAACCTGTTTTTTGTCATAAATAGACGTATAGATATCAGCGTCAGGAAAGCGTTTACACAACAATTCAAAAACCCGCTCTGCCCCTCCTCTTTGGGTCAGATAATCGTGCACCAAAGCGACTTGCATAAATGAGTCTCCGGTAGATTTGCAAGTATGAACCTGAACTGTAGGGATATATTTCTGAAGTCCTGGTAAACAATGAAGCGCACCCAAACAAGCTTCGATCGAAGTAGTGTAAATATCAAGCCAAATGAATACGAGCAGAAGTCTCGCTAACGAGTTCTGCCTGGTGCGTTACAGGGAAGCAAACACTTTATGTCTCTGATGAAATAGAACATTGAGATGACACTCGAATCAACTCAGATGTCCTGATCATCCTCCAGGTGATAAAGCTTTTTGCTCTTGAAAGAGATTTAATGGTTACAGTAGTAGAGTATTTAGAACACGTGGTGTCTAGTAAACGGAGAATATAAAACTTTCGTAAGCAAAGTCAACTAGATTTAGTAGGTTCATGAAAACTTCAAACTTTTGGCGCAAGGGCTTTAAAGTCTCTACGGATTATTTGTTCTGTTTAGTATCTCTACAGAGAATCGTAATATTTTACACTCGTAAAACTGAATCTATTCTATTCTCTAAATACAATTAATTAACAAACCAAATTAAACGTCAAACCCAGATTGGGAGAGCTGTTCAGGCGATAAACAAGCTAGCTGCTTTACCTTAATAAGCATTTGGATAAAGGCATATTAACGCTCAAAACACCATTACAGCTTTGTAACTGCGATGTCTCTACAGTTGGTGCAGGGATCATCTAATAAGTCGTTCATTAAATGGGATTTTGAGCTTCTTACGAGTAAAAATTATTTTATCGTCACATAATATTGCTGATGTTTTACTTCTTGAGTAATTCTGGTCTTGCAAACGTTAGATCGTGATACTGAGAACATAGTTCGGGGTGCTTGGGATGCTTTGCGGTATAAACAAAGAACAGCGCAGCGCGATCGACACTGCGAAGCGTTCCGTGATGAAAAACTGATTTTGTATCAACAAAGACAACCGTTCCTGCAGATCCCAGGCAAGCTTTCCAAGCCGATCGAGGAATAATTTGTTCCATTTCCTGATCATCAATTCCGAGAAACCGTTTCTGCTGATTTTTCGCGTAAATTCGCCAATATTCAGCCCGGTAAAGCGCAGTTAGAGGCTTTGGAATGTATTCAAAAGGACCAACCTCTCGATCGACATCGTTTAGATAAACAATAATCTTTAGAATTCGTCGATCTTCCTCATCTTTGTGCCAGAGCAGCGTTCCGGTTTGATCTTCGCTGGCAAAATCTTGACGTAAATGAACTCCTTGAAATGCAGCGGGTAGTCCAATATGGTTCTCGACCACCCCCAGCAAACGCCCTTCCTGTCCCCAGATCAGGAATTCTGGTAAGTCTGTCACGGTAAAAATTGACGGCAACCTTTTTCCCTGCTGGGAGAGTCTGGGTTCTGCCAAATTCTTCATGCGATCGAGTTGCACTCTGGCGGCATCAAGCATTTGGGCAGTAGACGCAAGATTCAGTTTGCTCAGGGAAGTGACGTAAACTCCCTCTTTTTGTAAAGCATCAACAATGATTCGATCGTCAGAAGAGAGAGCTGGCAGGCTTTGAATATAATTGGCTCGCTGTACTCGGTACTGTAGCTCAGAGGGCAGTTCAGCAATCTTTTTCCGAATTGATTTGAGCATCGTAAAACATCCGTTAATTCAAAGACACGAAACTCTAATGGAAGTGTAGATCAATGGAAGCGTGGATTCTGGGTGTTATTTATTGCCATCGACTAGATATTAGACAGTCGATCGGAGTCGTTTGGAGGTTGAGACGAGAGCTGGTTCAAAGTGGCTTCTAGTTCAGGCGTAACCTGAACAGAACGAAGATGCAAGTCGCGCTGCGGAAACGGAATTTCGATCTGCCATCGTTGAAATGCGTCAAAAATCAGAAAATTTAAGTCGCTTTTGAGCAGGAATTGATGGTTTGGCGTTGCAGTCCAGATTAGCAATTCAAAGTCGAGAGCGCTATCTCCAAATCCCTGAAACAAAACTCGCGGCGACGGCGATTTCAAAATATCTGGATGATTTTGTGCAGCTTCCAGTAGTGCTTCTTGAACAGCTTTGGGATCTGAATGATAAGCAACGCCGACTGGAATATGAAGCCGCGAAACAGGATTGCGATGACTCCAGTTGATCACTTCGTTTGCCAGAAAACGTGAGTTTGGCACAATGATTGACACATGATCCAGCGTTCTAATTTCGGTGCTCCGTGCGCCAATCCGCTCGACCGTGCCCTTAAATTCGCCAACCTCAACAAAATCGCCCACCTGAATGGGGCGTTCAAATACCAAAACTAGCCCACTGCCAAAGTTTTTCGCAATATCCTGCAGTCCAAAGCCGATCCCTACTCCCAATGCGCTTGCCAGAATGGTCAAAGAACTGAGATCAAGTCCCCAAATTTGCAGCAAAACAACACTGGCGATCGTCACCATTGCATACTTGGTCAGCATGGCAATGACTTCTTGCAGTCCCCGATTGATGCCTGCACGCTGTAATACGCGAGCGCGCAAGAGATTGGTTAGCACTCCTGCCAGAATGATCACGCCAAAGAGGAGGGCAGTGAGAATAAGCAGATCAATCATCGAGTATGCCCGACTGCCCAAGGTCAGCACAGGAGCCGTAAAACTTGAGACGATCGAGCCAATAGCCTGATTACTCCAGCGTTGAGTGGCAGGCAATAAGTTAGTCACATACAGGACAACGCCGAGCCACAAACCAACGCGAGCCGCTCCCAGGAGCAGTCTGAGAAACAGTTCCAGCGGAGCATGAACTTCAGAATCCGCCGTCTGAGTTCCAGTCCGGTGATGCACGATCGCCAGTAATCGATGCTTCAAGCGACCTAAAAAATAGTGGAGTCCGATCGCACCTCCCACGACCAGAGCCATCCGCACCAAAATAAACGGCAGGCTCAATTCAGAATTAACTTCAGAATTAACATCTGCTCTATCTACATCAAGCTGTGCAGCCGCAGGTAAAACCCAGCAGCTAAGCGTTAAAGCAGAAAAGCTGAGAAAGGAGAATAACGATTGGATCCGCATGGCTGAGAAAATTGCTCCACAGCACAATCATGACAGCAAAACTGTTACCGAATCGCTCCCGATCAACAGGTTCAGCCTTAGGGATGAAGTTGAATTGAGAGTATCCCACTTTTGTCATCTAGAACGAAACCGAAGCGATCGCCTGTTTGAAAGCTGCCGCGTTCTTGAAGTGAATAGAAGGATTATCAACCATTGCCAGATCGATCAACTCTGCAAGCGCCTGGGGAATGCTCGCGTCGCGTTGACGAATCGGAACAGGATTGGTTTGCAGCAGCACCAGATAGGGATCTCTGCCGTCAAAATCGCGAGGAAATGTTCCGGTCAGCATGTAGTAAAAACAGGCAGCGATCGCCCATACATCCAGTTCAGGTTGAGCCGCTTTGAAATCAATTGCTTGCTGGCGTGACATAAAGGCGGCTGCATTAGCGTGAGAGAAATCGCCCAGTCCGGCTTGCGCGATCGCGGCTGCAATCCCGTAGTCAGCAATTTTGATGCCCCGATCCTGGGTGAGGAGCAAATTGCTCGGCGTAAGACGCCCATGAATGATGCACTGAGAGTGGATAGACGGTTGACTAGACAATTGATCAGGAGAAGTTTCTGCCTGGTGTGCGTAGGTCAGTCCTTCCAGGGCTTGCAGGGTAATTTCAATGGCTTCAGGAATCGCAAGCTTGCCCTGCCGCTGAACGCGAGCGGTAACGCTCTCACCGTCGAAGGAATCAAACGCGAAGAAGAAAGCACCATTGGCAACGCCCACTTCCTGTAGGCGAAGCAGGTTGGGATGCTGCAGCGATTTCAGCGGCTCCACCGATTGCAGAAAAGCATCGATCGCCGGAGTCTGCATGGCTTTTTCGGGCTGGAAAAGTTTCAGCAGCACGGGTTCCTGGGTGAGTAATCGCTGAGCTGCATAGATTGAAGCGCGAGTTGAAGCGCGATCGGCTGCAGTTTCTCCTGCAGGACGATCGACCCGACGCTGAATACTGTAGCCTGCAATTTCAGGCAGCGGTGCAATGCTGGACTCATCTGAACTATCCGGCGTTGAACGATCGGATGCCGAGCTGGTTACTGCGGCTCTTCGATCCAGAATTGCGGTTTGATCTCCTGCAACAGTTTCGTCAAAGACGGTTTGATTTTCAACATTCGCTTGATTGACACCTTCCAGCGTCACTTTGAAAACGGTTTTGCCGAGCTTGACTTCATCGCCATCATGCAAATCATGTCCAGAAGAACGAATTTGCATCCCCTCTTCCGGCGACTGATCAGGGCTGCGCCGCCCGATGATTTGACCGTTCACATAAGTGCCGTGCAGGCTGCCCAGGTCGCGGATGCTGACCGAGGGAGGATTAATATCCAGCAAACAGTGATAGCGGGAAACCGTTTTGTGATTTTCGTCGTTCGGCAGCGGCAGATGACAGTCTTTAGCACGACCGATAATACAAACCGTGCGATCGCAAAAGACAAACTCCTGTCCGGTCAAAGTCCCTTCTGTCACCGTCAGGATCACCTTAGCAGTCGTCTCTGGCTCACTAAACGCCGTACTCAGCGCCGTGTCAAACTCCGTGGCATAGGCTGTCGGGAACGCGGTTGCATTCACCAGTTGTGCAGCAACCTGTGAAGCCGACATCGGAGCCGCCAGTGAAGCCGACGCTGAAGCCGACATCGACGCTGCCAGTGAAGCCGCTTGTGTGGCAGTTCGAGTGCGACTGACTAACTGCTCGCGAACCTGCTCTGGAGAGAGCCAGCCATAGCCGACCTGCTGCAGCATCCGGAGGAGCTGGCTAAAATCTGCTTCTCCCCAGGTGGGTGCTCCGTAGGGGGTGAGGGCTTGGGTAATGGCTTCAGAACTGGGTTCGCGAAGATCGGGTAGCGGGGCGCGAGGCGAAGTGTGGAGCGTCAGGAAGATATCGAGATAGGGACTTGCGCCCTCATCCCAGTCAGCAGGCGATCGAAGTTCCTCTTTAGCGGGATCGCCCAACTCCCAATCGAGCAGCCAGAGCTTAATGGTGCGATCGTCACTGCCGGATGCAGCAAAGCAGCTATCCGGGCTGAAGGCAACTGACTGTACTGCATCCAGATGCCCGGTCAGCGTTTGCACACAGTCGCCTGTGGTCGGGTTCCACAGCTTCACCGTGCAATCGCCGCTGCCGGATGCAGCAAAGCGACCATCCGGGCTGAAGGCAACTGACTGCACTGCCCCCAGATGCTCGCTCAGCGTCCGTACACAGTCACCTGTTGCCAGGTTCCACAGCTTCACTGTGCAATCGCCGCTGCCCGATAGCGCCATTCGTCCGTCTGGGCTGATCGCCACAGCAGACACGATCGCATGATGTTCCTCAAAGGTGCGCAGCACTTCACCCGTTGCCAGATCCCAGAGCACCAGGGTTTTGTCTGCCCCACCCGACAGCAGCGATCGTCCATCTGAGCTGACTGCGACCGCAGTGACCCGATCGGTGTGTTTGGTTAAGGTTCGCAAGCAGCGTCCGGTTGCAGTATCCCAGAGCTTGAGGGTGCGATCGTTGCTGCCCGATACGGCATAGCGTCCCCTGGGGTGGAAGGCAACCGCCTGCACAGCGCCCTGATGTCCGGTCAGGGTTCGGAGTCTTTCGCCTGTATTCACATCCCAGAGCGTCAGGGTTCGGTCGGTGTTGCCCGACAGCGCCTGCGTGCCGTCTGGACTGAGGGCGATCACCTCTGCGCTTTCCTGATGTCCCTCAAAGCTGAGCAGACAGCGTTCCGTTTCCACCTCCCAGCATTTGAGCGTGCGATCGGCACTGCTGGAAATCAAAGACTGTCCATCCGATCGAAATGCGACTGCCCGCACCGCAGCGGTATGCTGTTCCAGGGTTGCCTGTTCCCAGCTTTCTCGAAGCGCCGGACGCGGCAGATAGGGATAGAGATTCAGCCATGCCTGCACTGCCTCCATCCCCCGCTGATAGCCAGGCTGCGATCGAGCTGTGCGCAAATGCTGAGCTGCTGTGGATGCATCGCCCCGTTCCAGAGCCGCCTGAGCCTGAGCAATCTCCTGGTCATAGCGACGATCGCCTGTCAAAACCCCTTCTGAAGACACAGCCTGCGACAGTGACAGCGGGGCGCGATCCGCAGGCGAATTCAGGTGAGCTGCCCAAAGCTTTAGGCTATCGCGATCGCTGGAGAGGGCATAGCGACCATCCGAACTGATGGCAATGGCGTGAATTCCTGAGTCGTGCGGTTCAAAGGTTCGCAGACAGCGTCCGGACTCCACCTCCCAAATTCGCAGTCGTCCATCATTGCCCCCTGCCAAAATATATCGCTCATCTGGACTGAAGACAGCCGCCTGCACACCCGGATCATCAAAGGTTCGTATCACCTGGGAGGTTGAGAGTTCCCAAAGCTTCATCGGCGTATCGCCTGCCAGAACGTAGCGACTGCTGGAGCTAAGGGCAACGGACGTGAGCCGCTGATGCCCCTGCAACGACTGAATCATCTGCCCCGTTTTCAGATTCCAGAGCTTGATGGTCTGGTCTTCGCTTGCCGATATCGCTTCGCGTCCGCTGGGGGCAAACGCCACAGCAAACACCTGTGCCCGATGCTCTCGTAAGGTCTGCAAACATCTGCCCGATGCCCCATCCCACAGCTTCACAGTCGAGTCGTCTGCGCCTGAGAGGATGTAGCGTCGATCGTTGCTGAAGGCGATCGCCCGGACTGTGCCTTTGTGCCCGTTGCTGCTGGTGGCGGGCTGGGAGCGCTTAAACAGGCGAAGAATTTTGTCCCAGGGACTGTTGCTTTCGACGACCCCCAGAGTGGACTGATAGCTATTGGAAGCAATATTCCAGAGTTTGATGGTTTGATCTTCGCTGCCCGATACAAGCTGGCTTCCGTCAGCATTGAGTGCCACAGCCGTCACCTGTCCCCGGTGTTCGCGGAAGGTGCAGACGCAGTTACCTCTGGGAATATCCCAGATGCGAATCTTTTGATCTAAACCGCCCGATACGGCAAACAGTCCGCTGGGACTCAGCGTCAGCGACGAGACGCGATGGTTCGTACTCCGCTGGAATTCCGTGACGCGATCGCTAAACTCTGGTATGCACTGCTTTGCTTTCGATCGTTTTTCTCGCAGTTGTGCCAGCAGCAGCGATAAAGACTCTGCTTCAATTCCTAATGCCTGCCCCGATGCTTGCCCCAGAGCTTGAAGACCCTCCAGAAGCGTTAGTGCCGTTTCGTAGTCACCCCGCTCCAGATGCACCAACCCCAGAAGGTAATTGCTCTGTGCGTCTCCAGGAGCAGGACGGTTTGCCTCAAGCTGGTTCAGCAAATCGCGATCGCTGATCTTGCCCGATCGCCATAGAACGATCCCCCGGTTATAGATCGAATTGAGATTTTGCGGCTGCAGCAGCAGTGCTTCGTCCCAGAACTGTAGCGCTTCTGCAGTCTGCCCCAGATCGAGCATCGCCAGTGCCCGGTTGTTGAGCAGATCAGCACTGTGTAGCAGCGACGGCTCCTGACGCGGGTAAGGACTTCCCGTGACGCTCTGGTAAATTCCTCGAAGTCGATCGGCAACCTCACGCGAGTTTGCAGGGCGCATCGTCGAGTTGTCTTGAAAGCAGCGACGCAGCAGGTCTGCCACAGGTTTTGGCATCCGAGGAATGCCTGAGGTAACGCTCTCCAGATAGCGATCGAGCAGTTGAGCAGCACGGAGTCCTGACGGATCAATCGCTTTGCCAGTGAACATCTCCAGCACCGTCAAACCCCAGCCCCAGAGGTCAGTTTGGGGAGTCAGGCTAGTCAGGTCAGTCTGATTGAGCTGTTCGGGGGCGCGATAATTTGCCGGAGCCTCTGCCAGCCCCACTTGTGTCACCTTGGCAGTGCCATCTGCAGCAACGAGAACGGTTGCAGGCGTGAGGTTTCGGTGAACCAAGCCCTGGTCGTGAACCGTCTGCAATCCCCAGGCGATCTGAATGGCAATGTCTAAAATGCGGCGAAGTGGAGCGCCTTGCTCGTATAGCCGCTGACTTTGAATCCACTGATTCAGGGTTCCGCCACCCGTAGATTCAGCAAACACCAACGGCTGCTCGTAAACCGATCGAAGATAGTAGGCATTTGCCAGATGAGGGTGTTGCCCTAAGCGAATCCAGGCGTCTGCCTTTTGCCTGAAGGAGTCAATGCCCCCGATCGCAGCGATCGCCGTTGGCTTGGGGCAATGGATTGTCAGATCGACATTCCAGCCCAGATGCCGCGCCCGATAGACCTCACCAAACTCGCCCTGACCCAGAATTCCGATGACCCGATACAGATCGAGAATTGTGTCCCCAACCTGCCACGGTACGCTGTGGTTTGACATGACTGTAATTTTTTGACTTACGCCAATCGATTCGCTACAGCAAAGAGAAAGCCTTCAGATAATCATCTTTCATCCTGGTCAATCGATCTCCCGGAAAGTTGCTTCTACACAGAAACGTTGTCTATGGGCACTGCTATATAAAAACCATATGAAAAAATTATTGCTCTACCGTAACCGGAGTGCCCACCCGAACCAGCTCATAGAGCTTCCGAACATCTTCGTTGTACATTCGCACACAGCCATGCGATGCAGCGGTTCCAACCGAGCCTCGATCGGGCGTTCCGTGAAAGCCGATCCAGTTGAGTCCGTCTGTCCAGAAGCCAATCCAGCGTTCTCCTAGCGGATTATCAGCACCGGGCGGCATCTGTTCTCCAGTAATGGGGTTGGTCCAGCCTGGGTTTTCCAGCTTCTGCATCACTTCAAAGCTGCCAGTTGGCGTTTCCCACCCTGCTCTGCCGATCGCAACAGGATAGCTAGCTTTCACTTCGTTGTCCTCATAGACATACACGCGCCGCTCACCGAGCTTTAACACTAGCCGCACTGTTAAGCTTTCGGGCAGAACTGGCTTAATCGGCGGTAGGTCGGGGGTTACAAAAGGCAGCGCATTTTCTGGAACGGGTGCAGAAGGTTCTGCTGGAGCAGGAGCCGTTTGGGCAGCGACGGGCAGTGTCACTGCCATCAAGAGGCTAGCACCGAGTGGAATTTGGAGAAAACGAGTAAAAAAAGACACGATCGCAATCTTAAATAAGGGAATGACAGCGTTAGCCTTACAAAGCGTTACAGGGATTTACAAAATCCTCTGGTGCAGTTCTAACCGATCCGACGACCGATTTTTAATTTGGTGATTTTATTCCAAACACTTTGGAAGGTGAAGAAATGGGTGGTGTGCAGAATGTTTGAAAAACGATCGCTGCAGCTTAAGCCGTCTCCCCTGTCCTGAAATTCGGGATACTGTGCACCTCACAACTCAAATAAGCCTGGCTCAGGTTTTTCAGTTCGCTGAATCCTCTATGAAAGGCTTTTGAATGATTTAGGTTTCCCTTGCATTCAGCTCCTTTGCAGTTGAAGTCAGGGGGCAAATTGCTAAACACTTTGGCTTTTGGCTCGTTTCGATCGTTTGTGGGTACACAGTAGCTCAATCTTGAAGGAAATGCCGTCTTCCTCTAGGCTTCATAGACGAAGGCTACCACAACGCACGAGGGCTATTGTCGTCCGCATTACCATCGTCGATCGGAGAGGTTGTACTGGGCGAGGGTGTACTGGGCGAAGGTGTACTGGGCGAAGGTGTACTGGGCGAGGGTGTGTCCGGCGAATCCGGCGAAGGGGCTGTGCGCGGCGTGGTCAATCCCGGTGAAGGCGTCGGAGTGGGCGTGGGAGTCGTGCGCGGTGTCGTTAAACCGGGCGAGGGTGAAGGCGTTGGCGTGATGAGTCCCGGTGAGGGAGTCGGTGTGGGCGTGGTACGTGGCGTCGTGAGTCCAGGTGAAGGGGTGGGCGTGGGGGTCGGCGTGGTGCGCGGTGTCGTTAAACCCGGTGAAGGCGTAGGCGTGGGGAGCGGCGTGGAATCGGGGACATCTTGCGCGAGTCCTTGCTGGATATAACCTACCCCTGCGGTCAGCAGCAGAGCAGATAGGGGCAGCGAAATCTTGAGAAAAGCGGATGACTGTTTAGCCATAATCACTCCTAGTTTCAGTGTTTCAGTAACGTTGTCACTTCAAGCGGATCATTGGCTTGGCATGACGTTGACTTTACCTGACGTTGAGTAGCCTTTCAGCGATCACACGACAAATCGCCGTTAACCAGTTTGCCATTTTCCCAGGTGCCGCGCTGTGACCGACCATCGTTGAAAAGAAAAATTCCTTCTCCATGACAGCGATTATTTTTAAACGCGCCCACATATCGATTGCCATCGCCTAACAGCCAGATGCCCAGACCCTCAAAGCGATCGGCTTTGAACTGTCCGATATAGCGTCTGCCATTCGAGAAGCTGTAGGTGCCGCATCCTTCGCGTCTGCCATTCCGAAATTCTCCGTCATAGCGGTTGCCTGTGGAAAACACCATTGTGCCTCGTCCATCAGCAGGGCGATCCGTTTCGATGAGTCCGTAATAGCGGGTGCCATCAGCATACTCATACTTGGGCTTGCCAGACGATAAAGGGGGGGGTGGAGGTTCCCGACAAGGTAAATTTGGCAGAGTGGGAGCCTGAGCCGAAGATTTTAGTGCTGGCACCGTGGACTGGAGCTGTGGGGGTGTGAGGTTGCCGGACAGCGCAATTGCAGCAGCAATAATGCCGCCAACGGATAACAGCAACACCCAGGGAGAAATGTTAAATCCTGTCAGGGTCGCTGTGTGGGGAGCAGATGCCACGGTAGGTGGAACAGAGAGCAGGGTCGGAGGGCGATCGGGCACTGAGGGCAGGGCGTTTTTAGCATTGACCGACTCCGCTGAAGGGTCGCTGGAAGCAGAGACGGCTTCAGAAACCGGGTTCACTTCTGCTGCAGCATTCCCTGCAACATTTTCTACAGCGGTGATAAATGGCTCTGCTGACGTTGGGAAAGAGACGATGACTTGCGGAGGAAAACTGCTGCGGATTGCTTCTGCTTCCTGTTCTGGCTGCCACAATGAGATTGTTGTGGCTAAATCCCCCATTTCCTCAGGCGCTTCGTCAGAGCGTTCTCCTCGTTCTGCGATTAGCTGCTCGATCGCCCGCAGAGGTTCGTCAACCGTCTGGTAGCGGTCTTTAAAGTGGTAGCGCACCATGCGATCGAGAATTTCGGCAAATTCTGCACTGACCCAGGGGCTGAGCGTATGCCAGAGGATTTCGCCTGTTTGCAGGTCGCGCTGAAGCTGGCTGGGACGAACTCCGGTTAAGGCTTGAATCCCAATGATGCCAACGGCATAGAGATCGCTGTTATAGCGCGGGTTGCCGCTGACCTGCTCTGGAGGCATGTATCCGTGGGTGCCGATCGAAATTGTGAGCGATTGCTCAAACAGCGAATCATCGATCGGGTTACTGACTTGCTTCACGGCTCCGAAGTCAATCAGCACGAGCCTGTCATCTTTGTAGCGGCGGATCAAATTAGAGGGCTTGATATCTCGATGAATCACCTGCTGCTGATGAACAAAAGACAAGACTCCTAAAATATCGTGCAGCCGCCGCAAGGTTTGCCCTTCTGTCCATTGCGGCAAGTGACTGTTATCTAGCGGTTCGCCTTCAATAAATTCTTGAACCAGAAAAAATTCCTGGTTGTCTTCAAAATGGGCAAGCAAGCGCGGAATTTGGTCATGGTTGCCCAGTCGGTAAAGCACGGCGGCTTCTGCATCAAACAGACGCTTTGCGACTTGCCATCGCGCCATATTTTTGCTCTGAGGCTTGAGCTGCTTAACCACGCAGAGTGGTTGCCCTGGCAGCTGGGTATCCTTTGCCAGGAAAGTTTGGCTAAATCCACCAGCCCCTAATTGCTGCATGACGCAATAGCGCCCGCTCAAGAGCCGATCGGAAAGCAGCTTTTGAAATCGCTCAATGGAGTCCAAAGTTCTCTAGCCTCTGAAGAAAATCCCACCAACGAAGCCCAGAGGACATAGATGCACCCTACAACAATAATTATCTCTGAGCAATGGTGCAATATTCACCTGGGCAGAAAATGACCGCATAGGTTAAATAGGTTGACCTTGCTCTCCCCCACCTCCTTGCAAAATAGAATGGGCAATGCTGCAGCGGCTTATGCTCCCCACTTTCGCAGCAGATTGGTATAGCTTTTTGAAAGCAAATCAAAGGCAGCGGTTTTCCCTGATTCAGCAAAAATCGCCTGCCGCGCCGTGTCGAGATCAAATAAAATTTCACGCTCGGCAGCATCGCGAACCAAACTTTGAATCCAGGTGACGGCAGCAAGGCGAACACCTGCTGTCACAGTTTCAACTCGATGCAGGGTTGTTGAAGGATAGAGCACTAGCGATCCGGCTGCGAGTTTAACAGGCTGCTCAGCGTGGCTACTTTCAATTACCAGTTCACCGCCTTTATAGTCTTCTGGATCACTGAGGAAGAGGGTCATTGAGAGATCTGAGCGCATCGCAGTTGAGCCGATCGCTGCTGCATTCATATAAGCATTGTCAACGTGACTGCCGTAAGACATCCCTGGCTCGTAGCGGCTGAGTAAAATAGGCGCGATCGACTGCGGGAGGGCTGCCATTTGAAACACAGGATGCTGCTGAAGCGCCGTCTGAATGATCGATCGCACCTTTTCCACGGCTGGGG
>Ga0224722_1001375_pt1 | contig 13481 bp, 22 predicted proteins | sample Balambano_FR1_Me_FD_161646 | JGI IMG/M metagenome (GOLD analysis project Ga0224722, IMG submission 161646) | Freshwater sediment microbial communities from Lake Towuti, South Sulawesi, Indonesia - Balambano_FR1_MetaG | ecosystem: Environmental > Aquatic > Freshwater > Lake > Sediment | place... | reverse complement strand
GCGCACGGTGCTGCGGCTGCCGCCGCCGTCGCCGGTCCCGACGTACAGCAGCCCGTCCGGCCCGAAGGCCAGGTGGCCGCCGTAGTGGTTGGTGTAGAGCGGGTGCGGCAGCCGCAGCACCGTGCGCAGCGTGCGTACGTCGGCCCGCGGCGCACGGGGCCTGCTGGCCCGCCCGCGCGCCACAACCAGGTCGCCGTCGCGCGCGACGTAGCTGATCCAAAACAGCGGCGTGCGCTGCCACTGCGGGTGGAATGCCATGGACAGCAGCCCGCCCTCGCCCGCGGTGCTGATGCGGTCGGCGATGTTCAGGTACGCACCGCGGCGCAGGGTGCGACCTCGGATGACGCGCACGCGCCCGACCGCCTCGGTGACGAACGTCCGCCTGGTGTCGCCGGGTGCGGCGAGGACGTGCGTCGGCTTCGTCAGGCCCGACACCCAGCGCCCCCACTGGACCGCGGTGGTGCGCACGGCGGCGGGCTGCGGACCTGACGGCGAGGTCTGGCGCTGCTCGACGACCGTGCCACGCCCCGCCGCCGGTGCCGGCGCCCCGGCGTCCGCCGTTGCTGGGAGGGCCACGCCGCCCAGCGGGCCACCCACCACGATGACCAGCCCCAACGCACCACGAGCGGCCAACTGTCGCGTCACGCTCGCGCAGCCTACGCCGTTGACATTCAGCGCTCGGCGGTTCCCGACTGCCCGTGGCACGACCGAGGCGGGGGACGGCTAGCCGGGCTCAGCCGGCCGCCCGCGTGACGAGCTCCGTGATGCGCGCCTCCACCTCGGGGGTCAGCTCGACGAGCGCGAATGCCGTTGGCCACATCGGACCGTCGTCGAGCGCGGCGACGTCGTTGAAGCCGAACGAGGCGTAGCGCGCATCGAACTTCCCAGCCGCCTGGAAGAAGCAGAGCACCTTGCCGTCCTTCGCGTAGGCGGGCATCCCGTACCAGGTGCGCGGCTTGAGCTGCGGTGCCGCCTCGCGCACCAACTCGTGCACCCGCTGCGCGAGGCCGCGGTCCGGCTCGGACATCTCCGCGATCTTCGCGAGGACCTCCGGCTCGAGGTCGGCCTTGGCGCCGCCACGCTTGGCGGTGCGCAGCTCCCTGGCCCGCTCCTGCATCGCGGCGCGCTCCTCGGCCGTGAAACCGGTCTCCTCCGTACTCGTGCCGCTCCTGGACTTCTTGGTCGTGGCCATCGGCTCCTCCTGTCCTGTGGTGGTCACCATTCCACCCGCGCCACAGCCCGCAGCGCTTCTTCGATCCTGACCGACTCCCCTCGCGAGAGCCATGGCTCTCCGGCGACCACCACTAGACATGTGACCTTGTGGTCACCTATTGTGGTAGCGCGATGGACGACGTCTTCCGGGCGCTCGCCGACCCGACCCGCCGAGCCTTACTGGATGCCCTGTTTATCGAAGACGGCCAGACGCTCAGCGCGTTGGAGGCGCGCATTCCGATGACACGGTTCGGCGTGATGAAGCACCTCAAAGTCCTGGAGGATGCCGGCCTGGTCCTCACCCGCAAGCAGGGCCGGGAGAAGCGGCACTACCTCAACCCCGTGCCCATCCGGCTCATCCACGACCGGTGGGTGAGCAAGTACGCCGAGCCATGGGTGGGTGCGCTCACCCAGCTCAAGACCGAATTGGAGGACGCACCATGAGCCAGGACGCCCCGGTCTCGTTCACCGCCGGCACCGCTCCGGTGGGCGACACCGCCGTGTTCGAGATCTTCATCAAGACGACGCCGGAGCAACTCTGGGCGGCCATCACCGACCCTGCCCAGCGCGCCCGCTACAACCTCGGGATCGCGACGACGTCGGACTGGACACCCGGGTCGCGATACCGGGCCGGCGCGCCCGGCATCGACATCGCCGCCGGCGAGAACCTCGTCGTGGACCCGCCGAGGCTGCTCGTGCAGACGTTCACCGCCCTGTGGAGCGAGGACGTCAAGGCGCAGGGGCCGACGCGCGTGACGTGGGAGATCGAGCCGGTAGGCACCTCGTGCCGGCTCACCGTCGTGCACGACCAGCTCCCCCCGGACGCCAACGCCGAGCTGTACGGCGGGTGGCCGATGATCCTGTCCGGGCTGAAGACCTTGCTGGAGACCGGCGAGTCCCTCGATACCCCCGGATCGCTGATGTACGCGTGAGCGGGTCGAATGTGTGTCGCCCCACCACCGTTTTGGCGGGCGGTAGACCGATCGTCGGGCATCGGGTCCCACCGGACTAAGCCCTGTTAGTCTTCCAGTGTGACCGTTACCGTCAACGTCCACGAGGCGAAGACGCGGCTGTCCGAGCTCCTGACCCGTGTCGAGGCTGGCGAAACCGTCGTGATCGCTCGAGCAGGCACTCCGGTGGCGCGGCTGGAAGCCATCCATCAGCCCGAGCCACGCGCCTTCGGCAGCATGACGTTCACGGTGCCGCAGACATTCGACACACCGTTGCCGGACGACGAGCTCGCCGCGTGGGAATGACCGTCCTGCTCGACACGCACGTGTTCCTGTGGCTGCTGGGCGACCCGGAGCGTGTGGCAGCCGACGTGCGCGCCCAGCTTGCTGACCGCTCCACGCGACTCCTCGTGTCAGCGGCCTCCGCGCTGGAGGTCGCCACCAAAACGCGGCTGGGCAAGCTACCGGCAGGCGCAGCCGTGGTCAGCACGTGGCCCGCACGCGTCGAGGCCCTCGGCTGCGACGAGCTGTCGGTCACGACAGCACACGCGCTGGTCGCAGGCACCCTGGCGTGGCCGCACCGAGATCCCTTCGATCGGCTGCTGGTGGCCCAGGCTCTGCTGGAGCCGGCCGTACTGGCGACGCACGAGCCGGTCATGCTTCAGGCGCCGGGCGTTCGCACCATGCCGGTGTAGGGCTCGGACGTGAGGGTGGTCGCGCGCGTCTGGAAGCCGAGCCGCGAGCGGCACCCAGCGCAGGCCGTCGACGCGGGCGAAGTGGCCTTCCCACCACTGCCGGGCGGCCCTGTGCTGCGGGACGCCGTCGATCACGGCGTACAGCAAACAGATTGACGTCCGGGATGATCACGTCGACCGAAGCGCACGCTCGACGACCGCGTCGGTCTCGACTCAGAATGCGCCGCGGGCACGCAGCCGTGCGAGGAGCTCGGGAAGGTCGCGCCCGCGTGAGTACCCGCGCTCGGTGATGAGGTGCGACGCCGCAACCGCCGCCGTCCAGTCCTCGGGCGCTGCCACCCCGGCGAGCGCCTTGAGGTCGTCGGCGTCGCGCGTGAGGCGCGGTTCGGCGCGCACGGCGACCGCCAGCCCGCCGACCAGGGCAAAGGGGACCTGGCATCGCCCTAACTCGGCCGCCGCATGCCGGAGTGCGTGCTCGAGTGCGGTCACCGCAGGACGGGCCGGCCCTCGGCGTCACCGTGCGGCGCCCCGGGCCGGTCCAGCAGCCACGCCTGGACCGCCGCGTCGACCTCGTCCTCCGAAGCCGCGGGGTGCTCACGGCGGTAGCGCTGCGCGACCAGCCGCATCCCGAGATCGGTCAGCTCGAAGGCCAGTCGCAAGCCCGTGGCCTCGTCCGCCATGCGAGGAGTCTAGGGAGGAGGTGCAGGTAGGTCGGGCGGGTCGCGGGGACCGCCGACTAGGCGACCGAAGTGAGCAGGGCGTCGGATCCCGCCGCTCCGCCAGCACCAGGCGGGCGGCACTCCTGAACAGGCTAGGATTCTGGCCATGCAGACGACATCGCTGGCGGACGCAAAGAACCGGCTCAGTGAGTTGGTCAAGGCCGTGGAGGGGACCTGGGAGCGGGTCACGATCACCAAGAACGGGCGTCCGGCCGCGGTGCTCATCGCGCCGGACGACCTGGAGAGTCTGCTGGAGACACTCGAGGTGCTGTCCGACCCCGACGCGATGGCGGCGATCGCCGCGGCCGACCGCGGCGACGAGCCGACGACGAGCGGCCCGGAGATGGCGGCGATCATGGCCCGGCGGCTCGGCCGCGGCGTCGCGTGAGATACGGGCTGCGGCTGTCGGCCGCAGCACGCCGCGCGCTCGAGCACGAACTGCCAGAGGCGGTGGCCAGCGCCGTCTGGGAGTTCATCAACGGGCCACTGCTGGATCAACCACACCGCGTCGGCAAGCCCCTACGGTTCGGCCTGGAAGGTCTGCACGCGGCCCGCCGCGGACAGTACCGCGTCGTCTATCGCATCCTCGAGGACGAGGTGGTGGTGGACGTGATCCGCATCTCGCACCGGCGTGACGCCTACGGATGAGTGTCGTCGGACTCAGCGGGTGCGCGATCCTTCGACCGTCCCCCGTGCGGGAACCCGAGGTCCGATGGGCCAGTTCGCCACCTGCAGGGCCACGACACCGCTGACCCCGAGGAGGGTCAATCCCGACACGTCATCGATGCGACGGCATCCTCACACCACAGGTCGCGGCTCGGCCTCGTACCGCCGCAGCGCCCACCAGCACCCCAGTGCCGCCATCGCGACGCACCAGGCGACTGCCAGGAGGCCGTCGCTCCCCACCCCTGCGACCCCCGCACCGGTGAGCAACGCGCGCAGGGTCTCGATGATCGGCGTGAACGGCTGGTGCTCGGCGAACCACGCCATGCCGGTGGGCAGGCTGTCCACGGGGACGAACCCGCTGCCGAGTAGCGGCAGCAGCGTCAGGAGCAGCGGGGTGTTGCTGGCAGTCTCCACCGAGCGGGCCTGCAACCCCAGGCCCAGGCACAGCCACACGACGGCGACTACGAGGGCGCCCAGCAGCAGCGCCGCCGCCAGCCAGTCGACCGGGCTGGTGGTGGCCCGGAACCCGAAGGCAAGCGCGACGCCGAGCACCACCACCAGTGCGACCGTGGCCTGCACGACACCGGACACCAGGTGCCCGTTCAGCACCGCGCCACGGGCGATCCCCATGGTGCGCAGCCGTGACACCACCCCTTCGGTCATGTCGCTGGCCACCGAGATCGCCACGCTGAGCCCGGCCCCGGTGACCCCGATGACGAGGATGCCCGGCAGCACGTAGGCCAGGTAGTCGGCGCGGCCGCCGTCGCCGCCAGTGATGCCGCCGCCCATCGTCTCGCCGAGCACCGACACGAACAGCAGCAGGAACAGCAGCGGCTGCAGCACGACGCTGAGCGTCAAGGACGGGTACCGCTGGAGGCGGCGCAGGTTTCGGCGCACCAGCACGCGGGAGTCGTAGGCGGTGCGACGCAGTTCGAGGGTGCTCATCGGGGGTTTCCTTCCACAAGATCGGCGACCGGTGCCTGCCCGGTGAGGGCCAGGAACACGTCGTCCAGGTCGGGTTGATGCAGCGTGATATCGGCGACGTCGACGCCATCGGCGTCCAGGCCGCCGAGCAGCTCGCGAAGGGCGGCCACAGAGCCGTCCGTCGGCACACGGCGCTGCGTGCCGTCGGCCAACGACACCTGCACGTGCCCGCCCGGCACCAGCTGCTTCAGCCGCTGCGGGGAGTCGTCGGCGACGACGCGGCCGTGATCCAGGACGACGACACGGTCGGCGAGGTGGTCGGCCTCTTCGAGGTACTGGGTGGTGAGCAGCACGGTGGTGCCCTGGTCGACCAGCGCCCGGACGGCAGCCCACACGGCACGGCGCCCCCGCGGGTCCAGCCCGGTGGTCGGCTCGTCGAGGAACAGCAGCCGCGGCGGGACGACCAGCGTCATCGCCAGGTCGAGCCGTCGCCGCATCCCCCCGGACCAGGTGGACGGCAGCGCGTCGGCGGCGTCGACGAGGTCGAACTGCTCGAGGAGCTCATCGACGCGCCGCGTTGCTGTGGCGGTGTCCAGCCGCTGCAGGTCGGCCATGAGACGCAGGTTCTCCCGTCCCGAGAGCAACCCGTCCACGGCGGAGAACTGCCCGGTCACGCCGATGGTGCGGCGCACGGCTGCGGCGTCCTCCACCACGTCGTGGCCGAACACGCGCGCTCGCCCGCTGGTCGGGCGGATCAGCGTCGACAGCAACGCAACCGTCGTCGTCTTGCCCGCGCCGTTCGGCCCGAGGAGGGCCACCACCTGACCGCGGTCGACGCGCAGGTCGAGGGCGTCGAGGACGACCTTCTCCTTCGCGGTGGCACCACGGCGACGCTTCTCATCCGGCGCCGGGGGTGCGGGGTAGGCCTTGGTGAGGGCGATCGTCTCGACGGCCGGCGTGTCGCCGTCGATGCCGTCGGACGTCGCGCGAGCGTGGGACGCGCTGTGCGCTTGCGTGGTCATGCTGCTGCTCCTGTCGTGTCGTGCTGCGGTCGTGACCGTGGATCCACCGTGGCTCACCGTGTCGACCCGGGCGCTGCCCGGACGATGCGGATGTCGCCGAAGCTTGTGTGGGCGTCGACGACCACCCGACGGTCCTCACGGGCGGGGCCGTCGACCGAGGTCAGCTGGTTGTCGACGCGCCCAAACTGGGTGCGGACCTTGAGCAGGGCGGCGGTGCCCTCCGCGATGCCGACCTCGACGTCCCCCATCGCGGTGGCCAGGGCGACGTCGCCCTGGACCACCTCCCCCACCGCAAGCGGCCCGTTGGAGGACCGCACGTCGAGGTCGCGGGCGGCGCGTCCCACGTTGACGCGACCGTTGCCGGCGCGGACACGCAGCACGCCTGCCACCGTCTCGACGGTGGTGTCGCCGTTGCCGTTCCCTATAGTGACCGGCCCGGCCGCTTCACCGACGACGACGCTGCCGGAGCCCGTCCTGATGTGCAGGCTGCCGGTCGCTTGCTCGACGGTGACGTCCCCTGCTCCGGTGGTGGCGGACACCTCGGTGCCGGACGCGACCCGGAGCCGACCGGCACCGGTGGCCACGCGGCAGTCACCGAGCGTCCCGTCGGTCGCGATATCACCCAGGCCCGTCTTGCTGTGCAGGCTCGAACCGCTCGGCACGCGCGCCAGCACTCGCACCGCCCGGGGCCGCGAGGACAGCGCGCGGAGCCGGTCACGCGGTGCGACGACCGACAGCTTTCCGTCGATGAACTCGACGCGCGTCTGCGCGGCGGCCTCGACGTCCGTGGCGTGGTGGGGATCCATCGGGTGGACCTCGACCTCCACCTGGGCATGATCGTCGGCCTCGACGGCGGTGACCAGCAAGTCCCCGGCGCGGAGGTCGACGTCGAGGTGCAGCGGCCCGTCGGTGGTGAACCGGTACACCTGCTCGGTGCTGATGTCGTTCATCGGGTTCCTCTCATGTCTGGTGACGGGCCGCGAGTCGACGCGTCGTGGGGTCGTGGGGTTGTCGTGGGAGGTCAGCACGTCAGCGGACCCAGCCGGACATGCGTTGCCGGGTGCGGGTGCCGGCCGTCGGGTCCGGCGTCCTCGCCGTCAACGCCGCGGAGGCGGCCCGGACCAGCCAGGCGTTGACCGAGCGCCCTTCCCGAGCCGCCGCCTCCTCGACGCGGGCCTTCAGGGCGTCGGGCAGTCGCAGGTTGATGCGGCTGCTCGGCCCGGGCTCGAGGTCCGGCTCACCCAGCGTCGGCTCGGCCGCGGTGACCGGGGGCGGCGTCGTCGCGTCGACCGACGGGGCCTGGGTGAGGACGAACGTCGGTTCGCCGCCACGCAGCCGCACCTCGACCGAGCCCGGCGCCAACTCCAGCGTCAGCTCGTCCGCGGCCGTGGACAGCGCTTCCAGCAGCCCAAGCCGCAGCGCTGATTCCAGCGCCGGGATCAGGCGCTGGGCGGCGTCCCGCGAGGCGTCGTCACCGGCATTGGCGGCGATGGCGAGCTGGCGAGTGATCGACTCGACGATGGGGTCCAGGTGCATGGCATCACTATGGCACCATTGTGGCTCAGGTGCAAGTCACTTCGGTGCCACCGTGGCGCACGTACCTGTGCAGGGCCGGTCGCGGGGCACGATTGGTATGGCGGAGCTCACGCGTTGAGCCGGGCGTACTCCACCGCCAACGACGTCGCGAGGCTGACCCACACCGTGTACGGGAGCAGCGCAAGCGCGCCGACGTGGCTCACCGGCCACGTGATGATGATCAGTCCGGTCGCAGACGCTGCCGCCAGGCCGAGCGCCGCTGCCGCGGCCGCAAGCGCGTGCAGGACGTAGAACAGATAGCTCCACGCGAGGCCGCCAAGGACGGTGATCGCGAGCGCGGCCAACCACCAGCCGACGACCGGCGGTGTCGCGCGCAGGGTGACCAGCACCCCGACGACACCGAGCGCGAGGAAGTTCAGCGGCCAGATGACGGCGAAGACGACGTCTGGCGGCTGCCAAGCCGGGCGGGTGAGGCCGGCGTACCACCCCGGGTTGGCTGACGCCCACACCCCGGACCCCACCGCATATCCCACCACAAGCAGCACGCTCGCCGCGGCGGCCAGTGCTCGCCATCCCTGCATCGGCCCACCTTCGCAGGGGCAGCGCCGCCGGCGCGCGCAGCGCGACACGCCAGCGACCATCCACCGTGGTGGACGTGGTTCTGCTCGTTGCCCGGTGGCTCCGTCGACCCGGCTGCGCCCGTAGGCTCGTCGCCCGTGTCGACTGACCTCCCGACACCGCGCCGCGCCACCGTGGACGACGCCGCGGCGGTGGCACGGCTGCTGCACGACTTCAACGTCGAGTTCGACACGCCCTCGCCGGGTGTCGACGTGCTGACCGAGCGGCTGCGTCGCCTGCTGGCGCAGGACGGCACCATCGCGGTCCTGGCCGGCGACCCTGCGGTGGCGCTGGCGGTGGTGACGCTGCGCTCGAACGTGTGGTTCGACGGGCCGGTCGCGTTGCTCGACGAGCTGGTGGTCGTCCCGGAGCATCGCGGCGCCGGCATCGGGACGTCGGTGCTCCGCTTCGCGATGGAGCTGTGCCGCCACGCGGACGCCGAGCTGATGGAGATCAACGTCGACATCGGGGACGTCGACGCCCGCCGCTTCTACGAGCGGCATGGGTTCACCGCCATCGAGCCGGACACCGGCGAGCACGCGCTGTACTACTCGCAGCCGCTGGCCTGACCAGCCGCCACCGTTACGGTGCAGGAGTGGAGCAACGCGTCAGCGTCATCACGCTCGGTGTGCACGACCTGCCGCGGGCGCGCGCCTTCTACGAGCAGCTCGGGTGGTCGTCGATATCCGAGCCGGACGCCGACGTGGCCTTCTTCGACTGCCACGGCATGGTGCTGGGCCTGTGGAGCCGCTCCCGGCTCGCCGAGGACAGCACCGTGGTCGACGACGGCGGGTGGGGCGGGGTGACGCTGGCGTACAACGTCGGCTCCCCGCCGGAGGTGGACGCTGTGCTGAATGAGGCCGTCGCGGCGGGGGCCACCCTCGGCCGGGCCGGGGCGCCGACCTTCTGGGGTGGGTACTCGGGGGTGTTCGTCGACCCCGAGGGCCACCCGTGGGAGGTCGCGCACAACCCCTTCTGGCCCCTGGCCCCGGACGGCACCATCAGGCTGGAGTCGTGACGGCGACGCGCTACCCGTTCGACTTTCAGCGCCGCCACGTGGCCGTCCTGGCCGCGATGGGCGTCACACCGGCCAACGCATGGGTGGACGTCGACGAGGACGCGCGTGAGGGTGCGGGCGCGTTTCGGCCCGTGGAGCTGCACCATCGCCACCAGCAACGTCATCGACGTGTGCCGGACAGGCCCGTACCGGGCCGTTCGAGCCATCGGTGCGCGCCTGTCGTTCACCGACCAGGGCCTCACCTTCGGCACCACGACACATGGCGGGGTGTGCCTGCTGCTGCGCGAACCGGTGACGGCGTTAGACCCCTTCGGCGCCGTCGCCCACCCGGGCGTCACGCTGACCGTCGCGGACCTCGACGGGTTCGCCGGGCAGGTTCGTCGACTCGCCGGCCTGCCTCCGTCGTGAGCACCGACGGTCACCCAGGGGAGGCCGGCCGCGTTCACACCGGGCCGTCGGCGAGCTGCGCGCGTGGAGTGCGAGTGCTGTCCGTGCGCAGTCAGCAGTGCGGTGCCGCTGCCGTGGACGCTGACACTCATATCTGAGGCTGGCGGTCCAAGGCTCGCCAGGAGAATGTCGCTCGTGCCAGCATCGAACGCCATGGCGAACGCCGTCGACCTGACCTCCATCCTGAGCACCTTCGACGAGCCCTGGGCACCTCGGACGGTCGCGGTGCTCAATGACTACGACGTACGCGTGGTGAAGACCCAAGGCGAGTTCACCTGGCACAGCCACCCGGAAACCGACGAGCTCTTCCTCGTCCTCACGGGCACGCTGACGATCAGGCTGGACGATGACGAGGTCGAGCTGTCGCCGGGGCAGCTGTTCGTTGTGCCGAGGGGCGTCCGACACCAACCCGTGTCACCGGATGGCGCGCACGTCCTGCTCGTCGAACCCGGCACGACCGTCAACACGGGCGACACACCCAGCCACCTCACCGCCCAACGCGTGGTGGCGTCCACCGACGAGGGGTGACCTGCCGGCCGCTGCGCCGTCGCCTGCCTTGGAGGGCGTGCACGCGAGGATACGTCCGGCCACGCGAGCAATTCGCGCCTCATGCCAGGCATTCGTCAGCCTAGGCTCACGCGGGTGGTCGGCAGCGGCACGAAGGACGATCCCTGGCAGTTGGCCACGGCACCGGGCACCTCGCAGTACACCATGTACCGGGATGACGACGCTGATCCGCCGGTACTGGTCTGCCAGGTGGGCAGCACGCGGCTGACGTACCTCGCCAGCGCGGTCGACGACCTGCATGCGCGGCTGCAGTCGCGCGGGGACTGGGTCCCGCTCGGCGCCGCGGACGAGAAGAAGCCAGCAGCCGAGGGCACGGTGGAGGCGTTCGGTCGCGCTGCGGACAACCCCGTCGGCGGCTGGTACGGGCAGCGCAAGGGGTACCGAGGCCGTTTCGGGATGTACCTCCCGCCCCTGCTCGAAGCGCTCGAACTGGCCGAGCTGGAGCACCAGCCTCGCAACAACCGGATGCGCTCCCTCTGACGACTGCCGCTGCGCGGACGACCCCCGCAGGGTCTGCTGGATCCGCAGCTCGTTCCGTGTGCCGGTGTCAGGCCGCGTCGTCGGTCAAGAGCAGGCGTGGAACAGCCTCGACGAACCACGCGATCGACTGGTCGTGACTCCAGCCGCGCTCGCCGGTCGCCTCGCGCAACCCGCGACTCCGCGCACGCCGAAGCTCGACTCAAGGCGATGCTGGAGAGCCATCGCAGGCCAGCGGCCAGGCGCGGTAGCTCGGCCCGCAAGGTCGCTCACCCGCTCTGATGGCCCCGGGGCCCCACCACGTGGGCCGTGTCGTGCGCACGGCTCCATGACGAGCCCTCGTCCTGGTCTGGTCTGGTCTGGTCGAGTATGGTGATGGTGGAGGTCGACCATGAGCCGGATCATCAACATCACTGAGGCCAAAGCCCAGCTGTCCCGCCTCGTGGATCAAGCGGCCGCTGGGCAGCACGTCGTGCTCGGCAAGGCCGGCCGGCCCCTTGCGGTGCTAGTCCCGTACGCCGAGAGCCCCCCGCCGCGGGAGCTTGGGGCGTGGGCTGGCCGGGTCTGGATTGCCGAGGACTTCGATGCACCGTTGGCGGAGCACGTACAAGCGACGTTCGAGGCTCTGGGCGAGTGAACGTGCTGCTCGACACGCACGTGGTCCTGTGGGCCCTGGAAGGCAACGCGGCGCTAGGGTCCGTGGAGGATCTGATCCTGGACGGCCGCACGCAGGTCGCCGTCAGCGCGGCGTCAGTCTGGGAAATCGCGATCAAGTCCAGGCTTGGCAAGTTGCGCGTCCCGGACGACCTGCTGCCACAACTCGAACGCGCTCGGTTCACCCCGCTTCCGGTCACGTGGGCCCACGCCCACGCCGTGCGATACCTGCCGCCTCATCACGCCGACCCGTTCGACCGGCTGTTGGTGGCGCAGTCGCAGCTGGAACGGCTGACCATCGTCACGAAAGACCCGGCGATCGGACGATACGACGTCGACACGGTGCTCATCTGATCCACAGGTGCCCCCGCGGTCCGTCACAGCGCCGACCACGGCGGCGCGAGCGACGCGGGCCGCTGCGAGCTCGCCACGTCGACCCCCGGTTTCCCGGCCGCACCTGTCGTATCGGAGGTCGGCCGTTCGTGGTGAGGTTGACGGACGGTCACCGGGACCGCCGCAGCACCTGAGGAGATGCGATATGGCGCAGTACCTGCTGGCAGTGCACGGCTCCGCAGACGCCGACGAACTCGGCCCGTACACGTCCAAGGAGGAGATGGAGCAGGCGTTCGCCGACACCGAGGCGTTCAACGACAGGTTGCAGGCCGACGGGTACTGGGTGTTCGCGGGAGGGCTGGAGCCGGTGTCGACCGCCACCGTGGTGGACGGCCGGGGTGAGACGCCGGTGATGACGGACGGGCCCTACCTGGAGAGCAAGGAGGTGCTCGGCGGGTTCTGGGTCATCGACGCCCCGGACCTCGACGTGGCGCTCCGGCTGGCCGCCGAAGGCTCGAAGGCATGCCGCGGCGCCGTGGAGGTCCGCCCCTTCCAGGGCGACGTCTGACGGGATCGCACACCAACGCGGGGCAACGCGATGCCAGACGCGACCGCGACCATCGAGCAGGTTTTTCGCGAGGAGTACGGCCGCGTCATCGCCTCGCTCGTCCGCCGATTCGGCAGCATCGACATGGCCGAGGAGGCGGCGAGCGAGGCGCTCGTCGTCGCGCTGGAGAAGTGGCCGGTGACCGGGGTGCCGCCGAGTCCTGGCGGCTGGCTCACTACCACTGCGGGCAACCGAGCCATCGACCGGCTGCGTCGTGAGCAGCTGCGAGACGCCAAGCACCGAGCCGCCCTGCTGCACTTCGACGCGACGGCCCACGAGCCGACCGGGCCGGTCGACGACGACCGGCTGCGGTTGCTGTTCACCTGCTGCCACCCGGCCCTGTCCCCACCGGCACGCATCGCGCTCACGCTGCGGCTCGTCGGCGGGTTGACGGTGTCCGAGATCGCCCGGGCGTTCTTCGTCCCAGAGACCACCGTCGCGCAGCGCATCACTCGGGCGAAGCAGAAGATCAGGGCTGCCCGCATACCCTACCGGGTCCCTGAAGCCGACGACCTCCCTGAACGCCTCGACGGCGTCCTCACCGTGCTGTTCCTGGTGTTCAACGAGGGCTACCTGGCCAGCGGTGACGGCGACCCGATCCGAGCCGATCTCACCGGCGAGGCCATCCGCCTGACCCATGTCCTGCAGCGCCTGCTGCCCGGCGAACCGGAGGTGTCCGGGCTGCTCGCATTGCAGCTGCTCACCGAGGCGCGTCGTGACGCCCGGGTGCGGCACGGGCAGCTGGTGCCGCTCGCAGAGCAGGACCGTGGCGGCTGGGACCGCGCGCTCGTCGCCGAGGGTCATGCGTTGGTCCGGGCCTGCCTGGAGCTCAACCGACCAGGGCGGTTCCAGATCCTCGCCGCCATCAACGCCGTCCACACCGACGCCCCTACGGCCGCCCACACCGACTGGTCGCAGGTCGTCGCGTTGTACGACCAGCTCGCCCAGATCGACCCCTCCCCGGTCGTCGCGCTGAACCGGGCGGTGGCCGTCGCCGAGCTCGACGGACCGGAGGTCGCCCTCGCCCTCGTCTACC
>Ga0224722_1001373_pt1 | contig 13511 bp, 11 predicted proteins | sample Balambano_FR1_Me_FD_161646 | JGI IMG/M metagenome (GOLD analysis project Ga0224722, IMG submission 161646) | Freshwater sediment microbial communities from Lake Towuti, South Sulawesi, Indonesia - Balambano_FR1_MetaG | ecosystem: Environmental > Aquatic > Freshwater > Lake > Sediment | place... | reverse complement strand
AAAAAAGGTTTTAATTTATTGGTAATCAATGGAAAGTGGCTTATTGCTTAGGCTTTTCGGTTTTGTTTTGCTACGTTCTTTTTGCATTGCCCAAAAAGAACCAAAAACGCTAGGCATATCCAATTGCTCCGCTGGATCTGCCGGGCAGCCGCCACTACGTATATCATTATAGCGGGTTAGTAAACAACAAAATGCGTTTCTACTTTGCTCTTGATACGATAGTTGTTTATACTGAATGTATCCATAACTCACGTTAATTTTAAATATAAAACTATCTTTTTGTGAACAAATGAATAGGGTGAATTGCTCTCTAAACCGGATGCCAGATGCCGGACTTGGTGACCAAGGGACTGAGCCCGATCTCAAGCCATCCTTCGATTCCAGATTAAAAAAATATCAAAATAGCTCAATATCAAAATATCCAAACAACCATGGAACAACCCACTCAATTTCCACCCCAACGCCAAGACCAACAGCCCGGCTTGCAAACTGAAATGAATCCGAAACCGGAAATCATTCGCGGGGATTACCAGGGCAGCGAAAAACTCAAAAACAAAGTAGCCCTCATCACTGGCGGCGATAGTGGTATCGGGCGTTCGGTCGCCGTGCATTTTGCCCGGGAAGGAGCCGACATCGCCATCGCTTACCTCAACGAAGACCAGGACGCGCAAAAAACCAAAGAACTCGTGGAAAGCGAAGGACGACGCTGCCTCACGCTGGCGGGCGACCTGAAAGACCCGCAGTTTTGCAAACACATCGTGGAACGCACCGTGAATCAACTCGGCAAACTCGACATCCTCGTGAACAACGCTGCCGTGCAATACCCCAAAGAGCGCATCGAAGATATTCAGGAAAATGAATTGGTGGAGACCTTTGAAACGAACATTTTCGCGATGTTCCACACCGTGAAAGCCGCCATGCCGCACTTGCAGGAAGGTGCTTCGATTATCAATACCACCTCGGTAACCGCCTACCGCGGACACGAAACCCTGCTTGATTACGCCTCCACCAAAGGTGCAATTGTGGCGTTCACCCGCTCGCTGGCTGCCAACCTCGCCTCCAAAGGCATCCGTGTCAACGGTGTGGCACCTGGTCCGATCTGGACACCGCTCATCCCCGCCACCTTCGACAAAGCAAAAGTCGCCAAATTCGGGCAAGACACGCCCCTCGGCAGAGCAGGTCAGCCCTCGGAGGTTGCCCCGGCATACGTCTATCTGGCTTCCGCCGATTCCAGCTACGTCACCGCACAGGTGCTGCACGTGAACGGCGGCGAGCCGACGGATAGTTAGGAGTGGGCAGTGGGCGGTTGGCAAGGGTACTCTCGTCTCCACCGAGTCTCGCGTAGCGGACTCGGTGTGGTACCATTTAAGTTGCTCTGATTCTTCAACCGAATACCTACCGTATAAATCTTTCGTTTTATACGAAAATTATGATATGAAAACCTTTGTACTGATTTTGAATCTTTCCCTGCTCCTCGCCGCTTGTGGAACCAATCGCCCCAATGCACTACCTAGTGCCATTACCGGAACATTTCCTTCAGAGGAGCGCATCATCCAATCGCTTTTTACCGACCGCGATGCCAGCATTTCGGAAGAAAATATTCAGAAAATTTTAAATGGAACGTACGAGTTGCCGCAGCAGTTAAGAGTAGCAGTCATCAAATTCAATGGGCGACGCTCCTATGCCTGGAACGATGAAAATTATCTAAAAAATCAGCAGTCGTACATTGACACGATTATGACGGGTGTGAAGCAGTCAGGGCGCGTCACCAAAATTGCCGTCATTCCTGATTTGGTGCTGCCCCAAACGGTTAATTACACCACCATTCGCGAAGCCGGGGTGCGCCTGCAAGCCGATGCCATCCTTATTTTCTCTACCACCGGCGATGTGTATCGCAACGCCAGACTCTTTTCCAAGACCGACATCAAAGCCTTCGCCACCACCCAACTGCTCGTCATGGACGTACGCACCGGGCTGATTCCTTTTTCCACCATTGTCACTAAAGATGTGCTGTCGCAAAAAACCGAACCCGAACTCGACCTGGCGGAGACCCAGCAGCGCATTCAGAACCAGGCGGTGCTGCGCACCCTGGCGGAAATTGTAGGGCAGTTGAATGGGTTTTTGCAGCGCAAATAAACCCCGTATCCAACACGAGTACAGCACTTTGAGAGGTAAATACGAAGACCAGAATAGATTGAAAAAGTCAGAGGATCAGAGGAAAGGCTTATACAAGTTCGAATGGCAAAATCCCGAAGCTGATAAAACTTCTTTACCGGTGGCGGGTTTCCTAACAGTAAACGGTTGAAATCAGAACCTGCATTCACGTGAAGCACCTTCGTTACCTCAATAAATTTTTCTGGAAATACCGCTGGCACCTAATCGGGGGTATTGCTTTTGTGTTCATTTCCAATTATTTCCGGGTATTGCAGCCGGTGATGATTCGGGAAGCACTTGATCTGGTGGTAGAAAATATCGGGCTGTACGGCTCGTACGACGGCTTTGCGTTGCAAGGAGAATTGTACAAAATTTTAGGTCAAACCCTGTTGTATTTTGGCGGACTGGTGCTGCTGCTGGCGATTCTGATGGGTATTTTCATGTATTTTATGCGGCAAACGATTATTGTAATGTCGCGGCTCATAGAATACGATATGCGTAAAGAGGTCTTTGCGCATTACGAAGCACTGGATCTGGCATTTTACAAACGCAATAACACCGGCGACCTGATGGCGCGCATCACCGAAGACGTGTCGAAAGTGCGCAATTACCTGGGTCCGGCAATTTTGTACGGCGTGAATCTGGTGTCGCTCTTCATCCTGGTAATTCAATCTATGGTAAGCGTAAACCTAGAATTGACACTCTGGTGCCTGGCACCGCTGCCGTTTTTATCCATTTCCATTTACTACGTGAGTAATATTATTAATAAAAAAAGTGAACTTATTCAGCGCAAGCTGGCTACTTTAAATAGCATCGCGCAGGAGGTGTATTCGGGCATTCGGGTGGTGAAGGCGTATGTGCAGGAGGCTCCTCAGGTGGGGCATTTTGCGCGGGAAAGCGAGGATTTTAAAACCAAGTCGCTCTCAATGGCGAAGGTGAATGCATTGTTTTACCCGTTGATGCTGCTGTTGATCGGGGCGAGTACGATTTTGGTGGTCTATATCGGCGGTTTGCAGGTGGCGAAAGGCGCGGTTACACCCGGCAACATTGCCGAATTTGTCATTTACGTGAATCTGCTCACCTGGCCCGTGACTGCCATCGGTTGGATTGCGTCCATTACTCAACAAGCTGCCGCCTCCCAAAAACGCATCAACGAATTTTTACAAACCAAGCCCACCATTACCAATCCCACCATTCAGCCGGTGCCGCTGCAAGGGCAGATTGAGTTTGACCAGGTATCTTTCACCTATCCTGATACGGGTATTCAAGCCTTGAAAAATGTGAATTTTAGTCTGCTGCCTGGTCAGAAAATGGCAATTATCGGGCGTACCGGTTCCGGCAAAACCACCATTGCAGATTTGCTGGTGCGAATGTACGACGTGACCGACGGGCAAATTCGCATAGACGGCAAAGACATTCAACAGCACGACCTGGCCAACCTGCGCGAACGCATCGGCTATGTGCCACAGGATGTGTTTCTGTTTTCCGATTCGGTGGCGGGCAATATCGCGTTTGGCAGAAGCGAGGCGAGTAGGGAAGAGGTGGAAAATTTTGCCCGATACGCAGCGGTTTATGAAGATTTAAAAGGGTTGTCAGAAGGATTTGACACGGTGGTGGGTGAGCGCGGCGTGACGCTTTCCGGCGGGCAGAAGCAGCGGGTTTCCATTGCAAGAGCGTTGATTAAGCGACCCGACATCGTGATTTTGGACGATTGCCTCTCCGCTGTTGATACCAATACCGAAAAGCAGATTTTGGGCTATTTCAATGCTGCCTTGTCTGACAAAACCGCCATCATTATCACCCACCGCATTTACGCGCTCCTACAATTTGACAAAATCATTGTAATGGACGACGGCGAAATCATCGAATCCGGCACCCACGAGGAATTGCTGGCACGAAAAGGCTACTACGCCGAATTGTACGAAAACCAGACGCTGGAGGAGGCGGTAGGCTAGTATTTGGTATTCAGTACTTGATACTTGGCATCTGGTACATGGCTAGAGCAACTAATCTTAACAGGTCAGAATATGCGAACAGCGCATTGAACTAAGCACCCGTCCATACCAAGTCCAAATACCAAATTCCAAATACCAGTTACTAAGTACCAAGTACCAAATTCCCAAAAGTTTTTTTTGTTATTCTCGTTTATTGGTTACTTTTGTAAGGGCAAACCCATATTTTTCTGTTCACCAAACTTTCTAACATCGTGGATAACGAGCGAAATCGCAGATTTGAGAGTGTATTTTCCAAGAAAGTAAAAGCAGGCAAACGAAGAACTTACTTTTTTGACGTACGCAGAACCAAAGGGGATGACTTCTACCTGACTCTCACCGAAAGCACCAAAAAATTCAACGGTGAGGGCTACGAGCGCCACAAAATTTTCTTGTACAAAGAGGATTTTAACCGCTTCATCGGCAGCCTGGAGGAAGTGATCAACTACGTGAAAACCGAGCTGATGCCGGATTATGACTACGAAGAGTACGACCGCCGCCAGGAGGAATACGACAACGAAGAGGAAAGCGACTACGACGACGACGCACTCGTGAACACCAAAACCCGCACGAAAACAGACAACGACGACGATATGAGCTGGTAGAGATGGAGAAATTAGGAAATTAAGAAATTGGGAAGTTAGGTGACTCAGGTTGATTTTGTTTGGGTTAACTAACGCTTCATAAAGAGATAAGTGAAATACCAGGCTGCGGTGTTTCACTTTTTCTTTTCATTGCAAAAAATCTGCGTTATCTGCGGGAGAAAAAAAATTTCCCAATTTCGCAATTTCCCAATATTCAGTACGCTCCAAAATACCGCCTTGCAAACCACTCGCCCGTGAGGAGCAGCAGCAGCAGGAAGAAAATCCATTTTAAATGAATAACCGGTCGCGTCTTCGCCGTTTCGTAAATGACTGGCTTGACGGTGCCTTTCTGTTCGATTAAATCTACAATCGAAGCTATATTATTCGGATATACCACCGTGCCGCCGTACTGCTCACTCAAGAGCCGCAGCAGATTGTGATTGGCAGTGGTTTCAAACAACTCCACCTGCACGGGCTGTACGCTGAACTGCCCGGAAGCCGTCAGATTTTGACCGTTGTAAGTGACCGCACTGCGATAGGTGTAATTGCCGACAGGGAAAATATTGGCATGGAGGGAGTAAGAACGACCGGTTTTGTTGAACGTAAAATCAAATTGCTTGCCATCGGCGTTGGTGATCGAAATGGTCGCATCGGGGTCGTTGATAAGTTCGTAATTATCGTTGTACAATTCGGCATCGAAGAGTACCGGCTCATTTTCGTTGAAAATATTTTTACTTGGCGTGACGCGAAATTTGCGCTTATCTTCTTTCAAACTCAGAAACTGCACGGATTTCCCCAGCAATTCGTCAAACAACTGGTGATTTTGGTTTTGTAAAAAATCCAACAGGCGCCACTTCCAAATGCCCTCCGCACACAGCACGCCCACTTTGGCATCGCCCTCCTCGCCCAGCACCAGCAGCGGGTAGCGCGTATCCACCTTGCCGATGCGCTGGTACAACAGCGTGTTGGCACCTGGCGACACCTGAAACTCCCCAAACGGCGCGGTGAGCGGCGGAAACTGCGGCAGTTCATTTGAAATTTGCTCGCTCAGGGTAAAATTATTAAAACCCGGCGCAATCCTGCCCTGCACGTCGTTGGCACTGTTGCCGCTGATTTGAAAACTCACCAGCGATTGCACTTGATTTAGTTTAGAAAAATTGCTTTGCAAACCCGCGATGAAAAAGTGTGGGATTTTTTTGGATTGCAAGGTATTGAACACCCCCGCCGCGTCGTTGGTGCGGCTGGGCAACTGGTGCAAAATCACAAAATCGTAGGTGCCGACATTTGCCGTCAGGCTGTTGATAAATGCAAGGTCCACCGTGTAATTTTTATTATTGGCAATGGACTGGCGCATCGCGGTGATGTCGGGGTGGGGGGAGTTGGCGAGGATCAGAATTTTTTGCCGGGCATCCAGCACATCCACAAAAATATCCTTGCTGTTGTTGCCGGTGGTGGCTTCGCCGCCGAGTGATTCTGCCACGATGCGGTAGCGTTGCACCCCTGCCTGGTTGGCATCCAGAATGACTTCGCGGGTGATAAAAAAATCATTGCGGTTGATGGCGATTGGAATTTGCTGAATTTTGCGATTGTTACCGCCTTCTACCTTATAAATGCTGAGGCTCGTATTGCTCCCCATAAAGTTTTGGGCACTCACATCCACCTGCACCGTAAATTTGTCGCCGAGGTAGGCAATTTTGTTGTGAAATACCCGCTTCAGCACCACGTCTTTTTTCACCGTCGTATCGCCCAGCGCAATGGAATAAATCGGCGCGGTCAATTTTGTACCCAGGTACACCGGATTGCTGCCTTCGTTGTAAATGCCATCCGTTGCCAGTACGATGGCGCCGAGATTCTGATTGCTGTACAAATCATACACATTCGTCAGCACTTCCGAAAGGTTGGTCACCTTGTCTGTGTACTTGAAATCAATGCCCTCGCGCACGTCGTTGCCAAACGCGTATTGTTTCACTTCGTATTTTTGACCCAACTGCTCTGACAGCTTTTCAAAAGCACGTTGATAATCGGTGCGTTGTTCGGGGTTCATCGCCGCTGCGACGGATTCCGACTGGTCTTGCGCCAGCACAATCACCGGCTTCTGTGTGTTGGTAATAATGGATTTCAACAGTGGCGAGAGCAGCAGCATACTCAGCAGCGTGACCGTGATGAAGCGCAAGCCGCCCAGCAGCCAATTCAACTGCTCGGACTGCTCCTGAAACGTCCGATCCCGAAAATACAACAGCAGCGCGTACGCCGCCCCGAGTGCCACGCAAAACAACAGATACCAGGCTGGATATTGAAAAGTGAGATTCGCCATTTTATAAGGTTGAGCGGGTTGAGTAAGTTGAGCGGGTTGAGACAGGAGTGAACTCAACCTCCTCTACCTTCTCCACGTTTTTCAACCAAAACGCAATAATACTCGATTTTCTGCGGGAAAAATTGCCGCGCTTGTTACCGTTTTGTTAAAGACAAATAATTTTCCTATTTTGGCGAAAGGTTTTTTGATTGCAATGTTGAATTAGAAAACACAATACCTTATGAAAAAGTACCTGTTTTCTATTTTGCTGCTAGCTACATTCGGCAGTCTTTTTGCACAAAGTGCACCCAAAGCAACACCGGCTGCTTTTGACCCGAAAGCACCCTTCACCAACACCGAAACCGTGCGGATTCATTTGATTTTCCGTTCGGTGAACGCGTTTAACTACCGCCTACACACCACGCTGAACCGCACGAAACCGATTGGTTTGAACCCGGACTCTTACACCGTGTTGGAAACTGAAGCAACCGCTATTGGATTTTTTAAAAACGAACAACTGGATAATCAGCCGTTGTTGCTGAATTTTGAGAAAGGAAAAGATTATTTTTTCCGCATCACCCGCAACGCGCCGCTCACTTTTCTGGGCATCACTGTGGATGAACTGACCGAAACGGCATTCAAAATGGAATTGTTTGCCAATGATATAGCGACCAAGCCTACCATTGTTCCACTCGATGATAAAATGGCAACCCGCGAGTAGCAAGTAGCCGCGCTTGTTACCGTTTTGTTAAAACCCGGCGGCGGCACTACAATTGTTGTAAATTTCGTTTCTAAGATTTTAAGATTTGCTAAATCTTGGAGATTTAGCAAATCTCTTATATATCAAATTCTAATATTTATGACTGGGAGACGACTGATTTTTTTAGCCTTGTTGATTGTTATTACCGCAAAGGTGCAAGCCGCTTTTATCCTCATCCCGATGGATGCCGAAAAGCAGCGCAATCATTTGAAAGCCTACGGCATCACGTATTGGGTGCTGCAAAGTGGCACGGAAGCGTGGTGGCTGCTGAATTACCGGGGAGGGAGTTTTGCGTTTCAGCACAACAAAGTATTTGAAAAAGAGTGCATTACGCGCGGCGTGAGCTATGAGGTGATTGCCGATGCGCAGTTCAACCAGATCACCGAACAAATCAGTCACCCGGAGGTGAATATGGATGTGATCAAACTTGAAGTGCCGCCGAAAGTGGCGGTGTACAGCCCCGATAAAAATGAAAAAGGCGAACGCATTCAACCCTGGGACGATGCCGTGACGCTGGCACTGACTTACGCTGAAATCCCGTATGAGACCGTTTACGATGGAGAAGTGCTCAACGACGAACTGGCGAAATACGACTGGCTGCACCTGCACCACGAGGATTTTACGGGGCAGTACGGGCGTTTCTACCGCTCCTATTCCAATCAGCCCTGGTACCGGGAGCATGTGCGCAACTCGGAGTCATTGGCGAAAAGTTTAGGTTTTGCTAAAGTATCACAATTAAAACTGGCGGTAGTAAAGAAGATTCGGGAGTTTGTGGGCGGCGGCGGTTTTATGTTTGCGATGTGTTCGGCAACGGATACGTACGACATTGCCCTGGCGGCGGAAGGTGTGGACATTTGCGCTCAGATGTACGACGGCGACGGAGCCGACCCGAATGCACAATCCAAGCTGGATTTTACCAAAACCTTTGCTTTTCGCGATTTTGAACTGACGCAGAATCCGTTGGAGTACGAGCATTCCAGCATTGACCACTATTTTGGTCGCAATGTGATACCGGAACAGGATTATTTTACCCTGTTTGATTTTTCGGCAAAATGGGATGCCATCCCCACTATGCTCACGCAAAGCCACACCCGCACCGTGAAAGGTTTTATGGGACAAACCACTGCGTTTCGCAAGGAATTTATTAAACCGAATGTGCTGACGCTGGGCGAAAACAAACCCGCCGGTGAATCCCGCTACATTCACGGCACCTTCGGCGAGGGTACCTGGACGTACTACGGCGGGCACGACCCAGAGGACTACCGGCACTTTGTGGGCGACCCGCCAACGGATTTGAGCCTGCACCCGAACTCGCCCGGCTATCGGCTGATTTTGAACAACATTTTATTCCCGGCAGCAAAGAAAAAGCAGCGAAAAACCTAAATACTTTTGACGTTTTTTATTTGACGTTCACTATTTTTTGTTTGTGTATTGAAAAGTTTAGGTATTATGTCTGGCATCTGGCATCTTTTTAAACCCCGGCACCAAACCGCTTGTTTCAACAGCATTCCATTTAACCAAAATTTTTATAAAGCTATGAACAGCCTCCGATTATTGTTTGGAATTATATTATTGGGAGTAGGGTTTTTTCTGGGGGTTTCCTGGCAGAATCGCCAGGAACCAGGCGAATTGACTGCTGAAGCCCCGCCCCCGGTGAATGCTACCCCGGCGGCTTACAACGTGGCAGCAGAAAATCCGGCCTTGAACCAATCTGAAACCGCTACGATTCAATTGTTTGAAAGAGCCTCGCCTTCTGTTTGTTATATCACTACCACTTCGCTACAACGGGATCGTTGGACGCGCGATGTAGCCGAGATTCCGCGCGGCTCCGGTTCGGGCTTTGTATGGGATCGGCAAGGACATATTGTAACTAATTTTCATGTGATTCAGGGTGCCAATCGTGCAACCGTCACGCTGTCTGACCGTACAACTTACGAGGCAACCGTGGTGGGGGCTTATCCCGAAAAAGACCTGGCAGTGCTGCGCATCAAAGCACCCACAAATAAACTCACCCCGATCCCGGTTGGAGAGTCCGATATTTTGCGCGTGGGGCAGTCGGTCTATGCCATTGGCAATCCGTTCGGTCTGGATCAGACCCTGACGACGGGTGTGGTAAGTGCACTGGGTCGGGAGATTGAATCAGTTGCCGGGGTACCCATTCGCGACGTGATTCAATCCGATGCAGCCATTAATCCGGGTAATTCGGGTGGTCCGCTGTTGAATTCTTCCGGGCAGTTGATCGGTGTGAACACGGCGATTTACAGTCCGTCAGGTGCTTCGGCGGGCATCGGGTTTTCCATTCCGGTGGATGCGGTGAAATGGATTGTGCCAGAGATCATCCGGTACGGCAAGGTGCAGCGTCCGAGTATCGGTATATCTTTTGCACCGCAGCAAATCATGGAGCAATTGGGTATTGAAGAAGGTGCGCTGATCGTGGGCGTAGAAGAGGGCAGCGCGGCGGCACGGGCGGGCATTCGCCCCACGTATCGCAGTCGCACGGGTGAAATTATACTGGGCGATGTGATTACCAGTATCAATAACGACAAAATCAAAAGCGGGAACGAATTGCCGCTGGTACTTGAAAAATACAAACCCGGCGACGTGGTAAGTATGCGTATCCTGCGCGACGGCAGAGCTTCGACGGTGCAGGTGAAACTGGATCAGCCCAGATAATTATTATTTTTTAATTTGAAGTTTGACGTTTGAAATTAAAACAAGGACTAAAACGTCAAACTTCAAATAATACCAGTTTAAAAATCACAAGTCATAAGTCGCGAGTCCAAAAGCATTGAATGACAAAGGATTATTCGACCTTTTATACGTCTTTACTTTTTTAAAATGGAATAATAAACGAAACATACAATCAGCTTCCCGCCCCCATTTCCTTCCGTAGCCGCTCCATTTGTACTTCCCAGAGCATTTTTTGATCTTCTATTTCGTCTTCGTCTGAAAAATCGGTGATTTCGAGAATAGTATCGTCGGTGACGGGGGAGGTGTAAATTTTAAATTCTAAAAACTCACGGTCGTCGTCGGCATCCAGCCAGCGAAAACGCAGGAGTTCCTCCTCTTTATCATCCAACAATTCTGCGGATTGGATGAAGCCGTCCCAGGCAAAAAAATACGTATTATTTTGAATATCAACGCCGTCGCAAAACCAGCGGATGAGGCAGGCAGGCGTGGTGAGAAATTGGTACAAAATGGCGGGCGAAGACCGAAACATAAACTCCATCGTAAATTTGACTCGTTGCATATCTTCGCGTTCGTTGGTTAAGGTTTTGTCCGCCTTTGCTGAAGCTATGGCAGATAAATCGGAAGTTAGAAGTTAGAAGTCGGAAAATGGACACGTGTCACGTGTAAAGTCTATTGACTGACCACTCCATTCCATCTATTCAATTTAAAAATCCTAAAATTTATTACAAAAAACCGGTTTAATTTCAACTTAGATTTGTCCTATTGGCGATTGACTCATTAGCACATCGGTAAATTAGCACATGGACAAGGTTCTTGCGCAAGAAAAAATAAAAAAATGATTTTTGCAAGTTTTAAAACAGATTTGCCGAATTTTCAAAATTATCCCTTCCACTCAGCCTTATTTTATTTGTAGGAAACAAGAAACCATTTCTTTGGAAGTGGTGTTATTGGAAACGGAAATAAAGCAAATATGGTGCAAACCCTTGACAAGTAAAGGGATTTGACTTAATTTTGTGTGCTGATTAAAAAAAGATACGTGCAGGGCTTGTTGAGTAATATGCAAACATCAAACTCTTTTCGATTAATACCATTAGTACCATCCAGTGCCGTCCCAGTACACGTGCGCACAGCCGCCCAATCCCGTTTCATATCCTGCCCTATAACCTCTTTGAAAACCAGCCGGGTTTCATCATTGTAAACTTTTAAAAACAGAGTGTTCGTACATGAGACAATTAAAGATTACCAAATCCATTACCAACCGCGAGAGCCAGTCGTTGGAAAAGTATTTACAGGAGATTGGGAAAGTGGATTTGCTCACCCCGGAAGAGGAGGTGGAATTAGCCAAGCGCATCAAGCAGGGTGACCAGGCGGCGCTTGAAAAACTGACGAAAGCCAATCTGCGTTTCGTGGTATCGGTGGCTAAACAATATCAAAATCAGGGTCTTTCCCTGAGCGACTTAATCAATGAGGGCAACCTGGGCTTGATCAAAGCTGCTCAGCGCTTTGATGAAACGCGGGGTTTTAAATTTATTTCGTATGCCGTGTGGTGGATTCGGCAGTCTATCCTGCAGGCATTGGCAGAGCAGTCGCGCATTGTGCGCTTGCCGTTGAATAAAGTAGGTTCGCTCAATAAAATCAATAAAGCCTTTTCAGAACTCGAACAGGAGTTTGAACGCGAACCCTCGCCGGAAGAACTGGCGGAAATCCTGGAAATCCCGACCGAAGAAGTAGAAACTACCCTGGGGGTTGCCGCCCGTCACGTGTCTATGGATGCCCCATTTGTGGACGGCGAAGACAACTCCCTGCTGGACGTAATCGAAAACGCCGGCACGCCGGGCACCGACCAGGAACTGGAATACAACGAATCGCTGCGCCGCGAAATCGAGCGCTCTTTGAGTACCCTGACCGACCGCCAGTGTGACGTGATTAAATTGTATTTCGGCATTGGGGTAGAACACCCGATGTCGCTCGAAGATATTGGCGATAAATTCGGGCTGACCCGCGAGCGGGTGCGCCAGATCAAAGACAAAGCCATCAATAAGTTGCGCTCGGCTAACCGCAGCAAGCTGCTCAAACACTACCTGGGGGTATAAGGATGAGGGACGAGGGTAGAGGGTACACGTCTAACGTCCCTCTACTCTCTACCCTTGTCCCTCTACCCTCGTCCCTCTACTCTCTACCCTTGTCCCTCTACCCTCGTCCCTCTACCCTCTACCATGATCCCTCTACTCCTTCACCACGTCAATCGGGCGGTCAATGCTGGCTTCCAGCGAAATGAAGGTTTCGGTACGCTGAATGCCACCGATTTCCTGAATCTTGTGTAGAATGTCGCGCAAGTGATTGGTATCGCGGCAGATAATTTTAGCAAAAATGCTGTACACTCCGGTCGTGTAGTGGGCTTCCACAATTTCGGGAATGGCTTTCAGTGCCGCCGCTACGTCTTCGTATAAGGAACTTTTGTCGAGGTAGATGCCCAGAAAAGCGCAGATGTCGTACCCCAGCAAACCATGATCCACATCCAGATGGTAGCCTTTCACAATGCTTGCCTCTTCCAGTTTCTTCATGCGCACATGAATGGTGCCGCCCGACACGTAAAGGTCTTTGCCAATCTCCGAGTAGGGCTTTTTCGCATTGCGCATCAGGATCGACAAAATCTGTTTATCTAATTTATCTACTTCAAAAGACTTGCTCATGACTAACCCGCTGTTGGTTTTTTTTCAACGAATGTAGTCATCTTTTTAACTAATTTTAAAATTTAATAGAAATACTGCTGATTTCTGTATGATTTTTAACATTATTGCATATTTTTCAACTTTTCACAATCCGGAAATACGTCTTTTTTCAAAAGCTTTCTTTTTGTAACAAAAAGAGCTACTTGCACGTTTAGTTTTATATTTTTGTTTGAAAGGCGCAGGATAGACAGGCTGCCTTGTGCCGCGTAATTTGTAACAAAATCTTTGTGTGAGGTATGACGCAACAACCGCGAACCCTTTCCGGTCGTCTGTACATCTGGCTGCCCCTGCTCTTTGCAATGGTGC
>Ga0224722_1001372_pt1 | contig 13515 bp, 11 predicted proteins | sample Balambano_FR1_Me_FD_161646 | JGI IMG/M metagenome (GOLD analysis project Ga0224722, IMG submission 161646) | Freshwater sediment microbial communities from Lake Towuti, South Sulawesi, Indonesia - Balambano_FR1_MetaG | ecosystem: Environmental > Aquatic > Freshwater > Lake > Sediment | place... | reverse complement strand
CGTGCTGGGATTCAGATCGATTTGTCTCACGCCCAAAGGTTGATGAGAAGTGGCATTGCTGTCTTTTTTGAGCAGAAGTTGATCTAAGACAAGACAAGCAGGTTTGGTTCGTTTCGTCGATCGATAGATTGAGTAGGAGACGGCAAATTGCAATTGACAGACGCTAAATGTAGAGTTATTGCTCTTGATGCAGAGAAGGAGAAAGGGGGGAAACCCTCGTTCTAGTGATATGATTCGGAGTCTTTTGTCTCAATCTACGTCAACGCGGAAGGAAGACCAGATGACAAGCACAAATGCTCTGAACCTATTGATTTGCCATGCTTTTTCACATCTCAGATCAGCCTACGTTGAGGTTAGAGGTGGGAGGCGATCGGTCCAATTTGTCTTCTCGAATGCAAACAGATGTATTATAGATTTCATATTGCATAGAGTGATGGCATTTGGAGAAGCCTGTCTCACCGTTTAGCAATTATCCCTCAATCAGAGGAACCAGTTGGGCGATTGCTCTGTCTAGGATTCAAGTTACATTAAATGTATTGAAAGCAGTTGCAGCATTTTTCTTCAAAACCGCCTCACCGCTTGAAGTCTAATGCTGAAAAAACTCGTTCTCGCAGAAAGTAAATTGGAAAGCAAAAAAGCAAAAGATATGGAACTACAGTATCGTGGTGTTCGCTACAGCCTCAACCCCAACCAAATGAATGTTGAAAATGCACCGGAAGTTGGGCAATATCGAGGTGCACAAATTAGATTTCACCAGCCTGTGACAAAATTGGCAGTTCAGCAAGTTCTGCATCTGATCTATCGCGGTGTCCAGTTCGATGAAGGGATTGGTACACCGATCGCCTAAACTGCAACTTTGGGTAGTGTCTCAGAGCGTGTTTTAAAGGTTGCCGACGCGACCCGAACCGCCGCCTCAATCCCCCAACGATTCATTGCCGCACTTTGAGTGCGCGGGGGGACGTTGAACCAGAAATACCGGATCGCAAGTCCCCCCCTTGTCACTGGCCGCTCCAACAGGAGCGAGTTGAGGGGTTAGGGGGCAATGCAGCACTTTTGAGACGTTTCAAACCTCCTCTCAGACAGTTTTCTAAAGCTTGAGTTCTGAGATTTATTTACAGAATTAGTTACAGAATCAGAATTTCCCTTTGTTAATCGAAATGACCTAGCTGTTTGGCTAGGTTTTTTGTTGCAAATTCTATTTGCTTTAATTCAATGCTGCCCAGAACCAGGTAAGAACAAAGATGATTCCAATTCCAGCAATAAAATCGGGTTGCTCCTTCCATAAATGCTGTAATCGATCGCGAACAAACCGGAAGAAAAAGCGTCTTTCTTGCCCCAGTTCTGTCATATATTGTTCGACTTTTGCATCCACTTCTTCGATCGAAACTTCACCCCGCTTATAGGACGCTTCAAGAGCATCCAGCTTTTGCCAGTATTCTTTCGTTGACTCCAGTAGATTAGGCACCATACCTCGCAACCCCACAACAACACGATTGATTTAACTTAAGTAAAAGCTAACGTGCGGCTGAGGGGAAATTAGTCCGCTTAGAGTTAGAACAAGCCTTTATCAATAGTTAGAACCCGCATTGTTAGGAGAAGTTCATTGTTCCCCCACGGTGTAGATAGCGTTATCCTTGAAAGTATCCTGATTCACCGACCACCACCTGTTTACGTCTTATGTCCGATACGTCTAAGTCAACCCGCGAAACCCGTGTCACCGAACACACTCTATCCTTACCCGATCGCCAGATTCCTTACACTGCTTCTGCGGGCTGGCTGACGCTGTTTGACAAAGACAAGCCGATCGCTGATATGTTTCATGTGGCATATCTGGCAAAAACGCAAAATGTCTCCTCTCGCCCCCTGACCTTTGTGTTTAACGGCGGACCTGGAGCGGCATCTGCCTATTTGCATATGGGTGCGCTGGGACCGAAGCGAATCTACTTTGGCGAAAATGGCTCTCTGCCCAGACCCCCTGTGCGATTGGTGGATAATCAGGAAAGCTGGCTTCCCTTTACCGATCTGGTGTTTATTGACCCGATCGGCACTGGATTCAGCCGCAGCACACAAGCCAATTCCTCATCGGATAAATCGGACAAATCAGACCCAGAGGCAAAGCCCGATGAGAAAGCAGCCACCAAAGACAGTGAATCCTCGAAGGAACCCAAAGAAACCGAATTTTGGGAAGTTGAGCGTGACCTGAAGGCGCTAGGAGAATTTATTCAGCGATTCCTATCGCAGCAAAACCGCTGGCTGTCGCCTATTTTCATTGCAGGGGAGAGCTATGGCGGATTTCGGGTGGCGAAACTGGCGCGAATGCTGCAGCAGGGATTTGGGGTTGGGCTGTCTGGAGCAATCCTGATTTCCCCAGCATTGGAGTTTAGCCTGCTGGGTGGAACCGACTACGACCTGACCTCCTGGATCACGGTCTTACCTTCCTACGCAGCATCAGCCGCACACCACGATCGCGCTCAGTGGGCAGGGCAACCGGGAGACATGCAGGCACACCTGGCAGCAGCAGAACAGTTTGCCCGCAAGCCGTTGCTTTCGCTCCTGGTAATGGGCGATGCAATGTCGCTTGAAGAACGCCAGGCTGCCTATGAGCAAATGGCAAAACTGATTGGCTTGCCGTCTTCTGTGGTGGAGCGTCAGGCAGGACGCATTGGGATTGATGTTTTTTCGCGGGAGCTACTGCGCGACCAACAGCGAATTGTCGGTTTGTACGACGCATCGATTACGGCGATCGATCCTTTCCCTGATCGCACAAACTTTGAAGGCACTGACCCAACATTGGACGGACTCGATCGTTTGTTTACAGGTGCAATCAACAGCCACTTACGCGACACACTTGGCGTTAAGACAGACTTGATTTATAACCTGCTGAACTACGAAACGTTCAAAGCCTGGAAATTTGATATGAACGGACAATTGAAGCAGGGCTTTATTGGCGCAGTGGATGATCTGCGGATTGGGATGACGCTGAATCCGTATCTGCAGGTCTACCTTACCCACGGCATTTTTGACCTCGTCACCCCCTACTTTTCCTCCAATCATCTTGCAGATTTAATGAAGCTCAATCCTGAGATTCGACCTAATTTGGCGCTGAAGCATTACGAAGGCGGACATATGTTTTACACCTGGGAGCGATCGCGTCAGGAATGGTTTGGTGAAATGCAGGCGTTTTATCAGAAAGCGATCGCTCCTTAGGAAAATAAAGCTACAGAAAAATAAAGCTACGCGAATGATTCAGGTGAGCAGTTTAGTAAGCTTCACTCTCTTTAATCACCATACCGGAGTGAATAACAATGACTTCTACGGTAACAGAACAAAAAATCTACAGTGCTGAAGAGTATCTTGCTCTGGAACTCAATTCAGAGAGACGCAGCGAATATCGTCACGGAGAAATTGTTCCAATGACAGGGGGAACACCTCCCCATAATGCAATTACGGGTGCTTTGTATGCTCTGCTATGGATCAGCTTACGGGGAAAACCCTATCGAGTATTTGTGACTGATCAGCGGCTTTGGATTCCTGAGTGCAATTTATACACCTATCCTGATGTGATGGTGACAGCAAATCCTTTGCAGCTTCAGCCCGGACGCAAAGATACTATCGTGAATCCGATTTTGATTGCTGAGGTGCTTTCAGACTCAACAAAGGCATACGATCGCGATGAAAAATTTGCTGCCTATCGAGCGATCGAAACGTTTCAGGAATATCTGCTGATCGATCAAACTCAGCTTCGTGTTGAACAATACATCAAACAAGGTGCTAATCAATGGCTATTTACGGAATACAAAGGTAAAGATGGGCAAATTTTGCTTGCCTCGGTTGGAGTTGAAATTAATCTGATCGATCTCTACGAAAATGTCGAGTTTTGAGAATACAATGCATTGGCTACACACTGACTGGTAAACAAACTGTAAACTGAGTTCTTCCGGGCTGCGATTCGACGGTGATTGAGCCTTGATGCCGATTTTCGACAATCCGGCGTGATAATTCCAGTCCCAGACCTGAACCTTTGCCGACAGGTTTGGTTGTAAAAAATGGTTCAAAAATCCGCGATCGAATCTCTGGCGGAATTCCCGCACCAGAATCAGTAATTTGAACCACCACCCGATCGCCAAGATTTTTTGTCGTTAGCTCCAGAATTCCTTTTTCGTTCATTGCGTCGATCGCGTTGTCGATCAAATTTGTCCAGACTTGATTCAACTCGCTGCCGTATGCGAAGAACTGAGGCACGGTTGAGTCATAGTTACGCTTGATTTCGATACCGTGTTTGAGTTTGTAGCTAAAGAGTTTGAGCGTATCTTCTAAACCATCCTGCACATTAACCGTTTGCTTTGCTCCCTGATCGAGATGCGAGTAGGATTTCATCGATCGCACAAGTTCAGAAATCCGTTCTGCGCCGCGTAGCCCGCTGGTGATCATCGACATCACCTCAAACGATAACGCCAGCCAGCGAATTCCCATTTCTCTCAGTTCGGTTGGGTCATCGCGCCAGCGTTCCATCAAGTGTTCCAGCGTTTCAACTTCAACGCCGCCTTCTGCTAATGGTTCAGCCAGTTTCCAGGCATCCTCAATGCCATAATCCTCCAGCCAGTCGAGCAGTTTCTCTTCTCGATCGCTCAACGTCATCGCATCGGTGCGCTTGTGCAAAATTGCCTCATAGCCGTCGTCGCGGGCTTTCAGCCATTCCTGGGTGTGTTCCGGCTCAACCTGGGTTTGTCCATATACCAGATTCATGCGCTGCAGCTCGATCAGGGCGGGCGTAACATCTTTCAAAGCTCGGACAACCGCAGCGGCTGGATTGTTGAGTTCATGCGCCAGTCCGGCTGCCAGTGTTCCCAGTGCCGCCATTTTTTCCCGGTTGCGAATGAAAGATTCAAGTCCTCGCGATCGTCGGGCAAGGGTTTGACAAATCTGCTGCTCAAATATACGGCATTCGTGCATCAGCGTTAAAAAGTTTTCGCTGGAAAGCTGATACATGCGGCAGTGTGTCAGCCCTTTTACCGTCACGGGAGAAGGCTCTCCGGTCAGGATTGGAAGTTCGCCCAGAAATGCGGGTGCTTCATGGTGTCCGATCGGCATTTCAATTCCGTCGCTTTTGCGCGTGAGTCCGATCTGTCCCTCCATCAGGATCAGAAAACCGCGCGGGGCGTCTCCTTCACGGGTCAGGATCTGATTTGCAGATAGCTCAATTAATTCAGTATGTCCACAGACCCAATCGAGGCGATCGGGCGGCAACGCCTGAAATAGTTCCAACTTCACCAGTTCTTCGGCACAAAGCATGATGAACTCGCTTTCGATAAACCATAGAGAACAAAAGAACAATGACTGACATTACAATCATCACTCATACACAACCGCCAGAAAACTGTGATGTAGATAACAACTTAACTAAAAGAAAGAGTTTGCTAAACCTGTTTTGAGTGATTGTTTTAAAGTGTCTTAAAATGTAAACTTGCTGCTTATTAAGAATGCGGCAGTGAATTGATTTTGTAACAATACAAATAATGCATACTACAAACGCTAAAAGAAACCAAACGCTAAAAGAAACGCTAAAAGCGGCTTGAGGCGGACTTTGCTGATAATTCTGGAGCAAACAATCTGGAGTAAACACGATGGCAAAACCAGTCATTCTCACAGTAGATGATGATCCAGATGTTCTGCAAGCGATCGCGCGAGATTTGCGAAAACAGTACGGCGATCGATTTCGGATTGTGCGGGCAAATTCGGGTGCAGAGGCGATCGAGGCTTTGCATCAAGTGAAACTGCGAAACGAAGCAGTCGCCCTGTTTCTGGTGGATCAGCGAATGCCGCAAATGAACGGCGTTGAGTTTTTGGAGCAGGCAATTTCCCTGTTTCCCGAAGCGAAGCGGGCATTGCTCACTGCCTATGCCGATACGGATGCTGCCATTCGCGCCATTAATCGTGCCAGGCTGGACTACTATTTGCTGAAGCCCTGGGATCCGCCAGAGGAGCGGCTGTATCCGGTGCTGGATGATTTGCTCGATGACTGGCTGGCAACGTTTCGTCCGCCGTTTGAGGGAATTCGGGTTGTGGGCAATCGCTGGTCGCCCCAGTCTCACGACGTGAAAGACTTTCTGGCGCGTAACCAGATTCCCTATCAGTGGCTGGATGTGGAGCTGGAACCAGAAGCCTGTGAACTGCTGGCTTACGGCGAACCCGATGGACTGCAGCGCCTGCCGCTCGTTTTGTTTACTGATGGCTCGCGTCTGGTTCAGCCCTCCAATCTGCAAATTGCCGAGCGCATCGGGCTACGGACGCAGGCAGAACGCCCTTTTTATGATCTGGCGATCGTCGGTGGGGGTCCGGCGGGGCTGGCAGCGGCGGTGTATGGTGCATCAGAAGGGCTAACCACCGTGATGATTGAGCGGGAAGCGCCGGGCGGTCAGGCAGGGTCGAGTTCGCGGATTGAAAACTATCTTGGGTTTCCGGTGGGTCTCAGCGGAGCAGACCTGGCACGACGAGCCGTGACGCAGGCAAAGCGATTTGGGGTGGAAATTCTCACGCCGCAAACGGTGGCAAGTGTTCGTCTGCAAGACTCTTACCGGATTCTGACGCTGGGGGACGGTAGTGAAGTGAGCTGTCACGCGCTTTTGATTGCGACAGGCGTGTCTTACCGCAAGCTCAATATTCCGGGCGAGGAGCGGTTATCGGGTGCGGGTGTGTATTATGGCGCAGCAATGACCGAAGCCCTTTCCTGTAAAGGGGAAGATGTGTTTGTGGTTGGGGGGGCAAACTCGGCAGGACAGGCGGCAATGCACTTCTCGAAATACGCGCGATCGGTCACGATGCTGGTGCGCGGTGATTCCCTCACCAAAAGCATGTCCCAGTATTTGATCGACCAGATCGAATCAACCCCCAATATCGCTCTTCGCGCCTACACCCAGGTTGCAGAAGTGAAGGGAGCGAACAATCTGGAGGCGATCGTTCTGCAAGATGCCCGCACAGGCGAGCAGGAAACGGTTCCGGCAACGTCGCTGTTTATCTTCATCGGCGCACGCCCGCAAACAGACTGGCTGACGGGTGTTGTGGAACGCGATGAAAATGGCTTTATTCTGGCGGGTCCCGATCTGCTGCAAAACCAGCGTCGTCCTCAGGGCTGGACACTCGATCGCGATCCGTTTTTGCTGGAAACCAGCGTGCCCGGAATTTTTGTCGCAGGCGATGTGCGGCACGGCTCGGTGAAGCGGGTGGCTTCGGGCGTGGGGGAAGGGAGCGTGTGTGTGCAGTTTGTCCACCGCTATCTCAGTAAAGTGTGATAGCTAGGAATTTGCTTCTGGCAACAATCCGCGCGATCGATAAATGGGGCGAACAACCTGCCGGATTTTGGGCAACTGGCGGAGAAACAGCAGTGCTCCGAGAACGCAAATTGCGTGACGAGTGGGTGCATCGATCGCATTCACAGCCCCCTGAAACAGCGCCAGCAAAATAATCTGCCAGATTTGAATCGTGCTTGTCAGCGTCAGCCCCGCCAGCCCCAGCGACTGAGTCATCGATAAAACCTGAGTCTCACCACCAGCACCGATCGCCGATGCCATCGATCGCCCACGACTCCATCTAGGGGCGTGATCAAAAAAGTCGGAATTTGACTGGCAAATCCGACAAATCCCAGCAAAAAAGCGGATTGGGTCAGGTGATAGACCAACCAGATGGTCGCGACCTGAGTCACCCAGGTTCCAATTAGGGAAATTCCTTGTCCTGCGAAGAACAGGCGATAGTTTCACGATCGAAGGGCAGGCAGGGCAAAAGCGCGAGAAGCGGTCATAAAGCGGACGGGAAAGGACAAATTAGACTGCTGCTCGAAATTACTGCTGGCGGCTCACCCTGGTTTCAGAATCCCTGAGTCCACCGTGAGCCGCATTAACTGGCAGTTTTTCCTGAAGCGACTACCGCTGCTCTAGCGGAGTGATCAAAGGCTGCTGTGTCGGCTGATAGTAGCGTTCTTCTAGCCAGACCCGCAGATCGTCTTCAGAGATCCATTCGCTTTCTTGACCTGTAACCGGATCGTGAGCGTGCCAGATGGGATTGCCCTTCTGATCGTAGGTTTTCCAGACATGGGGTTCGGTGGTCGATTCCAGCAGTTTCGCGATCGGTCGCCAAAGCTGCCCCAGCCAATAACCCAGCCAGCTTGCGTGACCTGATCTTTCTTTTTCAAGCTGCCGAATTTCAGCGATCGTAAAAGGGATTTGTTCGAGTTGTTTGTACTCCAACCACTGTTTCTGCGTTCTCATTTTGTATACCTCCTCACAACATTGCTCGCACGCTGTCTGCTCAGGCAGCGTCTTTTCGCAGTTCCACTGCCCAGGAGCAAATGCCGTGATCACAGTGAACTAAATCATGAAATTGAGCGAAAGGAGCAACAGCTCCCTGTCTTGGGTTCACGGCTGATTTCTACTGCCCTCAAGCCTGAAACGACTGGGGTACAGCTTGAAGATGCCGCTTCCGGATCGCCCTGCGAAATTAGAAGGGAGTTCTCACCTGTCAGAGTCATATCTCCAGCACTCTGCACGAGTGGGACTTTCGCAAGAGGCATCCAGCATCTGGGATAGCATCACCCCAATCACAAAGCTGCTTTGGTGCAGCAAAAACAAGCCACTCTCCTGGAAGGCAGGAAAGTAGAACGACTGACTTTGACTTATTGATTCAGTATAAGCAGTGTGCGGAGGCGCGACCTCACACCGCCGGATGAGACAGTCGGGCGATTTATCTATACGGCATCACGCTCTTGCTGAAGGGCGACCTCGACCCGGCTGTATTGGGCTTCGAGCTGATCCATCATCACAGCGATTTCCTCGGTGTCTTGAATCTTGCCCGATCGCCCAAATTGCTCTAAGGTTCGGCAAAGCTCGACGACTTTCCTTGCTCCGAAATATTGGCTGCTCGACTTCAGCGAATGAGCTGCCCGTGCAAATTCTTCTGCCTTTTCCTGCAACATTGCGTCTCGCATTGCAGCCAGCAGAGGTGGAGACTCCTGCAAGTAGCAGTCGATGAGCTGGGTAAACAGTGCTGGTTCGTTGCCGCAAACCATGTTCCGAATTTCTGCTAGCGCAGCGGGGTCGAGGACTGGATGGGAGAGAGGGCTTTGCATACTTTGCATAGGTCGGATCGTGATTTGTGACAGGTCAAGACCGTTTTGCGTTCAAAACGTTTCCTTTAAGTTTTCCTTAAAGATTTATTTTTTCAGGAAAGCTTCGGAGCGACAAAATTCCAGGAGATTTAAGGGGCGCAGTTTGGATTATCTTCTTTGGGGATGATGGGCTGGCACTGCTGTAGAGCTTGTGCGAGTTCCTGAAGCTGAACGGGTTTGCTGACATAATCATTCATCCCTGCTTCCAGACAACTATCTCGATCGCCTCGCATTGCATTCGCTGTCATCGCAACAATGTGAGGGGGGCTGTAGGAGACAGGATTGACGGTTTCGCTTCCTTCCTGACTGATGCTGTAGCTGCCAAGCTTGCCATTGCCCCACTGCTGCCGAATCTGGCGCGTTGCCTCCAGTCCATCCATTTCCGGCATGTGGACATCCATCAAAACCACGTCGTAGGGTTGGCGGTGGAGTGCCTCGATGACCTCCAGACCGTTGCAGGCAACATCAGCGCGATAGCCCAATTTCTTGAGCAGCAGCAGGGCAACCTTTTGATTCACCGCAGTGTCCTCTGCCAGCAAAATTCTGAGGGGCAGGCGTTCTGCCATCTGGGCATCGGGCTGGGGTGGCGCAGGCTGAGGCGGCTCTGTCCAGATTGCGCGATCGGTAAATAAACTGCTGAGAACATCAAACAAATGCGACTGCTTGATCGGCTTCGACAAACAGGCTGCCAGTTCTACTCCGGTCGAGAGCCTATCTTCAACGCTTCCCATCGAAGTCAGCATCACCAGCGGCAGCGTCTGGCAGGAAGGGAGCCGTCGAATTTGAGCTGCCAGCGTCATGCCGTCCATTTCTGGCATTTCCATATCCAGCAAAACCAGGTCGAACGGTTCGCTGTGAAGACGTTTCAGTGCTTCCCTGCCCGATCGCGCAACGGTGGTTTGCATTTGCCAGGAATTTGCCTGTAGCTCCAGCACCTTGCAGTTGACATAGTTATCGTCCACAATCAGCAGCCGCTTGCCTGCGAGCAGTGATGGAGGATGAAATTTCTCCTGCACCGGGCTAGAGCTGGCGGGAACAGCGATCGTGAAATGAAAGGTTGAGCCGATTTCGTCTAATTGCCAGGGTTCTGCCCAGGTTTCTTCAATCGAATCAGCAGGCGGCGCACCGCCCAATTTGCCCTGGCTTTTCACCCACAGGGTTCCGCCCATCATTTCACTCAGGCGCTTGCTGATCACCAATCCCAAACCCGTGCCGCCGTATTGCCGGGTGGTGGAGCTGTCTGCTTGGCTAAAGGGCTTAAACAGTCGCTCCATCTTGTCGGAGGCAATGCCAATTCCAGTGTCTTTGACCGCAAACTGAATTTCATACAGCTTGGGGGAGACGGGCTGCTCTGGTGTCTGCTGAAGAGTCTGTTCATGAGTCTGCTGAAGGGGCGATCGTGCCGTTACCAGCACAACGACTTCTCCCGCTTCTGTAAATTTCACGGCATTGCTGAGCAGATTTACCAGCACCTGACGCACGCGCGTCACATCACCGACCACACAGACAGGAGTTTGAGGACTGATGAGATAGGCGAGTTCAATTCCTTTTTCAGCCGCCCTGGAAGCCAGCAGGTCGATCGCCCCTTCGATGCAGCCCCGCAGCTCAAACGGCTGTTCTTCCAGCTCCAGCTTGCCCGATTCAATCTTAGAAAAATCGAGAATGTCATTAATAATAGTCAGCAGCGCATTTCCGCTTCCCCGGATCGTTTCAACAAAGTCGCGCTGTTGGAGCGTCAGCGGCGTGTCGAGCAGCAGCCCGGTCATGCCGATCACCGCATTCATCGGCGTGCGAATTTCGTGACTCATCATTGCCAGAAACTCGCCTTTTGCCCGGCTTGCGGCTTCTGCATCCCGATGTGCCTGCTCCAGCGCAATGTTTTTCTGCGTCAGCTCTTGCCGACTCTGAGTTTCCTGTTCGAGAAGCTGTGCCTGTGCCAGCGCGATTCCCATTTGGGCGGCGAATGCGATCAGCAGTTCAATCTCATCTTCAGTCCACTGACGAAAACGGCTGCACTGATGCAAACCGATCGATCCATTGACAACTCCCTGGTAAGAAGTGCGAATTGACAGCATGGATTTTAAGCCGATTTGCTCACAGATCGGACGTGCCGCAGCCAGCAATGGGTCGGCATAAACGTCTAGCGAGCTCATTGGCTGATCGTCGGAAATCATGCACTCGGCGTAGGGATTGCCCTCGACCGGAATTTCAAACGACAGCATCGAAGTGTTGCCGGGAGCCAGATATTCGGCAACGACTGGGATGCGTGGAACCGGGCTGGCGACATAGGTGTGAATCAGGCAGCGATCGACGCCAAAGGCACGCCCAACCTGAACCGCCGCCGTTTCAAAAATTTGTTTCGCATCCAGACTCTGGCGAATTTCTTCGGTGATTCGTTGCAGGAGCAGTGTGCGATCGAGCTGTCGCTGAAGGGCAATCTGTGCCTGCTTACGCTCTTCTTCTGACCGCACCCGTTCGGTAATGTCGCGATACTGCCAGAGATGTCCCCGATAAATGTCCTCGATAAAAATGGGCACATAGTCGCGTTCCAGCACCCGTCCGTCGATTAAATGAATTTCATCTGCTGTAGCCATCGTGCGATCGTGCAAGAGCTGCTCAATCCGCTGGAAAAAACAAGCCGGATCCACGAAGGTTTCCCTCGAAGCCTCTGCCAGGTCAGCACAATTCACGCCAATCAATTTCTTTGCAGAGAACGGCATCCGAAACATCTGACAAAATTGCTCGTTTGCCAGGACGATGATGCCACATTCATCTTCAACCAGAACCCCTGCCTGCAAATTTTGAATCAGGGCGGAGAGCCGGGAAGTGGTTTCTCGGACGGCTTGTTCAGCAAAGACCCGCTTGCTGATATCCATTTGAATGCCCACATAGTGGGTCAGGGTTCCCGCCTCGTCGTAAATGGGAGAAAGCGTCAGCTCATTCCAGAAGAGGCTACCGTCTTTGCGATAGTTTCGTAGAATTACGGTGCAGCTCTCCCCATTTTGAATGGCGTTGCGCAGCTGTTCAACTTGGGGCTGCTGGGTGTCTGACTGCTGCAAAAATCGACAGTTGTGCCCTAAAACTTCGGCAATCTGGTATCCTGTGATGCGCTCAAAGGCAGTATTGGCATAAACGATCGGCATTCCCGGCACACGAGCATCGCCAATCACAATTCCATTAATGCTGGTGGCAATGGCACGATCGCGCAGTTTCAGCGATTCCTCTTCCCCCAGCCGATAGAGCAGCGTGTGATCTGGGGGCAGGTTTGCAAACGGGACAGGATTAATCGGATTGGAGAATGAGGAGAATTGAACGGGAGCGACATCCGCTTGACTGGGTGCGGTCAGATTATTTTCTGGGTGGGGCGATCGACGGCTCCTGCGCATCAGGCTAATTGCAAAACCACTCAGATAGCCCAGGGCTGCGCCTCCAAGCGGTAACGCAAAGCTGATGGGTTCTTCCAGGCGCGAAATGGCGGTCAAATGATTTTGTCTTTGCGACTGCGCTCTGGCGACTGAGCCAAACAGAAGCAACCCTGTTGCGGTGCCTGCGGCAATCCAACGCCTGAGCTGAGGCGATCGGCTGATTGTTGACGCGGTACGGTTGCGCTGAGCGGGAACTGGTTCTATTTTACTTAACCTGTGGAATAAGCTAAAGCATTTAATTAAACCATCCATGAAAGTCCCCGCCCCAAAGATCTGCTACAGCATCACACTCTGCTTTTGAAAGTTCTAAGTTAAGGGTCTGGAAGGTTTCCACCTGGAGGCGATCGACCTTGCACCCTATTTCGGCATTAAAACTTCAAAGTTAAAATTTTAGAGTTAGAAAGAATCCTTATCTCTTAGTGATACCTTGCTGCTGCTATTTTGGACTTTCCCAGTGTTCTCCGGCAAGAGATCATCTGAACAGAGAAATCAAAAACACAAAAAAGCATCAATCTTGTGATGCCTGTGTGAAATGCCAGAAGCGACGCCCCGATTTTGGCTCAATCCGATAACAAGAGCTGAATGAAAATCCTTCCTTTAACAGAAGATCGATCGTCCTTAATTTCCCTAAGGTACGACTAGTTCTTTTACAACGACAGAGATAAGTTTATGGCGCTGCAACTCAAAGTTCCCACGCTCAACAGCTCAGACGCTGCTCGCGATCTGAAAGAAACCATCCTGACTTCAGAGCCGGATGCCAAAATAGACGTGAACCTAGACCAGAAAACAGTGACGATCGAAACCAAAGCCTCAGAGGAGACGGTTAAGCAGATTATTAGTGCGGCGGGGCATCAGGTTGGGTGAGTGGGTGAGTGGGCAGGGGAGCGGGTAAGTTGAATGTTTTTCTCTTACCACTTTGGATGACTGCGCTTT
>Ga0224722_1001371_pt1 | contig 13520 bp, 13 predicted proteins | sample Balambano_FR1_Me_FD_161646 | JGI IMG/M metagenome (GOLD analysis project Ga0224722, IMG submission 161646) | Freshwater sediment microbial communities from Lake Towuti, South Sulawesi, Indonesia - Balambano_FR1_MetaG | ecosystem: Environmental > Aquatic > Freshwater > Lake > Sediment | place... | reverse complement strand
GTGTCTACCATAACACCTACACGGCTCTTAAACTGGAAGACGCTCAAAAACTGCTTGTCGCACAAAAAGCCCGACTCGCCGTGCGTAAAGCAGAACAGATTGCCGAGGATAAGCGTCGCGAAAACGAAGAGTTAAATTCCCTGATTGGTCAGAAAGCGGCAGCACTGCGCGAAGTCGAGGCGCAGGCATCGCTTCTTTTGCGACAGGCGAATACCGATGCACTCACTGGTCTGTATAACCGTCGCTACCTTTACGACTATCTGCCTAATGCGCTACAGAAATCTTCGGACTACGGAGTTTCCCTGACACTGGTTATCGCAGATATTGACGATTTCAAACAGATTAATGACCGTCTCTCCCATCAGGTTGGTGATGAAGTATTAAAGGCAATCGCCCACCTTTTACAGAGTTCATGCCGTTCACAAGATACTGTTATACGGTATGGCGGTGAGGAGTTTATCATTGTGCTACCAGAAACCACCCTCCCCGAAGCCCAGCATATCTGTGAACGGATGCGTGAGGCAGTCGCTTTCTTTGCGTGGCAAACCATTCACCCTGCCCTCACCGTGACCACCAGCATCGGCGCAGTTACAGCAACCAGTCCCGGTTGGGAAACCATTCTCACACAAGCAGATGCCAATCTCTATCAGGCAAAGCATGACGGAAAAAACCGCGTTGTTCTTACTTCGGAGCAAACTTCCGCCGTCTAAATCGCGGGTGATGAACATAGCAAGACTCGTCGGAGCGGTTGGCGGTGCTTTTGAAATGACTGTAGGGGATGAAGGATTAGGTAAAATAATTGAATGATAAAATACCCTATAATTTCTTAATCTCGATAACTTTTGCCGTAACCAGTGTTTGTCTATTGTGGTATGGGATGAATCTCTGTCTCTGTGGTAGAACTGGCGAAGGCATTATGATAACAAGCGTTGCCTTGCTTCTTGTGTTAGCAGTTTTTTTGAAGAGCCAAAAGAGATAACAGCCAGAACCGTTTGCGTCAGGTGGTTCGCTCGAACGGTACGAGCAGTATGACTTACGGCAGCGATGGTCTTCGTCGTCGGATGGTCTACACGCCCAGTGGGGGTAGTGCTGTCACCACGGATTATGCCACGGCACGGCAAGCAAGAAGCACGATGTGTACGGGTTGACCCGTTCCGTAACAGGTAGTCCACAAAGCAAGCATGGTTGGGTGGGTCAATTAGGACACACGAGCGACGAGGAGACCGGACTTGTCTACATGCGGGCAAGGCACTACGACCCAACAACGGGCAGGTTTGTCTCCGAAGACCCGGCAAGAGACGGATTGAATTGGTTTGCTTATTGTGACAGTAATCCGGTAAATCGCGTGGACGTTGAGGGAAGATCTTGGATAGCTTGGTTTGAACTGATGGCAGGTGTTGCATACTATGAACTATTTGGTCGTTCAGTTGGTTCAATTGCAGGAAAAGATTGTGGATATTTATATACTGCCTTGGCATTGATTAGTATGGTTTATGATTCAATGGACAACTATAATACTGCGCGAAGAATGGCAGGTTTACTTGCTCTTAGTGGTCGTCCTGATGCGACTCGACCGTTTATCGCTCTGTCCGTGACCAGTGCACGAATGTCCTTTGTTCTGACATCTCTTGCAGGGTATCAACTGTATCTATTATTTAAGTATATTATGAGTGAAGGTGATGAAGACGATGCCCTCACAATATGAGAAATAGCAAGGTCAGTTTCCCGTTTTGTCTGTAAAAGGAGCCTTCCACTAGAGATAGGAACTCCCATCTTACAGACAAAACGTTGCACTGATACTGAGGTTGTACAGGAGGATGCAGATGCATCGCTATTCAATTATCGAACAAGAAATCAGACAACAGACTAAAAAGTTGGTAAAGGATTTTACTGAAAAAGATCTATCAACACTTAATCAGATGAAGCGAATCGAATTGGTTCGCGATATCGTTATAGATAGAATCTTAAATATAGAAAAACAACAGAATTCTGGAAAATAGTTTTCGTTCTATAGCGTATTATCTGTGAAAATCATCCACTTAGAGGATATTACGCTGGCAACGACACGAACACGTACAACGCGGCGAATATGCTCCTCTCTCGCAACGGGGGTTCGTACAGCAACGATGCGAACGGGAACACATTGACGGGAGGGGGACGTAGCCAGACGTGGGACAGTCAGAACCGCTTGCGTCAAGTGGTTCGTTCTAATGGGACAACGAGCCTGACCTATGGTAGCGATGGTCTTCGTCGTCGGATGGTCTACACGCCCAGTGGGGGTAGTGCTGTCACCACGGATTATGCCCTTGACGGCACGAATGTTGTCCGCGAGTTCCAGTCGGGTGTGGTGACGGCAACGTACCTGATGGGTGCGAGCGGTCCGATGTACCGTCGTCCAGTGAACTCTTCGGATGTGCGTTGGTATGTGTACGATGGCTTGGGGAGTGTCGTGGGTGAAGTCAGCGTCACCGGGACAATGGTCGGTAGCAAGAAGCACGACGTTTATGGTTTGACCCGTAGCACGAGTGGTTCCCCTGCCAGTAAGCATGGTTGGGTGGGTCAGTTAGGGCATACCAGCGACGAGGAGACGGGTCTTGTCTACATGCGAGCAAGGCACTACGACCCCGTGATAGGGAGGTTCGTCTCCGAAGACCCGGCGAGAGACGGTGATAACTGGTTTGGCTATTGTAGTGGAAATCCGGTCAATAAGGTGGATGAAACTGGCTGTAATACATTGGCGATTGCGCTCGGGTTAGGAATAATAGGCTTTTTGGCTGGTTTTTTCAGCTCAATCCAATCCGACATCAATTACGGTAACGAGATAAACTGGGGGAATGCATTTGCCCAGGGAGGTATATGGGGGCTTGCAGGAGTGGCTGGAGGTTTGTTAGCAGTACCCATTGCGACAGTAATCCCGATACTCATTGCAGTCGCTCGAGTAGCTCTTATACTTGGTGGAGCAGCTGTTATTTCTGGATTCGGGAAACATTTTGGTGAAATATACGGAGCGTTGCAGTCCGACGCAGATCCATGTCCTTACTACGAATCAAGAAATCTGGCACCAACGCAATAAAACAGGACCCCGGAAAAATTATTCGGTAAGACAACGGTACTGTATGTGTCACTTTTGTGAGGTACTGTCGCTTTCGTCGCAGGAAAGGTAGACCTATGTTATTTGTCGTCTCGTTCGGTTTGATGCTTATCGGAGGGGTCGTTCAAGGCAGAGCGTGCCCTTCTCTCAAAGGGAAGTTTATCCCAATTTGGCTCTTTCTTGGAGCCCTTGCTTCTATCCCCAACATTGTCGGATACTTCACCATGCCGCCATCATATGTCCTCTTACATTTTCTGGCAGTTGGATTTGGTGCGGAGGTCACAGCAAGGCTAAGTAAATCCAACTAAGAAGGAGTGAGAACGATAGTAAGAGTAGCGTGCGTAATCCACCTCCGGCAATCCATCGAGCAAGCATGGTTGGGTGGGACAGTTAGGGCATACCAGCGACGAGGAGACGGGACTTGTCTACATGCGGGCAAGGCACTACGACCCAACGATTGGCAGGTTTGTCTCCGAAGACCCAAAAGGAGACGGAAACAACTGGTTTGCTTACTGTGGGAATGACCCTGTCAATCGAGTGGATGAAACTGGAAATACTGAAATGAAGTTCTCTCAGGCTTTATTTGTTGTCGCATGGACACTGGTCTTTATCGGACTCTTGATGCTACATCAGGCAGTAACCACCCCCCACCTTGTAGGGACTTCGATTGTGTTTTACGACTTAAGTCTTCTTGCGGCAGGCATGGTGGGTATGGGAATTGTTGCAGGCACAATCCTTTTTGGTCCACTTGCGCTTCTGGGCATGGCCCTCAATACTCTTATCGGTGCAAAGGATAATGTCAAACAAATAAAAGATTTTATGAAATTTATTAAAGACATTTCTGCTAGTATGAGTAAGACTTGGGGAACTCAAAAACTGGCACAGGTGGTACTGGGCTATACCATGGTTTTGTATGGAATGAACCTTTCCGTAGAAGCGGAATTGTATCGGTTATCTGGTGATTAGGCAGGAAGTCTTCACACCTGTAGAAATCCTTTTTGGAGGGTATTTTCGTGGCTCTACTCGCTTTTATTCTGGGAATGCTCGTGTCCGCCGTAGCCTCCACGCTTGTACTGGGGTCAGGAATGTTCCTCATTGGTCTGATAGTCTCCTCCCTTGTTATTCTGCTATCTATCACAAAGTATGAAAAACACGGTTTATCTTTTGTAGTAAACATAGTCAATATCTACTGGATAGGCTTTTTCTGTTGGATAGTGGTGGCGTATTTTGTAGATAATCGTTTTGGCGGCGGTGCTTCTATCATGGCTACCATCGTTATCCTCTTACAGGGAATCGGATTATACGACTACAAAAAAAAGCACTCAGGACGATAGAGCATTGTTGTCGTGGAAAATCGTGTCACAACCAACATCACAAACATATACACATTTGGGCAGTGTGGTGGGCGAGGTCAGCGTCACGGGAACGATGGTTGGTAGCAAGAAGCATGATGTGTATGGCTTGACCCGTAGCATGAGTGGTTCCCCTTCGAGCAAACATGGTTGGGTCGGGCAGTTAGGGGAACACCGTAGGGAATATTTCAGAAATTGACGCGGGTTTGGATGGTGAAGCGGCGAATGACGGAGCGGTTGATGTCGGTTCCGGCGGGTATCTGCTCCTCATATTCAAAGAGAGAGCGAATCACCCAGTCTTTCGCCGGGTTATAGTTTAAGCCAATCCCGAAGGTCTGGGCGCGTTCCGGCTTCTGGGGAAAGTTCCAACGTCGCCCGTAAGCAACCGCTGTCCAACGCGGAATGAAGGTGTAGTTTCCCTCGGTGAAATAGCCCCAGACCGGTTCGTCATCATCGCTCCCGAAGATAATCTCTCCGCGCCCTAAAAAGGGTCCATACGTGTAGATCGCATCGGCGGCGAAACGGGTCTTTTTGATATACGCATCGGCGGTGTTCGCCCCTGTAAACCCGGACGGAGGGAGTTCGGTGGAAAAATCTGTTACCGGCAGACGACCCGAAAGAAGCGAACCGCCTACCTGCAATTCGCCAAATCGCCACTTCCCGATTTGAGCAAAGATAACCCGTGAAAGCCGAAATGTAAGAACCCCAGAACTGTCTTCGTCCTGACGGTTCGGTCCGGTTCCACGAGTCAAAGAGGCGGCGTAGTGGTACGGTCCATAATCTCCCTCCAACATCACCCCCACATCAAGGCGCAGACCCAAAGCACGCTCATAAAGCGGCTGAATCGGTTGCAAAGGGGTGTCATAGACCGCAATTAACCCGAAGGGAAGGACAAACTGACCTGCCCGAACAGTGGCAGAAACACCGGGGAAGAGAAAGCGGTAAAAGCCATACGCTTCCGACAAGCGGAGGCGGTTTAAGCGGGTTCCACGCTCGTCGCTCTCCCAAAGAAACTGAATCCGTCCGCCCCCTCGCTCATCGCCGGTGGTGGGATTGGCACGAATATACTCGGCGGTAAAGCGCACGGCGGGGACATAGGTTCCGATGGTTTCGGGGTTCCCACTGGTGGTCAGGGTGCGGTAGCGCAAGTCGGCACTGCCCTGAAAAAAGAAGTTGTCCCGACGAGTGTAGAAGGGAAGAGGGGCATACAAATCCGGGCGACGAGTTGCGGTGGACGGGGGGATTTGCGGACGCACACCGGGAATCGGTTGAGAGGGCTGCCGTTCCGGGGAGGTTGGGGAGGTTTGAGCAAGTGTTGCCCCACCCAGAGTAGAACAAAGCAACGCAAAAAGAACTCTGTTTGACAAAAGACACCGCAAAATTGGCATGACGCTATCTCCGACTATTCGTTCCCTCACTTAGTTTCGTATTTCCCTATCCCGATAAGGCGACATTCAAAAATCGAAACAAGACAGGGCTATTCCCCTCAACGGGCAGTTCCGGGTATTATAGGAACTATTATGATGCGAATGGGTAGAGCGGATGCACCGCAAAAACCACCCCGACCCGAAACCGTTCAGCGAGTCGTTGCCGCCTTCAAGCCCTACACACGAGACTTAATTGGTATCGCGTTGGCGGTCTTAGTCTCGGCGGCTCTGGGGTTGATGCCCCCCTATTTCCTCCGAATTATTGTGGACGATGGGCTACAGCAGAACCGCCTGGGAATTGTTACCACCTATTCGCTCTATACGCTCTTGGCTACCTTGGGAAGCACGGGAATAGCCCTTTTCTATGGCTATCTTTCGGTGGTGGTCGGGCAACGAATTATGCGTGACCTTCGCGCACGCCTCTTCGACCATCTTCAGGGGATGTCCCTGCGCTTCTTTACGACGGCACGAACCGGAGAGATTCAATCGCGCCTGCTCTCCGATGTTGCCGGAGTGCAAGGAGTGCTTTCGGATACCTTAGCCAATATCCTTAGCAATGTCACCACGGTACTCTCTACGCTGATTGCCATGCTTCTTTTGGACTGGCGTTTGACCGTATTAAGCATCGGGATTCTGCCCGTTTTTGCGGTGATTGCCGCTCAGGTAGGAAACTATGCAGGCAATGTCCGCAAGAAAGCGGCAGAGCAGAACGCCGACCTCTCCGCAACCATGCAGGAAACTCTCTCAGTATCAGGTGCGCTACTGGTCAAAACATCGGGACGGCAGGCGTTTGTAGGCGAGAAGTTTCGTCGTGAAAATCTTGCTCTCACTGAAACGCAGGTCAAGCTAGCGATGATTGGTCGCTTCTTCTTCAACCTGATTGGATTGACCTTCTCCCTCACGCCCATTCTGGTGTACTGGATGGCAGGTTGGCTCAAAATCGAACGGGGGGAAGGCGGGCTGACCATCGGTTTAATTGTCGCTTTTACGGCACTGCAATCGCGCCTCTTCTTCCCACTTACCAGTCTGCTGAATGTACAGGTCGAAGTACGTAGTTCGCTTGGTCTGTTTGAGCGCATCTTTGAATATCTGGATATGCAACAGGAGATTACAGACGCTCCCAATCCGATAGCCTTAAATCCGGCGACAGTGCGCGGTGAAGTTGCCTTTGAAAATCTTACGTTCCGCTATGAGAAACTGCCGGAGGGTGAGACACAACGACCCACTCTCGCGAATATCTCCTTTGTGGCAAAACCGGGGCAACTGATTGCCTTGGTCGGTCCGTCAGGCGCGGGAAAAACCACGTTAACCTACTTTATCCCGCGACTGTACGACCCAGATTCCGGGAGAGTGACTATTGACGGTTACGATGTCCGCCAAATCGCGCTTGCCTCGCTGTCGCAATGTATCGGCGTAGTGACACAGGAAACCTACTTGGTGCATGATACGATTCGCGAAAATCTGCGCTATGGTCGCCCCGATGCAACGGAGGACGAAATAATCGAGGCGGCTAAAGCGGCGGCAATCCATGACCATATCGCCTCCCTGCCCGATGGTTACGATACAATGGTTGGGGAGCGCGGCTATAAACTCTCTGGGGGAGAGAAGCAACGTATTGCGATTGCACGAGCCATTCTGAAGAACCCACGTATCCTTGTCTTGGATGAAGCAACCTCCGCGCTGGATACCCGAAGTGAACGCCTTATCCAAGAAGCATTGACACGGCTTTCGGAGGGACGTACCACATTTGCCATTGCACACCGACTTTCGACGATTCTGGCGGCAGACCAAATACTGGTCTTGGAGCAGGGAAGTATCGTTGAACGGGGAACCCACAATGAATTAATGGCACAAGGAGGAGTGTACGCCAAACTCTACGCGGCACAGTTCTCCGCGCAAACACCAGAAAACGGCTTGGAGGAGATAGATCTTCCAAGAGAGACTTCGACATGGGCAGTCTCTGCCTCTTAAAACAAGAATGCACTTAGGAATACTCACTCTGCATCTACAGATACCGGGAGCGGAATCGTTGAAGGATAAGCGTCATGCCGTCAAAAGCCTAACCAATCGTCTGCACAACAAGTTTAATATCTCTGCGGCGGAGGTTGCCGAACTGGAGATATGGCAACGGGCGATTGTGGGAGTGGCGATGGTCAGTAACGATGCTCGCTTCACCAACAAGGCACTCTCACAGGTGGTCAACTTCGTGGAAAACGACTACCGGGTGATTTTGGACGACTATCATATCGAACTGCTTGCGGTAGGGGAGGGAACTGTTCCCGAATTTGACCCAACCGACGAAGCACTGGACCCGGTTGTTGCTAGTTGGTTTACCGAAACTCCAGCATAATACTACAGTTTTCGACGAATAATCCGTATAATTCCGATAAGAATGGTATCTATGGTACATCTTGAGAAGGCTGTGCTTGTGGTGGAGTGGTTTGTTTGGTAACAATTGGGGAATAATGTGCGAATACGATGACTCTTGCCGAAATTCAACACGAAATTGCGATGTTACCCCGTCTGATGGCTCCAAAGGAAAAAGGTGCAGAGGAGAAAGGTGCATCACAAACGCCCTCGACGAACAAAACCAACACGCCTTTGGAGATAGTCGCTCGACAGGGACGGTTGATAATGCGCCTCTCTGCCTCGCTGGAAGGCATGGAAGCGCGACAACGCGAACTGGCAGAGAGTGTGCGCGAGCGTAACGCACAGGCGCACGCCGAAACAGAAAGCCGTAAAGAGACCGAACGCCGTCTCAGGCAGATGGCTCTGGAAACCATTCGGCTCATGGATATGCTGGATTGGGTGCATATCTCGCTGACCGCACGGGAAAACCCATTCGCCCAAGAGGTGTTTTCTGCACAACGCGAGTGCTTGCGTCGGTTAGCCTCTATTGGTATCACCGAGATACCCGTACAGGGCGAACCTGATGGTCGCCTCCATGAAACGGTGGATACGATGGTAGCAGATAGTTTTCCGCAGTACCATATCGTCTCCGTAGTGCGCCGAGGGTATCAATATGGGGCGGAAATTCTGCGTCGTGCGGAGGTGATTACCGCAGAGGTAAGGGGAGCAGACGTTGTTCCGGCGGAAGAGGTGGCAAACGAAGCCCTTCGTGCCGAACCCTTAGAGCAACGAGAAGCGGAAAGAAATTCACCCAGAGTGACAGTAGTAACGACGACTATCGAAGACAATTCTGATACAATAACAATTAACAAAAAGACAGGGCAAAAGCGGATAAAATCCGAATGAACAGCGGTCTGACAGAACTCAACACTAGCACAGGACTCGTCGAAAAGGACGACCAAGAAGATGCCACTCCACAGGGCGACGATGCCATGGACGGGGAGGAATCCGCTCCGATAGTCGGTATTGACTTAGGAACCTCAACCTCAGCAATAGCAGCCCTTGCCTTAGGAAACCCCTACCTTATTCCCGACTCCGAAGGGGACGATATTGTTCCCAGTGTGGTGCAGGTCGCGTTGGGTAACGAAATTTTAGTGGGGGCACGTGCGAAAGCCACCGCCGTGACCTACCATGACCGTACTATCCTCGAAGTGAAACGCTTGATGGGGCAGTCCGAAACTATCAAAGCAGGACCGCGTACCTTCACCCCAGAAGAGGTTTCCGCCTTTATTCTGACCCACTTAAAAGAGAGTGCCGAACGTCATTTAGGGCAGGAGATTCGCGATATTGTCCTGTCTGTCCCCGCTCGTTTTGAGAACGAAGCCCGCGAAGCCACACGCCGTGCGGCAGAGCGTGCCGGATTGAATGTCCTCCGCCTTATCAACGAACCGACTGCTGCAGCCCTTGCTTATGGGTTGAACCACATAGATGAAAATCAGCGGATTATGGTCTTTGACTTCGGCGGAGGAACCCTGGATGTCACAGTATTAGAACTCTTTGAAGGGGTTTTGGACATCAAAACATCTGTTGGTGATGATAAGTTGGGGGGGAAAGATGTGGATGAGGTTCTCATTAACATCTTTCGGGACGCATACAAAGAGCAACGAGGCAAGAAACTACCTGCCGCCAGCCGAGACCGTCGCGCCGCTCAAGTGCTTAAAGAAGAAGCGGAAAACTATAAGAAGATGCTCTCTTTTACAGAGGTAGTGCAGGTCAATATCCCCAATGTCACCGAGGAGGGCGGTATCAGCCTCGAACTGACCCGCGATATGCTGGAAAACCAGTTGGAGGAGATGCTTGTTCGCGCTATCACCCTCTGTAATGAAGCCCTTTCACGGGCAAGGCTACGTTGGGATGAGATAGATGTGGTTCTTCCCGTGGGGGGGTCTAGCCGTATTCCCCTGTTCCGGCGTGCCTTATCATCGCTGTGGGGACGCGAGATTCAGGACTATGAAAACCCCGATGAAGCCGTGGCAAAGGGCGCGGCAATCGCGGCAGGCATCGAAATGCGCCGCCTACGCTCCGAAGCCGCCGAGGAAGAGCGCAAAAAATCGTTGATGGTTCTGGATGTCTCTCCTCACCGCTTGGGAGTGGCAACCATTAAACAGGTCGGGTCGGGGCAGTTTGTGGAAGACTACTTTAGCGAAATTATTGCCAAAGACGAAAAACTGCCGGTACATCGAAAACGCGACTATTTCACCGCATTCCACGGAGCCGAACCTATCACGGTGCGAATCTATGAAGCCGCATCGGACAGCAACCTGTGCCGTGACCATCACATCGTTTCGGAACTCCCTTTGCGAAATCTTACTCCCGACTCCGAAGGCGAACCCGTACAGGTGGATTTCCGCTACACATTGGATGGAACTCTGGATGTCTCGGTAAGTTATCTGGCTGTGCCAACGGTGAAGGTGGAGGGGCGATTTACGGTCTTGGGCGGCAATAACGGTACTGCGGGAAGCACGAGTAACGGGACAGGCGCGACAAACGCGCCGGTGGTCGTACAATCCTTGGAGCAGTGGCGAGAGTCTCCCCAAGCCGAGATGTGCGCCCCCCTCTTAGACCAAGCCCTTCGGATGGAGCGGGAATACCCCGATGCGATTATTATCCTGCGCCAAGCCACTGAGAAAGTGAAATTAGCCTTGATTGGGGGCGACGAGGAGCAGATTCGCGCCCAACTGGACGAACTCACTGATGTCCTCTTCGACCTCGCATAACCACGCAAGTTCAGAAGCGTAAAAATCCTAATCCTCTGAATCTTGTGGGAGTTCCTTTCCACAGTGAGGGCAGGTTTTACAAGGCTCCTCCTTTTTGTGACGCTTCTGTAACTCCTCCAAGAACCCCGAACCCAAAATTGCGGTGGGGAGTGCCACCAGACCAATGCCCATGACTGCCACAAACCCTCCGACCACTTTTCCCAAGGCGGTAGTGGGATAGACATCGCCATAGCCAACAGTGGTTAGTGTAATGACACTCCACCAAAGAGCATGCGGAATATCAGGAAAGGTAGGAGGAGTTGCCAAACTCTCCACATAGTAAATTACCGACCCTGTAATAATCAGCATTAACACCATAAACCCGATAGTGACAACAAGTTCGGGTTTGCGAGATTGCACGACGCGCCCAAAGAGTTGCAAACTTTCAAAGTATCGGGTGAGTTTAAGGATTCGTAGCACCCGAAAGAGTCGAAAAGCACGCAGGAAACGAAGGTCTACCATGAGAAACGAAAGATAGAATGGCAAAATCGCCAGAAGGTCAATTATCGCCATCGGGCTAACCAAATAGCGTAACCGTCCTTTTATTGGGTGAGTATAACGTGCGTCTTCCACACACGTCCAGACACGCCCAAAATACTCTGCGGTAAAGATAGTTACCGAGATTATCTCAAAAACATCAAGAATATCGCCGAAGCGTTCCTGCACTCCGGCAACGGTTCCGATAATGACGGCGACAACATTCAGAAATATCAGAGTAAGCATCAAGAGGTCGAACAATCTACTGGTGACATCGCCCTCTTGCGCGATTTGCAGTATCTCATAGGTTCGTTTGCGAATTTTAGCAATCATTGTCATTGGGTTATTGGCTCAATTGGAAAACATTGGCGTTAGAGTATCATCTTTATTGCCGCTACGAGGGTGAAAATTAATGCCAACCACTCAAAAAGACGTTGATTAATTTTGGGGAGAAGGGCTTTCCCCAACAACCCTCCTACCAATGCCCCCGGATAGATAGCCAGTGCCAAAACCACCGTTGCGAGGTTGATTCCCCCTAAGGCGATACTGAATGGAACCTTAAACAGGTTGATAGCAAAGAAGAACCACGCCACCGTGCCAATAAACGCCATCTTGGGTAGTTGCATCGCGAGAAGGTAGAGAATCATGACCGGACCGGCGGCATTGGCAACCATTGTGGTAAATCCGGCTAAGGTTCCCGCAAGCACTCCCAACCACGGCGGCAGGGTTGTGGAGTCGTCCCCCTCCTGCTTCGGCTTTAACCGTTGCCAAAACTGCAAGCAGACTAAAACCAGCAGAATCGCCCCAATCAGGCGCACTAATTGGGCATCGGGGAGTCTGCCCATCGTCAGGTAGCCCAAAAGCACTCCGAACGCTGACCACGGAAAAAGCCGCGCTAACTGTTTCCACTCCACCTCGCGGCGGTACGTTGTCACTGCCAGAATGTCCGCTCCGATTAAGACCAGCAGAACACTCCCCACGGCTTCACGCGGGGGCAATAGCAGAGGGAAGAGGGCAACCGCCACAATCCCTACTCCCGGCAACCCTGTCTTTGCCAACCCAATGGAGAAGGCAGAGAGATAGACCAGAAGCCATTGCCACGGTTCAAAAACAGGGAGGGAAGGCACTGTCATGGCGCAATCTGCTTTGTCGTCAAGAGATAGAGTAATAACAGACCCATCCCGATACGGTAGAGGACAAAAATTAGCGTGGAATGTCGTTCGAGATACTTCATCAGGAACGAGATACTGGCATATCCCACAACTCCTGCGACCACCGTAGCGACAATCAAATCGGGGGTTGTCCACGGCATCACGGGGGAGGCGCCGGGAGGCAGTGGCTCCGGCTTTATAAACTCTTTCATCTCATAGATTCCTGCCAGAGTGACCGCCGGAATCGAGAGCAAGAACGAAAAGCGTACTGACGCTTCTTTACTTAATCCCGTCAAATACGAACCGGTCAATGTTGCCCCCGAACGCGATGTGCCGGGAATCAGGGAGAACATTTGCGCGATTCCCACTAAAATGCCATCTCGAACCGTCACTTCGTCCATACTTCGGGTCTTTTGGGTAAATTTTTCGGCAAGGAAAAGAATGATTCCGACCAGAATCAGCATTACCGCGATGACCCAGTTACTGCGGAAAGGTCCTTCGATAAACTTTTTGAGAAACAGTGCCGCAAAGCAGATAGGCAGGGTTCCCAGGGCAATCGCTGTCCCTAAACGCGCCTCGGGAGAGTTCTTATCTCCCCCCGGTTGATATGCTCGAATCAGTCCGCGTAAAGTGGCGACAATATCCTTCCACCGGTGAATAATCACGGCAGCAACGGTTCCCAACTGCATCACGGCGGTTGCGGGTGCGCCGGGGTCATCCCAGTTGAGCAAACTCGGAACAATTTTCAAGTGGGCGGTAGAGGAGATGGGGAGCCATTCACTAAGACCTTGAACCACTCCCAATGTAACTGATTTCACTAAATCCAACGGCGTTCTTCCTTGCGGAGTTTTCAGGAT
>Ga0224722_1001370_pt1 | contig 13523 bp, 14 predicted proteins | sample Balambano_FR1_Me_FD_161646 | JGI IMG/M metagenome (GOLD analysis project Ga0224722, IMG submission 161646) | Freshwater sediment microbial communities from Lake Towuti, South Sulawesi, Indonesia - Balambano_FR1_MetaG | ecosystem: Environmental > Aquatic > Freshwater > Lake > Sediment | place... | reverse complement strand
GAGGGTGAGCACCAGATCGACCTGCGGGTCGGCGAGCAATTCGGCCACGCTGCACGCACGCGGCACGCCGTACTCGGCGGCGCGAGCACGGGCGCGCTCTTGGTCGATATCGGCCACGGCGACGACGTCGAGGATGTCCCATTCGGCGCTGTTTTTGAGGTAGATCCCGCTGATGGTGCCGCAACCGACGACGCCAACGCGGATTGGATTGTGGTTCATAAAGATCCCTGTTGGCGCAGCGTGCTGCGCGGCTACGGTGGACTGTGTGGGTTGGTGAGTGGGTTGTGGTTCGGATGGTTGCGTGTTGGCGCAGCGTGCTGCGCGGCTACGGTGGGCTGTGTGGGTCATCGAGGGGGCGGCGGCCGGCGAAGCCGGTTTCGACGGGATGCCAGAAAGCGACACGTTCCTCACCATGACGCCAGCACAGATACACCTCCACACCGTCGCGCAGTGATGGGAAATCGAGCAGACCGGTGGCTGGATCTTTGAGCTCGACGCCGTGGCTCTTGATCGCGAATAGCGCGTTCTGGGCGCGGATAATATCAGCGGCGGCGGCGGCGAGCAGCGGCCCACCGCGGTCATCGCGCGGGGCCGCTTCGAGCACGGCGACGATCGCGGCGTGCTGCCGACTGAGGCGCTTCCAGGCGGCCACCAGATCGGCCACCAGCGGCCGCAGAACCGGGAGCATGGCGTTTGCTTCGGCGACGGTGAAGTAGCGCGGCATTCGCAAGCCTCCACGAGGGGTATCGAGTGTGTTCCACGAGCGAACAGGGCTATTATAGCAGTCCTACCGGACGGGTACATTGAGAAAGAGTTTCCTCTTGGGGTTGTACCCCCAGACCCCTGCTCTGCTATATAGCGCAGGGCTCGTGCAAAATCCGAGGCAACCACCACGCCTGGCGGGGCCCAGAGGGCACCCCGCCGCGGCTAGCATCGCGAAGCCCGCTCAAGCGGGCTGGAAAGCGTGCCATCAGCCGCCTTCAAGCCGGCTTCGCATGCCAGCGAGGGCTTCAGCCCGCAGCGTGGACAGCCGCCGATAAGCCTGTCTACGACTTTGCACCTGCTCTGCTGTATAGTGCACCACCGTTGCGGCGCGGCGGGTTGTTTGGTACTATTGCTGGCTGGCTGGCGCATATGGAAACCAGATATGTCACAAGTCATAGCGCTGATTGGCTTAAGCGGCAGCGGCAAATCAACGGTTGCGCGGTTGCTAGCCGAGCAGCTCAGCTGGCTGCTGTGCGATGTGGATGCGCTGGTCGAAGCACGAGCCGGGCAGCGAATACCAATGATTTTCGCCAGCGAGGGGGAGGCGGGCTTCCGGGCGCGTGAGAGCGCAACGCTCAGCGCGGCATTCGAGTGTGCGCCGTGTGTGATTGCGACCGGTGCCGGAATTGTGGTGCGGGACGAGAACCGCGCTATGCTACGCGAGCACGCCCTGGTGATATGGCTCGATGCGCCGACCGAGGCGTTGCTGGCGCGATTACGCGCACACGACGAAGAAAGACCGCTGTTGACGGGCGACGACCCGGCGGCGCGCCTCACAGCGCAGCGAGAGGCGCGCGCCGCGCTGTATGCCTCCACCGCCCATGCCCGTGTAGCGACGGAAGGGCGCGCGGCGCGGGATGTGTGCAACGAGATTATCGAACTACGACGGAAGGAATTGGCTTGAAATACAATGTCATGGCAATCTGCGGGATTGCCCTGCTTTTGCTGGCCGCATGCGGCGGACAGGCGGCCGTGCCAACACCAGCGCCAACGGCAGCCCCGACGGCGACGATTGCAGCGACTGCCACGCCGCGCCCGACGAACACCCCGCTGCCGCCCACCGCAACGCCCGTGCCTGCGACAGCCACACCCGCTGCGGCGCAGGGCGCGGCAGCAGAAGCGATCAGCGCCAGCTTCGAGCAAGTGCGCGACGCCGCATCGTACCGCCTCGAGCTTGACGTTGCCAGCACAGGAGCCGCGCTGGGTGGAAGCGCACTTGGCGTTGCAAGCCAGTTGATCGGCGCGAGCGGCGAGGTGGCGGGCGACGACTCCCATATCACCCTTACCGGCCTATTTGGGCAACTGCTTGGTGCCGATCCGACCAAGGGGCTAGAGCTGATCACAGCCAACGGCAAAAGCTATGTGCGCGGGCCGGTGCCGCTGCTTGGAGCGGCCGAGGCGCGCTGGTACGAACTGCCAGCCGACGGCAGCTCGCCGGCCAGTTCGGTGCAGCCGGGTGCGGTTGTTGGTGGCGTGCTCAGTGACGACATGGATCTTTCGGGTTTCGTAGCCGGCGATCAAGAACAGCTCGATGGCCAGACCTGCCAAATGTACATCGGCGACAAGGACGCCACGATCGCCGCGTTCGAGCAGGTTGAAGGGCAGGGATTGCCGGGGCCGCAGAACTTCAGCGAAGTGCGGCGGGCCGAGATGCGCTTCTGGGTATGCGAGGACGGCTACCTACACAAACTGACACTCGACACCGAAGGACTGCAGGCCGGCCAGAGCGAGCCGATCGGCTACACCATGGACGTGCGGCTGTTCGACTTCGGCGCCGATGTCGAAATCGAAGCGCCCGCCGATGCCGAACCGGTGACACCGCCCAGCTTTGGGCTGCCAACACCAACACCGTAGGAAGTTTTGAGTTCTCGGTTTTGAGTTTTGAGTTGCGGTGTGAGACACATCGAACTCAACACTGAGAACTGGTGGCAGGAGAGCTTGTGCAGCGATTGACCGTACAAACATCTGGCGGCAGCTACGACGTTGTGGTAGGTGCAGGCGTGCTGGACGAGCTGCCCGAGCGACTGGATGCGCTCGGGCAGCGGGGCACCGTATGGCTGATCGCGGACGCTGCGGTCTACGCGCACCAAGGCGAGCGGATCGAGGGCACGCTGCGGCAGGCCGGGCGGCGGATTCAGAGCTTCGCCGTGCCATCGGGCGAAACCAGCAAAGACCTGGCGATGGCCACACGGCTGTACGACTGGATGATCGGCGGCGGCGTGGAGCGGCGCGACATGGTGCTGGCGCTGGGCGGCGGCATGGCCGGCGACCTGGGCGGCTTCGTCGCAGCCACCGTGCTGCGCGGCGTGGCGCTGGTACAACTCCCCACAACCCTGCTTGCGATGGTAGACAGCGCGATCGGCGGCAAAACCGGCGTGAACCACCCGCTCGGCAAGAACCTGATCGGTGCCTTCCACCAGCCGCGCCTCACCCTGGCCGACACCGAGACGCTGGCGACATTGCCGGCGCGCGAGCTGCGGAGTGGCTGGGCCGAAGTGATCAAACATGCGGTTATCCGCGATTCTGGGTTGTTCGAACAACTCGTGGACAACCGGGGAGGGTTCGGGGAGGGCACGACCCTCCCCGAACCCTCCCCTGATATCATTCGCCGAGCGATCAAAGTCAAGGTGGACGTGGTGAATGTGGACGAGCGCGAAACCGGCGAGCGCATGCTGCTGAATTACGGTCATACATTGGGGCACGCTGTGGAGGCTGCGGCCGGCTATGGCACATTGCTGCATGGCGAAGCAGTGGCGATCGGCATGGATCTCGAGGCGCAACTTGCGTGTGCGCTTGGAATGGTTGACGACGCGATGGTGGTGCGACAGCGGGCGCTGCTGGAAGCCTACGGCTTGCCGGTGCACGTGCCGGCGGCACTCGATACGGAGGAAATTATGGCGCTAGCGCTGCGCGACAAGAAAGTGCGCGCGGGCAAGATCCGCTGGGCGCTGCCGACGGCGATTGGCGATGCGACAATCCGCGACGATGTAGCAGAGGAACTTGTGCGGCAGATCTTGCGGCACTGACTGAGCATGGTCTATGCTGGCGATAGGCGAGCGCGCCGTCCAGTGGGCGGCGCGCTCGCGTTGGCAGCGTGTTCAGTGTTGCTACCACGGCGTGATGATCGCGGTCAGCATCGCGAGTGCGCGTTCGAGGGTGGACGGGCGTGGTTGGGGCACGTTTCGGTTGGTTTCCGAGTTCCGGGCGCGCTGAGCCGCCTGTTCGCGGTGCAGTCGGCGGGCTTCCTGAAGCAGTTCTTCGTGCCGAGCCTTGTTCGCCATTTCGCTCATAAGAGGGTTCATCGCCAAACTCCATTTCTATTTTTGCCTGCACGCATCTGGCGCTATCATATGCCGAGCGGTGTTCTGCCGCATCGTGAGAACTGCGTAGTTTTGGCATGTGCACTACGTATTTGCAGGCCGGGAGCAGTGATCCTATTAAGACGGTTTCTTCTGTTTTTATTAGACAATTATGGTGACTGCTGGTATACTACGCAGCTATCACTTCCAGCACGGTATGCGAACGATTGTCAGGGACGACGATGACAATAATGCCGTACGGGCCGGAAACCCAGGCCGGCAAGATACTCGTCTATTTGCAGCGCCATGGCGAAGCGACCGTCAAGGAGCTCGAAGAGCTGCTCGGCATCAGCACCACCGCCGTACGCGAGCACTTGACGCACCTGGAAGCCAAGGAGCTGCTGGCGACGCGGTTGGCACGCAGCGGTCCGGGGCGGCCACGGCTGGTCTACTTCCTCACAGCGCGGGCACATGAACTGTTTCCCAAGCAGTACGATACGCTGATCACGCTGTTGATGCGCGAGATCGCCAGCCGGCAGGGACCCGATCAACTCCAGGTCTTGCTCGACGCTGTGGCGGCGCGGCTTGCCGAGGAATATCGTGGGCAGCTCGACGGTGTGGACCTGGCCGAGCGGCTCGAACAGTTGCGGGTAGCGCTCGAAGCGCGCGGCATTCCAGCCGAAGTCCAGGATGCCGGCGCGAGCTTTCGGGTCTTCGCCTGCCCGTTTCTGGATGTTGCACAGGAGCATGCTGCGGTTTGCGCCATGGAGCGCCGCATGCTCGAACGCGTGCTCGGCGAGTCGATCCAGCTCGAAGGAACGATCCGCGAAGGCCGGCGCTCGTGCCATTTCACGCTCGCGCTACCATCCCAGAACGGGGCGGAGCCGTAGGGGATAGGTAACAGGAAACTGGCGCACGTATTGCTGCTGCCGCCGCAAGTGGAGGTTTGGGAGCGCAGTCCCCGAGAAAAGCGTTTCGAAGCGCGAACGTAGTTTGGGGGCGCAGTCCCCGAGAAAATGCTCTTTCTTTCGAAGCGGTGAGCGGAGTTTGGGGCGCGGCCCCCGAGAAAAGCGTTTCGAAGCGCGAACGTAGTTTGGGGGCGCAGTCCCCGAGAAAAACTCCTTCGATACTGTTTGAAGTCAGTCAGTGGGGGTTTGGGGGCACCGCCCCCGAGAAAAACTCCTTCGATACTGTTCGAAGTCAGTCAGTGGGGGTTTGGGGGCACCGCCCCCGAGAAAAACTCCTTCGATACTGTTCGAATCCGATAGTATTCATACATGATAGGGGGAGCGTGTTGAACAGCGAACTTGTCATCAAAGACCTGCATGTCAACATCGAAGACAAGCAGATCCTTAAGGGCGTCAACCTGACGGTGAAGCCCGGCAGCATCCACGCGATCATGGGCCCGAACGGCAGCGGCAAGAGCACGCTGGCCTATACGATCGCCGGCCACCCGGGCTACACCGTGACCGGCGGCGAGATCTGGTACAAGGGCGAGAACATCCTCGAACTCGAAGCCGACGAGCGCGCCAAACTCGGGTTGTTTCTGGCGTTCCAGTACCCGGTGGCGATCCCGGGCGTGACAGTAGCCAACTTCCTGCGCGCTGCTATCAACGCCCATCGCGCCGAAGAGGGCAAGGATCCCAAGACCACCGCGATCCCAATGGCACAGTTCCGCAAAGATATCCGCGAACAGATGGCGCAGCTCGGCATCGACGAAGCCTTTGCGCGGCGCTACCTGAACGAAGGCTTTTCCGGCGGCGAAAAGAAGCGCATCGAAATCCTGCAGATGGCAATGCTCAAGCCAAGCATGGCCGTGATGGACGAAACCGACTCCGGGCTCGACATCGACGCGCTGCGGGTTGTGTCGCAGGGCGTGAACGCACTGGCGGAAACCAACCCCGAGATGGGCGTGCTGGTGATCACCCACTACCAGCGGCTATTGAACTATATCAAGCCGCAGTTCGTCTCGGTGATGATGGACGGCCGGGTGGTGCGCGAGGGCGGCCCCGAGCTGGCGTTGGAGCTCGAAGAGAAGGGCTACGACTTCATTCGCGAGGAGGTGGCGCAGGCGTAGAGGCGCAGGGGCGCAACATGCTGCGCCACTACGCCCCTACGCCTGCGCGGAGACGCGTATGATGAACACAACCACTCTTCGTTCGCTCGCCGAACTTAGCGACGCCCAGATTGCTGATGCTGCCCGTGCCACCGGCGAGCCGGCCTGGCTGGTGGAGCAACGCGAGGCAGCCTGGCGACACTTCGCCGCGAGCCCGCCGCCCGAATGGCGTCGAACCGACCTCGCCAAGCTCAAGGCCGAAACACTGCGCCCAAGCACCGGCGCGAGCCATACCGCCGTGCAGTGGGACGAAGCGCTGGCTGGCACCGGCGTCGTGTTCACCACTCTGGCCGCAGCGGTGCGCGAGCACGAGCCGCTGGTGCGGCAGTATCTTGGCACGGCGGTGGATCCGCTGACGCATAAGTTTGCGGCCCTGCACGCGGCAGTGTGGCAGGATGGCGTCTTCCTGTATGTGCCCAAGAATGTCGCGATCGAGCTGCCGCTGCATGCCGTGATCACGATTGGCAGTGCCGGGCAGCTCGCGGCCGCCCATAATCTGATCATCCTTGAGCGTGGCGCGAGCGTTACGTTCGTCGAAGAGTTTGCCTCGCCGGATCTCGATGGGCAGGCGCTGGCGTTGCCAGCTACCGAGTTGTTCCTTGGCGAGGGCAGTTCGCTGAAGTATGTCACGCTTCAGACCTGGGGCGCGAATGTATATCAGCTCGGCGCGCAGCGCGCGATTGTTGGGCGCGATGCCAGCCTGGAATGGGCGGCGATCAACCTGGGCGGCAACGTGCAGCATACCGAGGCCGAAACCGCGCTCCAGGGCGATGGCGCGCATGTGGATTGGGTGGCGGCGACGTTCGGCGCGAACGAACAGGTACTGCTTACCGCCCCATGGCTCAGGCATATTGGTGCCAAAACCGAAGGCCACATGGACTTCAAGACCGTGGTCAAAGACAGCGCCTACGCCACCTTCGACGGCATGATCAAGATCGAGCACGACAGCAAAGCCACGGTTTCGCGCTTGGAGGAGCACGCGTTGCACCTCACGCCCAAAGCGCGTTCGGACAGCATTCCGGGGCTCAAGATCGATACCAACGACGTAGCGCGCGCCGGGCATGCTTCCACCAGCGGCGAGGTGGATGAGGAGCAGCTGTTCTACATGCGTTCGCGCGGCATCTCGCGCACCGACGCGATCAACATGATCGTGATGGGCTTCTTCGAGCCGGTGCTCGATCGCATCCCGAGCGAGGAACTGCGCGAGCGGGTGGGAAGTTTGATCGAGGCCAAGATTTAGGGCGATTTTCGATTTGCGATTTACGCTTGGCGCTATAAGATAGCGTGAGGTGTGTTCCAAAGCTGCTGTGTCGTAACAGGTGCCATTGAGACGGCACAACCACGCCACCAATTTTCAAGCAATGGTCAATCGGCAATCGTCAATCGACCTAATCGTCAATCGTAAACACGCATGCCTAACACCTTCAATCTCTTCGATGTACTGGCGCTCAGGCGCGAGTTCCCGATCTTGCAGCAGCGCCAGAACGGCGTGCCGCTGGCGTTTCTGGACAGCGCGGCCTCGTCGCAGAAACCGCGGCGGGTGATCGAGTGCCTGGAGGAGTATTACGAGCGCACCAACGCCAATGTGCACCGTGGGGTGTACCGCCTGAGCGAAGAAGCGACGTTCGCGTTCGAGCGGGCGCGCGGCAAAGTGGCGCGTTTCATTGGTGCCGCCAGCCCGCGCGAAATCGTCTTTACGCGCAACACCACCGAAGCGATCAACCTGGTGGCACGCGCCTGGGGCGATGCCAATCTGCAAGTGGGGGATCGTATCCTGCTGAGCGTCATGGAGCACCACTCGAACCTGGTGCCATGGCAAATGTTAGCGCAACGCACCGGTGCCGAACTCGATTTTCTGGCACTCGACGGTGCTGGGCGGCTAGCACTCGAACAGCTCAATACACTGCTGACAGAGCGCACACGGCTGGTTGCGATCACGCATCAGTCGAACGTGCTCGGCACGATCAACCCGATGGCCGAGATTGCCCGCCGCGCGCAGGCTATTGGCGCACTTGTGCTGGTGGACGGCGCACAAAGCGTGCCGCACATGCCGGTGAACGTGCAGGAGCTGGGCATCGATTTCCTGGCCTTTAGCGGGCACAAAATGTGCGGGCCGACCGGGATTGGCGTGTTGTGGGGCCGGCGCAAGCTGCTCGAAGCCATGCCACCGTTTCTTGGCGGCGGTTCGATGATCAAGAGCGTGGAGCTGCGCGAAAGCACCTATGCCGACGTTCCGGCGCGCTTCGAGGCCGGCACGCCCGCGATTGGCGAAGCAATCGCACTAGGCGAGGCGTGCGACTTTCTCGAGAGCGTCGGAATGGACAAGATCTTCGCCCACGAGCAGCACCTGATAGGCTACGCGCTCGAACGGCTCGCCGACGTCGAAGGGCTGCGGTTGTACGGGCCGGCGGAAGTGGCCGGACGGGGCGGCGCGCTCTCCTTCACGCTCGAGGGTGTTCACCCGCACGATGTTGCCGCGATCCTGGACGGTGAAGGCGTAGCAGTACGCGCCGGGCACCACTGCTGCCAGCCATTACATGCACTGCTCGACGTACCGGCAACCACCAGGGCTTCGTTCTACCTATACAGCATTCCCGAAGAGGTGGATCGGTTGGTAGCAGCCTTGAACAAGGCGAGGAAGCTGTTCGCATAAATGGGAGGGCCAGGGAGGGTGGAACCCTCCCTAAAACCCACTCACGTGCGCGGAGGGCCAGGGAGGGTGGAACCCTCCCTAAAACCCACTCACGTGCGCGGAGGGCCAGGGAGGGTGGAACCCTCCCTAAAACCCAACGGGGATCCTGTTATGACTGATCTCTATCGAGAACTGATACTCGAACATGCAAAGTACCCGCACAATGCCGGGTCACTCGACGCACCGGATGTGAGCCACGAAGAGCACAATCCGCTGTGCGGCGATCGGGTGCGGATCGAGCTGCAGATCGTGGACGGTGTGATCAGCGATGTGCGCTGGAGCGGGCGCGGCTGCGCGATCAGCCAGGCCTCGGCATCGCTGCTCACCGACGAACTGAAGGGCATGCCGGTAGAGCAGGCCAAGCAGTTCCCAAAAGAAGAGCTGCTGGAGCTGATCGGCATCCCACTCGAAAAGAACCCGGTGCGGATCAAATGTGCGCTGCTGTCGCTCAAGGCGCTGAAAGCCGGATTATACGGAGTGGGTGCAACCGATCTTGAGGCCCTTGTTTGATGCGAGGCTACTTGGACGTCGCTGTCTCAATCGCCCGTTCGACGATCAGACCCAAGACCGCATCCGCCTTGAGTCAGAGGCTGTACTGCTGATCATTCGGCACTTTCAATGCTTGGACGTGGCTCAGTAGCAACGCCGTGGCGGTTGAGATCGCGCAAACTCCGGACGGTGAGCGCAGGCATCGAGTTCAACGTCTAGCTAGCGGTGCGATTGAAGTCATTCAGGTCGAACAACAGCAACTGGCACGAAGTCAGGAATTGACACAGCGTGGCTTTGGTTCGCTCGGTGCACTTCATCTTGCGTGCGCCGCGAGCGGTAAGGCGAACATCTTTTGACAACAGATGATCGGCTGCTAAAGCTTGGTTCACGAGTAGCAGCGCAGCTGAGGGTTCGGATTGCAAACCCGCTTCGGTGGCTGGAGGAGGTTCCGTCATGAAACGCGAAGCGCGCACACTCGAACAAATACGCACGCTCGGAATGGAGGCGGTGTTACGCGAGCTAGGCCCTGTTGATATGGTCGATTTCTTCAACAGTTCGATCAAGGCGACGGGGACTGCACCAAAGAGCGCCATCAGTGGCTCGACCGGCTCACGATTGACCAGATCGCAGAACAGATAAAGGAACGGCACCAGGCCGACTAGAGGAGCAAATACATGACCGTCACCGCACAGAATCTGGAGTTCGACTACTCCAAGTACGGCTTCCGCAACGAGGAGAACTACCTGTTCAAGGCCGCCAAGGGCCTGAACGAGCAGGTGGTGCGCGAGCTTTCCGGCATGAAGGGCGAGCCGGAGTGGATGCTGCGCCGCCGCTTGCAAGCGCTCGAAATCTTCAACAAGAAGCCGGTGCCGCTCAAGGGCATGTGGGCCAACGAAGAGTTGGCCGAGCTGAACTACGACGAGATTCACTACTTCGTGCGGGCCGGCGAGAAGCCGCAGAGCGATTGGGACGCCGTGCCGCAGGAGATCAAGAACACCTTCGAGAAGCTTGGCATTCCCGAGGCCGAGCGCAAGTTCCTGGCCGGTGTTGGCGCGCAGTACGAGTCCGAAGTGGTGTACCACTCGTTGCGCGAGGAGTGGGCCAAGCAGGGCGTGATCTTCCTCGATACCGACACCGGCCTCAAGGAGCACCCCGAGATCTTCAAGAAGTATTTCGGCACGATCATCCCGGCGGCGGACAACAAGTATGCCGCGCTCAATACCGCAGTGTGGAGCGGCGGATCGTTCGTGTATGTGCCGAAGGGCGTACATGTGGACATCCCGCTGCAAGCGTATTTCCGCATCAACGCCGAGAACATGGGCCAGTTCGAGCGCACGCTGATCATCCTCGAAGAAGGCGCCTCGGCGCATTATATCGAAGGCTGCACCGCGCCGGCCTACAGCACCAACTCGCTGCATTCGGCGGTGGTAGAGATTATCTGCAACAAGGGCTCGAAGTTCCGCTATACCACCATCCAGAACTGGGCCAACAACATCTACAACCTGGTGACCAAGCGCGCGGTTGCGTACGAGGACGCCAGCATGGAATGGGTGGACGGCAACATCGGCTCGCGGCTGACCATGAAGTACCCCTCGGTGTATCTCATGGGGCGCGGCGCGCGCGGCGAAGTGCTGAGTATTGCGTATGCCGGCAAAGGCCAGCACCAGGATGCCGGCGCGAAGATGGTGCATGTGGCACCCGACACCACCAGTCGGATCACGAATAAGTCGGTGTCGAAGAGTGGCGGCAAAACCACCTACCGCGGCCTGGTGAAGGTTGCGCCAGGAGCCACCGGCGCAAAGATCAACGTCAACTGCGATGCGCTGATCCTGGACGAGCGATCGGCCTCGGATACGATTCCGTATATCGAGATCGAAGAGGATCGTGTGACGATGGCCCACGAGGCCACCGTGGGCCGGATCGGTGAAGAGCAACTGTTCTACCTGATGAGCCGTGGCATCCCCGAGGCCGAGGCGCTCTCGATGATCGTGCTGGGCTTCATGGAGCCGTTCACGCGCGAACTGCCGATGGAGTATGCGGTGGAGCTCAACCGGCTGATTCAACTCGAAATGGAAGGCTCGGTTGGATAGCTGAGCATTCAGGGAGAGCGGGGTGGTAGGGCGAAGCGCGCTTCGCCCTACCACCCTCCCAAATGGTGAGCGCATTACGTTCATATGTAGTACGGGGGACATGCTAGAATAAGAGTCTTCTGCCGTACTCGCCATCAACGTGAGGTGCGACGCCGATGGATCAAATCGTTCTGACACCCGAACTCGTGGCGCGTGCCGGGCGCCATATTCGTGGCGCGATGGTGCGCGCGCCGGGGATCGAAGCTGCGGCACTGTGTGCGCTCAACGGCCAGTGTGTGTGGGCCAGCGATCCGGCGTTCGAAAGTGCAGCGCCAACCATTGCGCGGATCGGGATCATGTCGCTGCGGCTGTGGGTCAAGGTGCGGAGCGGCAAGCTCGATCGGATCGGGCTCGTCACCGGCGAGGGCACGGTCGACATTATCTTCGTTCCGCCGATCGCTTCGGTGCTGGTGGCAAGTGGGCGTGATATCGAAAGCGGCTGGCTGGAAGATGAACCGGCGGCGATGCTGGCGGCGCTTGGCTTATCGGCCAACAGTATCGTGACGCGCCGTGGAACACCAGCGTAGCACAATCGATACTGCCGCAGAGGGCACAGAGGTCGCAGCGGCGCGTGCGCGCCGGCTCTGTGGCCTGTGTGCCCTTTGTGAATCTGTCCTCCGGACGGGCAGGAGAAGGGGTTTTTCTTGGGGGCTGTGCCCCCAACCCCCCCGTAGAGCCGAGAAGAGGGTTCTTCTCTCGGGGGCTGTGCCCCCAAACGCCCCCGCAGAACGGAGAGGCGGGTTTTTCTTGGGGAAACCCAAAAGGTGCCCGGCCGCAGGCCGCTGCAGCAACGAGGAGCGTATGGCCGAACTTGTCCGAATCGCCAGCGTAAGCGATGTTCCGCCCGACACAATGCGCGCGTTCGAGCATGGCGAGCGACGTATCGCGGTGTATCACGTGGGTGATCAGTGGTATGCCACAGATGATGTCTGCTCGCACGACTACGCGCACCTGAGCGAGGGCTGGCTCGACCCGGAGGATTGTACCGTCGAATGCCCGCTCCACGGTTCGCGCTTCGATATTCGCAGCGGCCGGCCGCTTGCATTGCCTGCCTTCTCCCCGGTTGCAGTTTTTCCAGTTCAGATCGTGGGCGACGATGTGCTCGTCGAACTGACTTGACCCAATGGCGCAGCGGCGGTAGAATAGTTCATAATTCTACGCCGATAACTCCAGAATGAGAGGGAGCGCCATGACGAGCTATGCCCATCCCGAAGTGCTGGTCGATACCGATTGGGTGGCCGCGCACCTGAACGATCCGAACGTACGCCTGGTGGAGAGCAACGAGGACATCCTGTTGTACGACCAGGGTCACATCCCAGGTGCGGTCAAGATCGACTGGCTGGCCGAGCTGAACGACCCGGTGCAGCGCGACTACCTCCAGCGCGCGGAGTTCGAGAAGCTGCTGGCGTCCAAAGGGATTTCGAACGACACAACGGTTGTCTTCTATGGCGACAAGAACAACTGGTGGGCGACCTACGCCTTCTGGGTGTTCAAGCTGTTCGGCCACAAAGACGCGCGCATCCTGAACGGCGGGCGTGCCAAGTGGATCGCCGAGGGCCGCGAGCTCAGCCGCGAAACGCCAAGCTACCCGCAGGGCAGTTACAGCGCGCCCGAGCGTGACGACGGCACGATCCGTGCCTTCCGCGACCAGGTGCGAACCCATATCACACAGGGCGGAACGGCACTGGTGGATGTTCGTAGCCCGCAGGAGTTCAGCGGCGAGCGCACCCACATGCCGGAGTACCCGCAGGAAGGCACGCTGCGCGGCGGCCACATCCCCACCGCCGCCAACATCCCGTGGGCCAAAGCGGTGAAGGAAGACAGCACCTTCAAGAGCGCCGACGAACTGAGCGAGCTGTACGGCGCGCAGGGCGTCACCCCCGACAAGGACGTCGTCACCTATTGCCGGATCGGTGAGCGTTCCAGCCACACCTGGTTCGTGCTGACCTACCTGCTCGGTTACCCCAAGGTTCGCAACTACGACGGCTCGTGGACCGAATGGGGCAATGGCGTCGGCCTGCCGATCGAGAAGT
>Ga0224722_1001368_pt1 | contig 13536 bp, 16 predicted proteins | sample Balambano_FR1_Me_FD_161646 | JGI IMG/M metagenome (GOLD analysis project Ga0224722, IMG submission 161646) | Freshwater sediment microbial communities from Lake Towuti, South Sulawesi, Indonesia - Balambano_FR1_MetaG | ecosystem: Environmental > Aquatic > Freshwater > Lake > Sediment | place... | reverse complement strand
CCAGTGAGTCCATCCCCCTCTCCCGCATCCCCGGCGGCGGAAAATCCTGCCCCACCACCTGCGCCGCCAGCAGTCAAGCCTGTTCATTCAGCGGAGACACCATTCGGATTCAGCGAATCGCCGCAATCAATTCCAGCAAATCCGCCGGGTGCGCCCGCCGTGCAAAGTGCTTCTCCAGAATCGGCGAACCTGCCCGTGCCACCTCCTCCCGCGTCTGGCAAATCTGCTTCACCTGCACCAGCCATCCCGACAGCAAGCGCTACCCCCGCCCCAGCCGCCGTTACCGAACCGCCCAAACCCGCTGATGATCAGAAAGCGGAAGCGCCAAAAGCCGCACCGCCAGCACAGGCAAAATGCCCGACGTGCGGCTATATGAATCGCGCTGGTGTGCTGGTGTGCGAAAACTGCGGCACCAGCCTTGTCACAGGCGATCATGCGGTGATTGGCACAAAACGTTTTCAGAAGGGCGAAACGGCAGACGAATCAGAAGAGCAGTCCGGCGAGGACAAGCTGACACCCAGCGAGGTGAAAGCGATCACGACAGCGGGTGTGGATCGATTTGATGAAACGATGATCCTCCGCCTCGATGTCGAGGGCGCAAATACGCCAATACTGCTCTCTCCTAAAGGGGAAACGTCGCTTGGCAGGCGCGACCCGGCGACAGGAACAATGCCCGATGTGGATTTCACGGCGTTTGCGGGTTATCGGTTAGGCGTCAGCCGAAAACATGCCATTCTTAGGCTTAATGACAAGCACCTGGAAGTGTTCGATCTGGGAAGCAGCAACGGCACAGCGATCAATGGGGTGAAGCTGGCAGCCCATCATCCTCAGCCATTGCGTGACGGCGATACCCTCACGCTCGGCAAGATGAATATGCGAATCCTGTATCAGCAGACTAAAAAGCCAGAGGCTTAACGCGGTTTTAACTGCCTAACACTTCATTGACTTCGGCGGCAGCTTTCTTGGTGGCGTAAAGCACGTAACTGAGGCGGGCGTCCTTTTCGACCAGAACCGCGACGGCAGCGCGTCCCGCCGGATAGATCACCATCACACCCTCTTCGCCTTCCATCAGCAGGCGCTCCAGTTCGCCCTGTGCAAGCCGATTCAACGTGCGAACTGCCAGACCGATCAGGGTTGCCGCCATTGCCGCCACCTGCGGGCTGCTAGTTGGATTTTCATGCGGGTTTTCTTCGTTGCCTGGTGGGTAGGCTGCCACGAGCAAACCATCAATATTGACGATGACCGATGCCTTCACACCATCTGCGGCGATATGCAATGTCTTGAGAATACGCTCTAAGATTTCACTGCGATATTCTTGCGCCATTCGCGCTGCTCACTTTGTTTATCAAACCATGCGGAAAATTATTTCCAGACTCACGAATGAGTCAGGCAAGATTCAGTATAGCCTATTCACCTGTGAGTCTCAATGAAGGTATTAGCGCTGTGCTGTTTTCAGCAGACTCTGGCGTGCATCTTCATCAGCAAATTCACCGAGCCAGTAGCGCTCGGTTTCTGTCAAGGTCGCTTTCATAAGCAAGTCAGGGCGGCGCAGCCATGTGCGGCGCAACCCTTCGCGCCGCCGCCATGTCACGATCGTTTCGTGATTACCATTGAGCAGGACAGGCGGCACGGTCAGCCCACGATATTCCGGTGGGCGCGTATAGTGCGGCGCTTCAAGAATGCCGTCCGCATGGCTATCCCGATCTGCTCCGCCGTCTGCGCCGAGTACACCGGGGATGTGGCGCACAATCGCGTCCACAATGACCATTGCCGCCAGTTCGCCGCCCGTCAGCACATAATCGCCAATGCTGATTTCATCGGTCACGACTAACTCGTTAACGCGCTCATCAATCCCCTCATAGTGCCCGCACAGCAGCACGATCCGCTCATGCTTTGACAATTCCACCGCGATATTGTGCGAGAACAAGCGTCCCTGCGGCGTCATCAGAATAACAGGTGCGGCTTGCGGCGCACCTTCCATCGCAGCCTCAACAGCGCGAACTACGACGTCCGCCTTCATGATCATGCCACCGCCGCCGCCATAGGGCATATCATCCACCGAGCGATATTTCGACAGGCTGAATTCCCGAATATCGTGCAATCGCAGATCGAGCAGCCCGTTTTCACGCGCTTTCCACAACATACTGTCCGTCATGGGACCGTCAAACATGGCAGGAAACAGGGTCAATATATCAATTCGCATCATCCCTCCAGCCACAATTCTAACTTGCACGCCGCGCACATGAAACCGATAATGAAAGATATGATGGAGCGCACTCACAAAGGGCATGACGATGGCAGAACCAATGTATGCGGTGTGGGTCAAAACGGGCGATCAGCCGCTCGGCGGCACCGACTCAAATGTCTATCTTATGCTGTACGGCGCAAGTGGTGCGACGGACTGGATCGAACTACAAGGCGAAGACATTTTCGCCTTTGAGGAAGGCGGCACCGATCAATTTGTCCTTGATCTGCCTGATTTGGGAGCGCTCACCCGCTGCTGTGTCGCCCACGATAACAGTGCGGATCCCGGCTGGTTTGTTGAGACGGTGCGCGTGCGCCATTTACCCAGTGGGCGAGACAGCGTTTTCACGTTTCAGCAGTGGGTAACATCGGAAGACGGCGGGCGGCTGTACGTATGCGTAGATGCCTAGTCGTTCTACTGCTCATATTTGCGGTTTCGACAGCGGGCTGCAACCTGGTTTATGAGACAGAGGTCTCTGCTGCGCCATCGTTCAGCGTGTATTTCCAATCCCCGCCCAACGACCTGACCGTGACGGAAGGGGACACCCTTAACATCTTGCTTGTCGCTCAGGACGAGGGCGGATCGGGTATCTCGCTGGTGGAACTGTATGTGGATGATAGGCTGCATCAGGATGGCACACCGGTTGAAGCGCCCGCCGTGCCAGTCTTCACCGTGGAAATGCGTTGGGAAGCACAGGGCGTCGGGTTACACGCCCTGTCCGCAGTGGCGTATCGCGCAGATGGTAGCGCCAGCGCTCCAGCAGTGATTCGGGTTTATGTGCAGCAGCGAGGTGCATCGCCGCCGTGATTACCCAGCCGTGGTTCAAATGATGAGATGAGGTTTATTGTGAAAACATATCTGCTTCCCGCCAGCCATGCCCCCTCAGAAAACGAACTGACCGACGCGGACAAAAAATTCCTGAGTGAGCATTTTCAGCCTGCCAGTTATGAACTGGTTGTGGATGACAAAGGCATTGACTGGAATAAAATTGACTCTATTGAAGTCGTCACCGCCCCCCGTGCCGCCGGTCCCGCGGGGTGGTTCGTCAAAAACATGCTCTATAATGGGCAGGATCGGTATCATGTCGCCGTGTATTCGGGACGCTATGAGCTGGTACTGCCGAACCTGTCCTACGCCGCAGTCAAGTACGTGATTCGCATGATCGCCTACTTCGCTCGCCAACGCATCCCGTACAGCGGTCCCGATGGATTGACGGCAACAGCGGAGGGCTAGACTTTGCGCTGAATTTCACAGAACTGCTTGACACGCTCATGAAAGCATGTTAGCTTAACTGGCGATGAAAACTTGCCTTCACTCCACCCCCTGTATGATGATGTGCTGCGACATGATGTGTTGTGCATGTGCCATCCTGCCTCATCATCTGAGGGAACGGAAGCGATTTTAGGACGTTCATTTTTGTGAAGTCCCCAAGCCGCCCTGACCACTCAGGGCGGCTTTTGTTTTTATGGGGATGCTGATGGAGAACCGCTCATGAAGACCAGATTGACCGCGTTGTTCGGGATCGCGCTGTTGATTATCCCGTTAACTCTTGTGTCCGCGCAGGATACCCCCCCGACTGTAACGATTACGCTGGCGGGTTACGCTGTCCCCCGCGAAGCCTATGGGGAAATCATTCCTGCGTTTCAGCGTTACTGGCAGGAACAAACCGGGCAGCAGGTTACCGTGCTGGAATCATACCAGGCATCCGGCGCACAGTCCCGCGCCATTGCAGGCGGCTTTGAAGCGGATATTGCCGCGCTCTCGATTGAGCCGGACATTACCCGTCTGGTGGATACCGGGCTGGTGAGCGAAGACTGGAAGGACGATAATCCATATGCCGGTTTCGTTACGCAGTCGCTTGTTGTGCTGGCTGTGCGCCCGGATAACCCGCGCAATATCGCCGATTGGGCAGACATTGTGCAGGATGGCGTGGAGGTCATTACCCCCGACCCGGCGACCAGCGGTGGCGCACAATGGAATATCCTTGGCGCGTATGGCGCGGCGCAGCGCGGTTTTGTTCCCGGTTATGATGGTGAAAACGGGCCAGAGGCATTCCTGACCGATCTGGCGGGCAATTTCGCTGTGCTGGATCGGGATGGGCGCGAAAGCTTCCTGACGTTTGAGCGCGGCGTCGGCGACGTGGCGATCACCTATGAAAATGAAGTCTACGCCGGTTTGCAGGCGGGCGGCGAGTATCAGGCTGTGTATCCAACTTCAACAATCCTGATCGAGAATCCGGTCGCCGTTGTAGATGCTTATGTAGACGCACACGGCACTCGTGAAGTGGCTGAGGCATTTGTCCAGTTCCTGTGGTCGCCTGAAGCGCAGACAATTTTCGCCAATCACGGCTTCCGCCCCGTAAATGCAACCGTCCGCCCGAATTTTGGGATTGTGGACGATGGTGAAGCGGTTGAACCCGCCCAGACCAGCATTGAAATTAACCCAGACATCACCTTCCCGCCTGTCGAAGATCAATTCACGGTTGAACAATTCGGCGGCTGGTCGGAAGCTCGTTCGGCGATCTTCGGAAACGAAGGGCTGTTCACGCAAATACTGGCAAACGTTCAGGCAGGAGCATGACGCTTCGATGGCAGAAAATTCGCTGATCGCGGCTGCGCCTCATCAGCCCGTTTCTGCTCCGCACTCTCGCGCCTCAACCCTTTCAGTCGGGGCGTGGGGGCTGCGTTCGGCGGCGGCGCTCTATTTGTTGCTACTGGTTGGTGTGCCGATCCTTGTGGTCATTGGCAAGGGCATATCGCCAGGGCTGGCGGTGCTGTGGGACTCTGTTTCAAACCCCGTCGCCGTCAGCGCGATCTGGCTCACCGTCTCGACAGCCCTCGTGATGACGGTCATCAATACGATTTTCGGCACGCTCACCGCCTATGTGCTGGTACGCTATCGCTTTCCGGGGCGTTCTGTCTTCAATGTGATCATTGACCTGCCATTCGCCATCCCCACACTTGTCACAGGCGTCATGTTAGTCTTGCTCTACGGTCCTCAGTCGGTGATCGGCAGTTTCGTTGAAGACGCAACGGGGCAGCGGATCATTTTTGAAACGCCAGGAATAGTTCTGGCGCTGCTATTTATCAGCTATCCATTCGTCATTCGCAGTATTCAGCCCGTGCTGGTCGGTTTGAATGTCGCTCAGGAAGAAGCCGCCGTAACGCTTGGCGCATCCTCGTGGGAAACGTTTCGCCGAGTGATCTTTCCGGCAATTCGCCCGGCGGTAATCTCCGGTGCGCTGCTCAGTTTTGCGCGAGCGCTTGGTGAGTTTGGCTCGATTATCATCGTGGCGGGCAACATCCCCATGCGTTCACAAACAGCGACGACCTACATTTATACGCAGGTGGAAGCGGGTGATATGCCCGCCGCCAGTGGAATTTCGCTGGTGCTGATCGCTATCGCGTTAGTAGCGACGATTATGGTTGATGTATTACTGAGAAAGCGGCGGTCTGATGCGCGAGATTAAACCGCATTCCTTAGGCGCTTTTCTTCTGCTAGGGATCGTGCTGGCTTACGCGCTGATCCTGATAATTGCCCCGTTGATCGCCATCATTCAGGGCGCACTGGCAAAGGGGTTAGAACCAATCCTCGACACACTGAGCGATCCCAATGTTCGTCATGCGCTGGAAATCACATTTTATATGGCGGCAGGCGCGACACTTCTGAACACCGTCTTTGGGGTGATTATCGCATGGGTGCTGGAGCGTCAGCAGTTTCACGGAAGGCGCTTTCTCAATTGGCTGGTGGACATCCCGTTTGTCTTCTCGCCTGTAATCGGCGGCTATACGTTGATCGTGCTATTCGGGCGTGAGGGTTTAATTGACTCGCCGTTTCCCATTGTTTTCGCGCTGCCAGGAATTTTGCTGGCAAAAACATTCGTCTCCCTGCCATTTGTGCCGCGTGAGGTTGCGCCTGTCCTCCGATCACTACCCATCTCCAGCGAAGAAGCCGCGTATACCCTCGGAGCGAACCGCTGGACGACCTTTCGGCGCATCGTGCTGCCTGGCATCTGGGTTGGCGTCGTCTACGGCGTGGTGTTAACGCTGGCACGGGCGCTTGGCGAATTTGGCGCGGTGGCAGTCGTCGGCGGCGGGGTTGAAGGTGTTACCGAGACCGCGACCATGTTTGTGCATCGCGCCCTGCTGGATCGAAATCGTGAGGGCGCATACACGATTGCCCTGCTGCTCGGAATTCTTGCTATTCTTTTATTGTTGATCATGACGTGGCTGCAACGCCGCATGAACCTGTATCGTGAGAGGACGGCGCATGTCCATACAACTGAATAACATCAGCAAACGTTACAGCCGCGATTTTGGCTTGGAGAACCTCTCACTCACCGTCGAACAGGGCGAGTTGTTTGTCCTGCTTGGCGCAAGCGGCAGCGGCAAAAGCACGATCCTGCGCCTCATCGCTGGCTTGCTGGAAGTGGACAGTGGGCAAATCCTGCTCAATGACCGCGATGTAACCCGCCTGCCACCGCAAAAACGGGATACGGGTTTCGTGTTTCAGAATTATTCGCTGTTCGCCCATCTCACCGTCGCACAGAATATCGAATTCGGCTTGAAAATCCGCAAGACCGAAAGGCAGGAACGACAGCGCCGAATTGACGAACTGCTCAAGATGATTGGTCTGCAAGGCTATCGGGATCGTCTGCCGCATCAGTTGTCAGGAGGGCAGCAGCAGCGCGTCGCACTGGCGCGGGCATTAGCCCCAAATCCCAGTGTGCTGCTTCTCGATGAGCCGTTTGGTGCGCTGGATGTCAAAATTCGCGCCCAATTACGCCAGAATTTGCGCCAGATACAGCAGGAATATCATGTCACTACGATCCTCGTTACGCATGATCAGGAAGAGGCGTTTGAACTGGCGGATCGGATCGGCGTGATTGATCATGGCGAACTGCTGGAAATCGGTACACCGACGGAACTGTATCGCCGCCCGCGCCAGCACTTCACGGCAACATTTCTGGGAACAGCGAATTTACTCCCTGCACGGCGCAACGGCACACAGGTGTATGTGAATGAGACGACTATCCCAGCGCTGCCTAACACCGAGCATCTCAGCGGGCAACCTGTGGACGTGCTGTTTCGACCTGAGGCAGTGGAACTGGCACTCTCCCCCGATGATCTGCATGGGTACGTGCTTGGCGCAGGCGTCATCGAGCAGATCGCTTTTGCAGGCGTTTTTGAGCGCGTATCCGTGCGCCTGAAGGAACACAATCTGCAAGCCCTGATCAGCTACGAACAGGCGACGGCATTCGATTTACAACCCGGAAAGCTCGTCTTTGTCGGTGTGAAAGACTATCATCTGCTCCCGCAAGCTGTCACCTAGAAATTCGGAAAAGCAGAGAACCTTTCACGTCATGAAATTATCGTGGCTGCATACGCTCATCTTTATGATGGGCGTTCTGCTGTGCTGCTCTGCCTGTACTTCCATTTCCACTCCGCGCCAATCCACATGGGGCGAGATCATCACGATTGCCACCGCGCAGCAGAGCGCCGCCCCTGCTTTACGTGTCGGGTATGTGGATGGCGCATCAGCAATCTTTGCATGGATCGGATCAGATGAACGTGGTGTTCATCAGGACACCCGTACCTGGCAAAGCGGGAACCTGAGCGAAGCCGTTACGCTGCCGCTGCCTCCAACCGTCCCGCACGAGCAACGGCTGTATCCTGCCAGCGGGGGTTACAGTCATCTACTCTGGCGTGACCGCGATCCTGAAACGGATGAACTGCGCCTGTATGCGGCACTCCTCACGCCTGATCTGATCATTGAACGTGGACCAACGCCCGTTTCTAACGCTGAAACATTTCAATTCGCCGCTGCGCCCGATGATCGGGGGGGTTTATGGATTGCGTGGTCGGGTGGCAATCCCGCGCATCCAACGCTGAATACACAGTATCTTGACCGAGCAGGCAGACCGCAGCAGCCTACCACGATTGTGCGAAATGCCGAATATCCGACTTTCGCTTCGAGTGCCGGCGGAAATGATCTCACGTTGTTCTGGTTGCAAGGTGGACAGGTTGCCCGCGCCTCGTTGGGAGATGGTATCCCCTTGCAAACGTCATACATCACCAGCGCGGCAGGTTTACAGAACGGAGATCGCCTCAATAACCTGTCAGCAGGTCGAGACAATGATTTTGGCTACGTCTTCTGGAACATTTCGCGCATGAATGGCGATAACGAAACGTGGATGGCGACGGGTGAATTGAATGCGCCCTACTGGGATCAACCTTTGCAGATTACCAGCCAGTTGATCGCAGGCGCAGAAGTAGATGTCGGATTTCACATATCGGCTAGTCCCGCAGCACTGGGCGGAACTCCGGTATCGTGGGCTGCGCCGCTGAATGGCGACTATACGACGCTGCCGGTAGCAGCGCAGATTGGTAATGATCTTGGAATGCTGTTCTTCTCGCAAGGAAAACTTGTCGCCGAACAGTTCGTCGTCTCACAGGTAACCCTTCTGGCAGCGCCAGCGATTGCCAGCGATAGGCAAAACCGCCTGTACCTCGCATGGTCGGAAATGCAGACTGACGCTCCTGCTGATCTGAATTTCACGTTTACACAATAGTTATAGACTTGCTAATTATTTTAGCGACTTGGACAGAAATTTCTTCCCGATTTATCCTGATGTTGTTCGGGGATATGGCGCGAAGGCACAATGACTATCTTGTCTGACTATCATCATTTTAACGGTATTGGGTTAGCAACGGGCTACATCACCAACGTACTTGCCTATCAAGGGAGCAAAGCGCCGCACACAGGCGAACCGATTACCGAAACGCTCGTCATGGGAATCAGCGGCGGAATCAGCGCGGGCTATTTCAGTTTTGAGTATGAAGGGCATCTGCCCCATGTTCATTTTCTGACGCGCTACATCTTTAATGACGATATTCCGCCCGCCATCCTTGAGCAGTTAGCAATCCCGATGAATACGCAGCAGACGACGGATGCTCAGAAAGGCATGGCGAATGTCGTCAGTGCGCTGGCAAACGGTAAACCACCGATTGTATGGGTGGACAGCACCAGCCTGCCCTACAATGCGATCAGCGGGGATCATGATGTGTATATGGTTGCGCCTGTTGTTGTCTATGGCTGTGATATGAATAGCAACGTCGTTCACATTGCAGATCGCGCCCGTGTGTCGCTGACTGCCACAATTGACGAAATGATGACAGGACGAACGCGCATTAAGAAGACGCGCAATCGCATGATGACGTTAGGTGAGCCTGACCTCAAACGCTTGCCCGCTGCCGTCGAACATGGCATTCATCTATGTATTGATCTGTTCACAGGGAAATCGCCCGTCGGATCGCCACAAAATTTTGGCATCAGCGCATTTGAAAAATGGGCGACTCTGCTTAATCAGCCAAAAGACAAGGCAAGCTGGGCAAAACGATATGCACCGGGCATACGCATGTTCAATGGTCTGTTGAGCAGCTACGACTCGCTTGAGACGTACTTCACAGGTGGGCATGGCGCACGAGGAATGTATGCAGATTTTCTTGATGAAGCGGCGCTCATCCTGAAAAATTCAGCACTCAATGACGCCGCCAACCAATATCGGGCTTGTGTGCCATTATGGGCAGCCCTGACTGATACACTTCTGCCAGATGAAATTGCGGTGTTCCAACAGGCGAAAGACCTGTTGAAAAAGCGCTATACGCTGTTTGTGGATGGCGGGAACAGTACGATTAATGCGCGTCTTGACATTACTGCAAAACTGGAAGGGCTTAAGACGCAAGCCGACAGTGATTTCCCCCTCAACGAGAAGCAGGCTGTAGAGATGCGTTCAATCTTAAGCCAGCACGTCCTTGCCGTGCGAGATGCGGAAAAGGCAGCCCTCGACACGCTGATTCACGCCGCCAGTTATTCGGGTGGCTGGGGATAAATTGCATAGGAATTTCGCAGGGTCATGGTGTGCCATGCCCCGCTCTCAAAATGCAGCCTCAGCACGCATTGAAATGATCGATCATATCGAGCAATTCGTTGGCGGCGGCGGCAATGTCAGGTTGGTTATCAAGGGCTGCACGTTGGGCAATATCCTTCAAGCCGCTTCGATGAACGCTCTGAAAATCGCCATAGGGATAGTGGGTAGCATCCGCAGACGCTGGATCAAACGCGAGAAACCACTTCTGGTACTCGTCACCACCAACCTTTTTCAGAAAGGCGGCGGCTTGTTCCGGGCTTGGTTCATTGCGACTCCATACGGTGTTTATCCGATACTCGCGCTTATGAATCAGATCGCGGGCAAAATCAACCGCCGTTGCGTTCAGTTGGAGTGCCATTCTCACACCTCGCATCTCGCTGGTGATCTTTTGAGCATACGTGAAGCCGCTTCCTTACGACAAAGCGCGGAAAATGACTCGATACGTCGTGATCGCACGTTCACCAGTCGTCGGGTCGGTGCAGGGAACGGCGGGCAGCGTGGTATCAACGGCATCTGCGCGATCCGGCATATCCACCAGATAACTTTGCCCTTCTTCCATCTGAAAATCCGCGTAAGCGTCACCGCGTTCCGGTATCAACCCGGTGAAAAACCGACTTTCGCCGCCGTTCCAGCGAACGCGCACGGGCTGACCGGGAACGCCCGTCGAGCCATTAATCTCGTAGACGTATACCTGAATCAAACCTGATTCCTGTACGCTGCACGAGGTATTCACCGAGATTGCCTCGAACGCGCCGATTGACTCAGGCGTTGGCAGAGACAGCGCAAGCGGCGTCGGTGTGCTTAACACCTGACTTTCGGGCGTTGCCGTCTTTGAAGCGGCAGGCGTGAGGGTCAATGTAGAAGTTGGGAGGATCACTTCAACAATCTGCGTCGCAGCGCCATCCGCCGAAATGAGGGTATCGGCGCAGCCAGCCCGACCTTGTGGCTGGTACAGGCGAATCATACTGCGAACTGCCTGTAAGCCGCTGGTACTGTTGACGTAGCCGGAGGTCGCCAGCGCACAGGCGGTATCCGCCATTGCCTGAATGGGGTCGCCCGGCAAGCGCAGTTCCAGCAAGCGATTAACGGCGCGGTTCAGGTCGCCATCCTGTGCATACGCCAGTGCAATTGCCACCATGTAGCGATCCCGATCTGCCGTTGTAAGCTGCCACGGCGCGACATCCACCTGTTCAACCGGGACTATATACCACGAGACGAATAAGCCTATCGCCAAACCAAACGCTACCCCTAGAATGACGCCAATTGGCGAAAAAAAGCGGCGCGGGCGGGTATATTTTTGAGAAACTGCGGGGTCAGAGGAATTCGTCATAGCAATCGTTTAGAAGCCGGGCGTCGGCAGTGGGCGGTATGGCTCCATAATCGGAGTCAAGCGCCCCAGCCCTTCAGACAGTGCCACGAGCGCCCGAATATCATCAATCGAGCGTGAGGTGGTGATAAACCGTTCAGTCACATCCTGCACATAGGCTGGTACATTCTCCACCTGCAACAGCCGCAGGCGTTCAAGCGCACTGGTAACATCGTTTTCCGCCAGAAAGCCCTGCGCGATCATCACGGCATATTCATCCTGATAACGCTGATCGAGCATATCAGCGGTGCTATCCGAGCGCTGGCGCGGAAACTGTACCCAGCCAATATACAGCGCGATTCCCAACCCAATTAAGAAGGCAACCAGCAAAGAGAGTAGAAAACGAGTCATTCATGCCTCAGCGATACAAGCACATGCAGTGTTGAAGTGTAATGGAGAGGCAGAGCAAACGCAAAGGCGAGGTTAGCGAGTACAATTGTTCCGAGTATCAGGGCATGATAAAGAAAAAACTGTTTATTGACAGGGAGCATCAATTCGCTATCGTTATGAAGGATCAAAAAAAGTCAGGTTTCCCTGACTTTTGTGCCGGCGGTGGGAGTCGAACCCACAAGCCCGTTCGGGCAATGCTTTTTGAGAGCATCGCGTATACCAGTTCCGCCACGCCGGCTAATTGCGTAGTATCTATATCATTGAACAGTCAAAATGATAGGGCTGAAACGGCTTATTGTCAATGCCCGCCACGCGAACCCCACTGGAGAATGAACCCGCGTTGATCCGTGCCGCACAGCGCGGTGATGTCGATTCATTTAATGCGCTGGTGCAGCATTACCAGAACGCGGTCTATAGCCTCGCCTATCGTTTGATGGGGGAGTCACACAGCGCGGGGGATGCCGCGCAGGACGCCTTCATCACGGCTTATCGCCGTTTAGAAACCTATCGCGGTGGCAGCTTCCGCGCCTGGCTGCTCAAAATCACCGCCAACCAGTGTTATGACGTGTTGCGCCGTTACAAACGCCAGCCAGGAATCTCGATTGAAGAATTAAGCGCAGAGGAAGATGATACTACGCTCGCAGACAGCGCCGAAACGCCGGAGCAAGCCGCTGAGCGGAGCGAACTGCGCCGCGCCATCCAGAACTGCATCAATGCCCTCGCGCCTGATCAGCGACTCATTCTGGTGTTAAGCGATGTCGAGGGATTTGATTATCAGGCAATTGCGGATCAGGCACAGATCGCACTTGGCACGGTGAAATCGCGCTTGAGCCGCGCCCGCGCTGCGATACGCGACTGCCTGCGTGGGGCTGAGGAACTAATCGCGCCTCAATTACGTCTATAGAACAGAAAGCATGAATAGGAATGCTCCCGTAACTCAGAAAACATCGTGAACGAACAAGATCGTGAACTACTCTCTGCCTATCTGGATAACGCACTTTCGCAAGGCGAACGTGTGGACGCTGAACAACGCCTCGCGGCTGATCCAGAGCTACGTAGAGAAATGGACAGCCTACAGCTTACTATCCAGCTCATTCAATCGCTGCCTGAACTAACCGCACCGCGCAGCTTCGCGCTCACAAAAGACCAAGCCCGCCGACCAGCACGACTATTGAATTTCCCCACCATTGCAAGCGCAGCGTCCGCTGTGGCAGCTGTTGCTTTGCTCCTGATCGGTTTCAGTCTGTTGTCAACGCCGCAAACCGCACCCGTAGGTCAGGTTGCTGTCCTCGCCACTAACACCATGTCAGAAATCACAACATCCACTGAGGGTTATTCAGCAGCTGCACCTCTCCCGGCAGCATCCCCGCAACTTGCCAGCCCAACGCAGCGGGTTGATGATCCTCTGATACTGGCGCTGCCCACAGCAACCGCCATTCAACCGCCAATAGCGGATATGGCATTTGCCGCGACAACAAGCGAGACACTCGATGACGCGGCATCATCGTCAATACAGATGGGGAACACCGCTCAAGGTTTGACCTCCGCTGCGGACACAGCAAGTTCAGCGGAGGTCAAACCTTGAGCGGTGTTCCCCATCTGTAT
>Ga0224722_1001367_pt1 | contig 13536 bp, 9 predicted proteins | sample Balambano_FR1_Me_FD_161646 | JGI IMG/M metagenome (GOLD analysis project Ga0224722, IMG submission 161646) | Freshwater sediment microbial communities from Lake Towuti, South Sulawesi, Indonesia - Balambano_FR1_MetaG | ecosystem: Environmental > Aquatic > Freshwater > Lake > Sediment | place... | reverse complement strand
GATGATGGCGGCGCGGTTGAACTCCAGCACCATCGGCATGACGACGGCATTGGTGGTGCCGTGGTGGGTGCCGTAGACCGCGCCGACCGGGTGGCTCAGCGCATGGATCGCGCCCAGCCCCTTCTGGAAGGCGACCGCCCCCATCGCCGCCGCCGCCATCATCTGCGCGCGTGCCTCCAGATCCCGGGGGTCGGCATGGACGCGCGGCAGGTTCTCGAACACGAGCCGCATGCCCTCGAGCGCGATGCCCTGGCTCATCGGGTGGAAGTAAGGGCTCGAATAGGCCTCGAGACAATGGGCGAGGGCGTCCATGCCGGTGCCGACGGTGATGGCGGGCGGCATGCCGACGGTCAGTTCGGGGTCGCAGATGGTGACAGCGGGCATCAGCCGCGGGTGGAAGATGATCTTCTTCCGGCGGGTCGCGGAATTGGTCAGGACGCCCGCGCGGCCGACCTCGGATCCGGTGCCGGCGGTGGTCGGCACCGCCACCACGGGCGCGATCTTCGCGGCATCGGCGCGGGTCCACCAATCGCCCACATCTTCCAGATCCCAGACCCTGACGGTCTGATCGACCATCAGCGCGATCATCTTGGCCAGATCCAGCGCCGAGCCACCGCCGAAGCCGATCACCCCGTCATGCCCGCCGGCACGGTAGGCGGCGAGGCCCGCCTCCAGGTTGCCCTCGTGCGGGTTGGGATCGACCTCGGCGAAGATCGCCCGGCCGAGCCCGCCGTCCTCGAGGATGTCCAGCGCGCGCTGCGTGATCTTCAGGCCGGCCAGCGCCCGGTCGGTGACGAACAGCGGGTTCGTCAGCCCCGTCGCCCGGCCATGGGCAGCCAGTTCCGACAGCCGCCCCGCACCGAATTTGACCGCCGTGGGATAGGACCAGTTGGCGCGCAGCTTCATGCCGGGACCTTTCGCAGATGGTAGGACTTGGCCCGCGTGACCGACAGGTAGCCGAGCCAGGACAGGCTGGCGCCGCGCCCGGTGTCCTTCACCCCGGTCCAGGTCAGCGCCGGGTCGAGGTAGTCGCAGCGGTTCATGAACACCGTCCCGGTCTCGATCCCGGCGCCGAGCCGCGCCGCGCGGTCCGGATCGCGGGTCCAGACCGAGGCGGTCAGGCCATAGGGGCTGTCGTTGGCAAGCCGCAGGGCCTCGGCCTCGGTCGCGAACGGCATGATGCCGACCACCGGGCCGAAGCTTTCCTCGCGCATCACCCGCATGGAATGATCGACATCGACCAGAATCTGCGGGGCCAGATAGGCTGCGCCGTCGTCGGCGGGCTGGCTTGCGGGGTCGATCAGCGCCCGCGCGCCGGCGGCGACAGCCTCGGCCACCTGCGCGCGGACGGTTGCGGCGAAGCGGCGGTTGGCCATCGGCCCGAGCGTCGTCGCCGCGTCGAACGGATTGCCGAGGCGTAGCTGCCCGACCCAGGCCACCGACTTTTCCACGAAACGGTCGTAGAGGGCTTCGTGGACATAGACGCGCTCGATGCCGCAGCAGCATTGCCCGGCATTGTACATCGCGCCGTCCATCAGCCCGTCCACCGCCAGATCGAGGTCGGCGTCGGGCAGCACGATCCCATGGTCCTTGCCGCCGAGTTCCAGCCCGACGGCGGTGAAGGTGCCCGCTGCCGCACGCTCGATCGACGCCCCGCCCGCCACCGAGCCGGTGAAGTTGACAAAGCCGAACGACCGCGCGGCGATCAGCGCCTCGGTGGTGGCATGATCGAGCACGAGGTTCTGGAACAGCTCCGGCGGCACGCCGGCGGCATGGAAGGCCTCGGCGAGTCGCTCGCCCACCTTCAGGGTCTGGCTCGCGTGCTTCAACACCACTGCATTGCCGGCGACCAGCGCCGGGACGAGCGTGTTGATGGTCGTGAGGTAGGGGTAATTCCAGGGCGCGATGATGAACACGACGCCGACCGGCTCGCGCGCGATCCAGCGGCCGAAGCGGTCGCTGTCCTCAACCAGATGCGGCGCGAGCGTCTGCGCCGCGATGCCGGCCATGAACTCGGTGCGGTCCTGGACGCCGCCGAATTCGCCGCCGTAGCGGGTGGGACGGCCCATCTGCCACGCCAGTTCCTCGACCAGTACCTCCTTCAGGGCGAACAGCCGGGCCACGCCCGCCCTGACCAGCGCGATGCGCTCGTCGAGCGGGCGGGCGGCCCAGGCGCCCTGTGCCGCCCTCGCCCGCGCCACGGCCGCCGCCGCCTCGGGCGCCAGCGCTGCCCGCTCGAGCCAGACCCGCCCGTCCACGGGCGACACGAGTTGCACGATCGCCGTCATCCTGCCCTTCCTGCGCCGGCCCTGTCGCCGAGCGCGCCCCCGTCCCCTCAGACCCGCTCGAAGAGCCGCGTCACCTCGAAATCGGTCACCACGCGGTCCATCTCGGCGATCTCCCACGCCGCCGCGTGGTGGTAGTGCTCCACCACCTCATCCCCGAAGGCCGCGCGCAGCATCGCCGAGCCACGGGCCAGCGCCGCCGCCTCGCGCAGCGTCGCGGGGATCTCGCGCGCCTCGCGGGCGGCGTAGATGTCGCCGGTCATTTCCGGCTCCAGCTCCAGCCCGCAGGCGATCCCGTCGAGGCCCGCCGCCAAGAGCGCCGCGCAGGCGAGATAGGGGTTGAGGTCGGCCCCTCCGATCCGGCATTCGACCCGGACGCCGGCCGTCCCCTCGCCGCAGATACGGAAGCCGGCGGTGCGGTTGTCGGTGGACCAGACCGCCTTGGTGGGGGCGAACATCCCTGTGCAGAACCGCTTGTAGCTGTTCACATGCGGCGCGAGGAACAGGGTGATGTCACGGGCATGCGCCAGTTGCCCGGCGAGGAATTGCCGCATCGTGGCAGACATGCCGTGCGGACCGGCCGCATCGCGGAAGGCCGGCGCGCCGTCAAGCGTCCAGAGCGACTGATGCACATGCGCCGAGGACCCGGCGCGGCGGTGGTCGTACTTCGCCATGAAGGTGACCGCGCGGCCCTTCGACCAGGCGATTTCCTTCGCCGCCGTCTTTGTGATGGTGTGGTTGTCGGCGGTGTCGAGCGCGTCGGAATAGCGGATGTTGATCTCCGCCTGCCCCGCCTCGGCCTCGCCCTTGCTGTTCTCGACCGGCACGCCGGCGGCGAAGAGGCCGTTCCTCAGCGCGCGCACCACCTCTTCCTCCTTGCTGGTCTGGAACAGGTGGTAGTCCTCGTTGTAGGCGCCGATCGGCTTCAGGCCGCGGATCGCCCCCTCGGCCTGAACGCTGTCGCGCAGGCGGTCGTAGCTTGTCTCGAACAGGTAGAATTCCAGTTCCGTCGCCATCATCGGCTGGAACCCCATGGCGCGGGCGCGGGCCGCCTGGCGCTTCAGGATGGCGCGGGGCGAGATGGCGACCTCGGCATGGGTATGGTGGTCGAGAAGGTCGGCCAGCACCAGCGCGGTGCCGGGCAGCCAGGGCGCCGGCCGGAGGGTGGCAAGGTCGGGCGCCATCAGGTAATCGCCGTAGCCCTGTTCCCAGCCGGCCGAGCGGTAGCCGGGCACCGGCGTCATCTCCATGTCCACGGCGAGGAGGTAGTTGCAGCAGTGCGTCTCGCGCCAGCCGGTCTCGACGAAATGCCGGGCGTGGAACCGCTTGCCGACCAGCCGCCCCTGCATGTCGATGGCGCCGACCAGGACCGTGTCGATCGTGCCTGCGTCCACCGCCGCGCGCAGGGCGTCCAGTGTCATGTTGCCGGGCATGTCCGCCCCTGTCCCCTTCGCGATGGCGCGGGACCGGCTCCGGTCCGTCACACGCCTGGCACGCTTCCGCGCCGCCGCGCGACTGTCAAGCCCGCCCGTCGTCAGCCGGCCACCAGTCTGCGCCGGGCCCCGGTCAGGGCGTTGCCGGCAATCGCGGCGAGAACGAGCGCGCCGCCGAGGAATGTGGCCGCGCTGGCCGTCTCGCCGAGCAGCAGCCAGACCCAGACCGGTGCCAGCAGCACCTCGATCATGCTGAGAAGCGTGAGTTCCGCCGCCGGAACGACGCGGCTGCCGAGCGTGTAGAGCACCATGCCGCCGGCGAGGATGCCCGCCCCCATGAACAGGGCCCAGAGCGCGTCGGGCAGCGGCGCGGCAAGCGTCCCGCCGTCGATGCCGGCACATGCCGCCGCGATCGCCATCGCGAACAGTCCGCCCAGCAGGACCGCAGGCATCATGTCCTCGAGCCGGCCCCAGCGGAGCGTGATGGTGAAGCCGGCAAAGCCGAGGGCCGAGAAGAGCGCCGCGAGGTTCCCCGCCAGCGCCCCGGCGGCGAGCCCGTCGCGCATCATGACGAACATGCCGAGCGCCGCGACCGCGATCGCGATCCAGGTGGCACGGCGCACCGGTTCGCGCAGGATGACAAGGCCGAAGAGGGCGGCGAAGATCGGTGAGGCGGCGAACAGGAAGGCGGCGTTCGCGACCGTGGTGGTCTGGAGGGCGTAGATCGATCCGGCGAAGGCCGCGACGAGCGACAGGCCGCCGATCATCCCGGCCGTGCCGGCCTGGCGCAGACGGGCGAACGGCCGGCCGCCCGAGCGGATCGCGATCACCGCGAACAGGACGGGCACCATCCCGGCCGAGCGCCAGAACAGCACCGCCCAGGTGCCCGCCTCGTCGATCTGGCGGATGAAGAGGCCCATGCCCGACCACAGGAGCCCGGCCAGCGCCACCAGCATGGCCCCCGTCGCGTATCGCATGCCCGCCCCCCGTGGTGCCGGATCGGCCGCAAGCATGTGATCGGGGCCGGGCGGGTCTGTTCCGTTCCCGACCGGGCGTGGCGGGAACCGGCATCGGTGACCGCCGGCGCCGGGTTCCGGCGCTGGCGGATGCGCGGAACCGCCTGATCTAGCCGCGTCGCCGCAGCACCAGCGCACGGAGCGCCAGCACGACCGCCAAGAGGATCGCGTTCGCGACGAGGCCCGTCGCGACCGCCGGCCACAGACCGGCGCCGCCCGGCGGGCCCAAGGTCGTCGGAATGATGACCGCGACGAACAGGAGCCCGGCCAGCAGCGGCACGATGGTTCCCGTGACCGCCTGCGTCCGGACCGCGGTCAGCATCAGCGCGACGATCAGGCCGATCCGGAACGGGTCGGTCAGCTGCTGCACGAGAAGGTCGGTCCAAGGCATGCTGCGGGTCCTTTGGCTGGCCGGAGGCTCACACGCTTCGCGGCGTCTCGGCAAGGGGCTGCTCGGCCGGGCCGGTGGCGGCGAAGGGATCGGCGGGATAGCCGACGCCGGTCAGGCACAGCCCCTCGGGCGGGCAGACCGGGCCGCAGGCCGCGCGGTCGCGGGCGGCGAGCGCCGCAGCCACCCGGCCCGGCGGCCAGGCCCCCGCGCCGACCCGCTCCAGCGTGCCGACGATCGAGCGCACCTGGTTGTGCAGGAAGCTCCGGGCGCGGAAGGAAAGGCAGAACTCGGTGCCGCCGGGGCAGGGGTGCGCGGCGATCTCCAGCGCGTCGAGCGTCTTGACCGGCGAGGCGGCCTGGCAGAGGGCCGAGCGGAAGGTCGTGAAATCATGCCGCCCGACCAGATGCGCCGCCCCCGCCTGCATGGCGGCAAGGTCGAGCGGACCCCGAACTTGCCAGACGCGGCCGGCATCCAGCACGACCGGCGCGCGCCGGCTGACCAGCCGGAACAGGTAGCGCCGCTCCACGGCCGAGAACCGCGCGTGGAAGGCCTCGGCGACCCGCGCAGCGCCGAGCACGGCCACCGGCTGTGGCCCGAGGTGCCAGTTGACCGCGGCGGCCAGCCGGAACGGATCCCAGTCGCGCGACAGGTCGCAATGCGCGACCTGGCCCGTCGCGTGCACCCCGGCATCGGTGCGCCCGGCCCCGGCGATGCCCGGCATCGCGGGATCGAGCCGGCTCAGCGCGGCCTCCACCGCCGCCTGCACCGAGGGCTGGCCGGATTGCCGCTGCCAGCCCGCGAACGGGCCGCCATGATACTCGATCAGAAGCGCGAAGCGGGGCATAGGGCGGGGCCGTAGCGGAAGCCTGCCCGCGGCGCAAGTTGCGCGAGGCCCCCTGTCCATTCGCCCGGGCACTGCCTATCTTCGCCGCCGGCAGGGCGGGGTCGGACGGTGCTGGGCAGGATCGCGGAGGGGGTGACGCGCGGCGTCGAGGGGGCGTTCGCGACGCTGTCGGGCGCCTTCTTCGAGCCCGTCGTCCGACTTGGCGTCACCGGTCTGTCGCGCTCGGGCAAAACGGTGTTCATCACCGGGCTGGTCGCCAACCTGATGAACCGGGGCCGCATGCCGCAGCTGGCCGCCGCCGCCGACGGGCGGATCCAGGCCGCCTGGCTGCAGCCGCAGCCGCACGACACGGTCGCCCGGTTCGATGTCGAGGGGCATCTGGCGGCGCTTGCGGGCGACGATCCGCGCTGGCCGCAATCCACCCGCACGGTGTCGGAGCTCCGCCTGTCGTTCCGGGTGCAGCCGTTCGGCCTGATCGCCGGGCTGGCCGGCCCGCGGACGGTGCATCTGGACATCGTCGACTACCCCGGCGAATGGCTGATGGATCTCGCGCTGATGGACAAGTCCTATGCCGACTGGTCGCGCGACACGCTGGCGCGGATCGCAGGGCGCGCCCATGCGGCCGGCTATCTGGCCGAGGTGCGGGCCGGGGACGGGGCGCAGCCGCTGGACGAGGTCCGGGCGCAGACGCTGGCCGCGGGCTTTACCGCCTATCTGCAGGCGGCGCGGGCGGCCGGGTTCTCGGACTGCACGCCGGGCCGCTTCCTGATGCCGGGCGACCTGGCCGGCTCGCCCGCGCTGACCTTCGCGCCTTTGCCGGAAATCGCCTCCGCCCCCCGCGGCAGCCTCTGGCGCGAGATGGAGCGGCGCTTCGACGCCTACAAGCGCCGGGTCGTGCAGCCGTTCTTTCGCGACCATTTCGCCCGGATCGACCGGCAGGTGGTGCTGGTCGATGCGCTCGGCGCGATCCATGCCGGACCGCAGGCGGTCGAGGACCTGCGCCGGACGATGTCGGAGGTGCTGACGGCCTTCAAGCCGGGGCGGAACGCCTTCCTGTCGTCGCTGCTGCTGGGTGAGAAGGTCGAGAAGGTCCTGTTCGCCGCGACCAAGGCCGACCATCTGCACCATAGCCAGCACCCGCGCCTGACCGCGATCATGGAGGCGATGCTGCGCGAGGCGCGCGACCGCGCCGATTTCGCCGGGGCGCGGACGGCGGCGATGTCAATCGCCTCGATCCGCGCGACGGTCGAGGAAGAGGTGGAGCGGGGCGGCCGGACGCTTCCTTGTGTGCGCGGGCGGCTCCTGTCCACCGGGCGGATGGCGACGATGTATGCAGGCGAACTGCCGGCCGACCCGGGCCGGCTGCTGGCGCCGGCGCGCGAGGGCGCCGAGCGCTGGCTCGACGCCGACTATCAGGTGATGGCCTTCGCCCCGGCCCGGCAGACCCTTGCCCCCGGCGACGGACCGCCCCACATCCGGCTGGATCGCGCCGCGGAATTCCTGATCGGAGACCGGCTTTGAGCGAAGAGCGGCCGCTGAAGCCCCTCCTGATCGAGCGGCCCGAGGCGGCGAATGCGCCGACGCCCGCCGATGCGCCGCCGGTGCCCGAGTTCGGGGACGAGGGCGCGGCCGTGCGGCTGCCGCGGCCGCGGGGTTCGACGCTGTCGCGGCTCTCGGGCTGGGCCTTCGGCCTTCTGTTCACCTTCGTCCTGTCGGTCGCGGCCTGGGATTTCGTCACCGGGCTTCTGTCCCGCAGTTCGCTCCTCGGCACGGTGGCGATGCTCGTGGTGGGCTTCGCCGTGCTGATGGCGCTGGCACTGGCGGTGCGCGAACTGGCGGGTTTTGCGCGGATCGCGCGGATCGATGCGCTGAGGGGCAAGGCGGAGGCGGCGGCCGCCGCCGGCGACGTGCGGGAAGCGCGCGCGGTGGTCGAGGGGGTGGAGCGGCTGCTGTCCGGCCGGCCCGAGCTCGATCCGGCGCGGCAACGTCTGGCTGCGCGCGGGGCCGAGCAGTTCGATGCCGACGGCCTTCTCGGGCTGGCGGAGCAAGAGCTGCTGGCGCCGCTCGACCAGGCCGCGCGGCGGGAGGTCGAGGCGGCGGTGCGGCAGGTGGCCACGGTCACGGCGCTGGTGCCGCTGGCGCTGGCGGATGTGGCGACCGCGCTCTACGCCAACCTGCGCATGATCCGGCGGATCGCCGCGCTCTATGGCGGACGGGCGGGTACGCTCGGCTCGCTCCGGCTGATGCGGGGGGTGTTCGGGCATCTCCTCGCGACCGGGGCGCTGGCGGCAGGCGACGACCTTATCCATTCGGTCGCGGGCGGCGGCCTCCTGTCGAAGATCTCGCGCCGCTTCGGCGAGGGGGTGGTGAACGGCGCCCTGACCGCCCGCATCGGCGTGGCGGCGATGGAGGTCTGCCGCCCGCTGCCGTTCCGCGCCGCGCCCAAGCCCAAGGTGTCGAACCTCGTCACCCGCGCGCTCGCCGGCCTGTTCGACACCACGCCCAAGGAGTCCTGATGGAAAGCCTCGCCGAAAACCTCGTCACGATGGTGCGCCGCCCGCTGACGCCCGCCCATGTCGCGCTCCTGCGCGGGGCGGGGACGGAACGCGACGTGGCCGAGGACGAGCTCGTCTACCGTTCCGGCGAGCCGGCGGACCGCTTCATCTACGTCCTCGACGGCACGTTTGAGCTCTACGATCCGGTGCGCAGGCAGCGGGTCGGGGCCAACACGCTCGGCGCCGGGCAGTTCATCGGCGAGATTGCCTTTCTCAACGGCGGGGCGATGCTGAACACGATCCGCGCGACGAGCGCCGGGCGGGTGATCGAGGTGCCGCGGCAGGCGGTCCTGGACCTGATGGCGGCCACGCCCGAGATGTCGGACATCATCGTGTCGGTTCTGGCGGCACGGCGGCGGGCGGCGCTCGAGAACGGGGTCAGCCCGATCACGGTCGTCGGGCATGCCGAGGACCGCAAGCTGCGCGAGATCGCCGCCTTCGCCGGCCGCAATCGGCTGCCGATCCGCCTCCACGACCCGGCCACCGACGCCGCCGAGGCCTGGGGCGAGACCTGCCGCTTCGACCCCAAGGTCGGCACCCACGTGATCTTCGGCGACAGCGAGGTGCTGCCCGAGGCGACGCCCGCCGCCCTGGCCCGACGTCTCGGGATGGGGTTCGAGGCTGCGGGGGCGGCAGTTCACGACCTGGCGATCGTCGGCGGCGGCCCGGCCGGCGTGGCGGCGGCCGTCTATGCCGGTGCCGAGGGCCTGTCCGCGCTGGTGGTCGAGGATCTCGCGATCGGCGGTCAGGCCGGAACCTCGAGCCGGATCGAGAACTACATGGGCTTTCCGACCGGCATCTCGGGGGCGGACCTGTGCTGGCGCGGCGAGATTCAGGCGATGAAGTTCGGCACCCGCTTCGCCATCCCGCACCGGGCGACGGCGCTCGAAGGGGGCCCGGCGGACTGGCGGCTGACGCTCGACGACGGCGCCGTCGTGCGGGCGCGGGCGGTGGTGGTGGCGACCGGCGTCCAGTACCGCCGCCTGCCGCTGCCGCGGCTCGGAGAGTTCGAGGGGGCGGGCGTGTACTATGCCGCAACCGACGTCGAGGCGCGCTACTGCCGCGACACCGAGGTGGTGGTGATCGGCGGCGGCAACTCGGCGGGACAGGCGGCGATGTTCCTCTGCCGCAGCGCAAGGCATGTCCACCTCCTCGTGCGGGGCCCGTCGCTGGCGGCCAGCATGTCGAGCTATCTGATCGGACGGCTGACGCAGGATCCGGGGATCACCATCCACTTCAACTCGGAAGTGACGGAACTGCACGGCACCGACCGGCTGGAGGGCGTGACCATCCGCGACCGGGCCGCCGGAACCGAGCTGCCGCTTGATACGCGCGCGGTGTTCGTGATGGTCGGCGCGGCGCCAAATACGGGCTGGCTGCACGGGCGGGTGGCGCTCGACGCGAGCGGGTTCGTGCTGACCGGTGCGGCGGCGGGCGTGGCCGGGCAATACGCCACCGCCTGCCCCGGGGTCTTCGCGGTGGGCGACGTGCGCGCGGGCTCGGTCAAGCGCGTGGCCTCGGCGGTCGGCGAGGGATCGGTGGTGATCTCGGAGGTCTGGGCCCATCTGAACCGCGCCTGACCCGACATCTTTACCGATGCGCTGCTAGCGCCTATAAGCGCGGCCATGCGAGCCGGTGTTCCGATCCCGCGAATTACCGGCCCGGCGGCCTGAGCCTTCAGTCGCCGGGACCAGGCGCATGCGCGCCGCCCTTCGCCCCCGAACCTTGCTCCGCCTCCGAGGACCGCATCGATGTGCGCCGATACCGCCGCCCCGACCGCCGAGACCGCCCCCGACTACCGCGACAGCGTGTTCCTGCCCGAGACCGATTTCCCGATGCGTGCCGGCCTGCCGCAGCGCGAGCCGGAGTGGCTGGCGCGGTGGGACCGGATCGGCATCTACGACCGGCTGCGCGAGAAGGCGCGGCTGGCGGGCGGCACGCGCGCGCCGTTCACGCTGCACGACGGCCCGCCCTACGCCAACGGACATCTCCACATCGGGCATGCGCTCAACAAGGTCCTGAAGGACATGGTGGTGCGCAGCCAGCAGATGATGGGCCGCGACGCCCGCTACGTGCCCGGCTGGGACTGCCACGGCCTGCCGATCGAATGGAAGATCGAAGAGCAGTACCGGGCCAAGGGTCTGAACAAGGACGAGGTGGACGTGGTCGCCTTCCGCCAGGAATGCCGCCGCTTCGCCGAGCACTGGCTCGACGTCCAGCGGGAAGAGTTCAAGCGGCTGGGGGTCACGGGCAACTGGGCCGACCCGTATCTCACGATGGACCACCACGCCGAAGCGGTGATCGCCGCCGAATTCATGACCTTCGTGATGAACGGCAGCCTCTATCAGGGCTCGAAGCCGGTGATGTGGTCGCCGGTGGAAAAGACCGCGCTGGCCGAGGCCGAGGTGGAATACCACGACGTGACGAGCCATCAGGTCTGGGTGCCGTTCCGGGTGATGGCCGGCGCATCGCCCGGGCTCGACGGCGCGTGCGTGCTGATCTGGACGACGACCCCCTGGACGATCCCCCAGAACCGCGCCGTCGCCTACAACCCCGCCATCGCCTACGGGGTTTACGAGGTCACGGCCCGGCCTGCGGACAGCAACGCGACGATCGGCGCTCGCTACCTTGTCGCCGACCGGCTCGCCGCCCAGGTGTTTGCCGCCGCCAAGCTCGACATGGCGATGGTCCGGCGCATCGGCGAGGTGCCTGCCGACCAGCTGTCGGGGCTCGTGCTGGCCCATCCTTTCGCCGGCGTCGACGGCGGCAACGGCGAATGGGACTACGCTGTTCCCATGCCGCCGGGCGATCACGTCACCGATGACGCAGGGACCGGTTTCGTCCATACCGCGCCGAGCCATGGCGAGGACGACTATCTGCTCGGGCTGAAGCACGGGCTCGCCATGACCTACAACGTCGAGGCGGACGGCAGCTACCGCGCCGACCTGCCCCTGTTCGGCGGGCAGGCGATCATCCTGCCGGATGGCAAGGAAGGCCCGGCGAATGTCAGCGTTATCAACGCGCTGCACGCGGCGGGGGCGCTGTTCGCCAAGGGGAAATTCAAGCACAGCTACCCCCATTCCTGGCGGTCGAAGGCGCCGCTGATCTACCGCAACACGCCGCAATGGTTCGTCGCCATCGACCGGCCGCTCGATGACGGCATGGCGGCCTATGGCGACACGATCCGCGCCCGCGCGCTGACCTCGATCGACCAACTGGTGCAATGGACACCGCCATCGGGCCGCAACCGCATCTTCTCGATGATCGAGGCGCGGCCCGACTGGGTCTTGTCGCGCCAGCGCGCCTGGGGCGTGCCGCTGACCTGTTTCGTGAAGCGCGGCGCAGCGCCGACCGACCCCGACTTCCTGCTCCGCGATCCGGCCGTCAACGCCCGCGTCGTTGCCGCCTTCGAGGCCGAGGGTGCCGATGCCTGGTATGCGCCGGGCTTCAAGGAACGGGTGTTCGGCAACGACCACGACCCGGCCGCCTTTGACCAGGTGTTCGACGTGCTGGACGTGTGGTTCGATTCCGGCTCCACCCATGCCTTCGTGTTGCGCGACCGCGCCGACGGGACCGAGGACGGCATCGCCGACCTCTACCTCGAGGGCACCGACCAGCACCGCGGCTGGTTCCATTCGTCGCTACTGCAGGCCTGCGGCACGATCGGCCGCGCGCCCTATCGCGGCGTGCTGACGCATGGCTTCACGCTCGACGAGCGCGGGCTGAAAATGTCGAAGTCGCTCGGCAATGTGGTCGCGCCCGACAAGGTGGTGCAGGAATACGGCGCCGACATCCTGCGGCTCTGGGTGGCACAGACGGATTTCACCGTCGACCAGCGGATCGGGCCGGAGATCCTCAAGGGCACCGCGGACAGTTACCGGCGCCTGCGCAACACGCTGCGCTTCATTCTCGGCAACCTCGCGGGCTTCACCGAGGCCGAGCGGGTCGCGCCGGACGACATGCCGGAACTGGAACGCTGGATCTTGCACCGGCTGGCCGAGCTCGATGCCGAGCTGCGCGCGGGTTACGACGCCTATGACTTTCAGGGCGTGTTCCAGAAGCTGTTCCAGTTCGCGACGGCGGACCTCTCGGCCTTCTACTTCGACGTGCGCAAGGATTCGCTCTACTGCGACGCACCGGGCAGCCTGCGTCGGCGGTCGGCGCGCACGGTGCTCGACCTCCTGTTCCACCGCCTGACGACATGGGTCGCCCCGATCCTCGTCTTCACCGCCGAGGATGTGTGGCTGTCGCGCTATCCCGGTGCCGACGGCTCGGTGCATCTGGAGGACATGCCCGCGACACCGCCGGGCTGGCGCGACCCGGGCCTCGCAGCCCGGTGGACCGAGATGCGGCAGGTGCGCCGCGTGGTGACCGCCTCGCTCGAGATCGCGCGCACGGCCAAGTCGATCGGCGCCGCGCTCGAGGCCGCGCCGGTCGTGCATGTCGAGGACCGGGCGGTGCTCCAGATGCTGCGGTCGGTCGATTTCGCCGAGGTCTGCATCACCTCGGCCCTGTCGCTGACCGGCGACCCGGCCCCGGCCGAGGCGTTCCGGCTGCCCGAGGTGCCGGGCGTCGGCGTGGTGTTCGAACCGGCGGAGGGCGCGAAGTGCCTGCGCTGCTGGCGCATCCTGCCCGACGTCGGCACCCACTGCCACCCGCAGACCTGCGCCCGCTGCAACGCCGCCCTCGGGTGAGGGCAAGGCACCCCCCGGGCGGGCCGCCGGCCCCGAGCGGACATTCCGCGCACCGTCGAGACGGTGCCGGGGTTCCGGCCCGTGCCGGGGCGCCGTCCCTGGGAGACTGGCGTGGGGGTAGGGCGCCCGGGCTGCGGGCATCCTGCAGTCGGCGCAGGGGCGGCCGGCCCCGCGCGGGAAAAGCCGGCAAGGCCCGCGGTCGCGCCGCCCGGCCGCCGCCCGGTTCGATCTGATCCGGCTACGGGCGCGCGGCAGGGCGACGACGCCGACCCTGCGTCGGATCGGCAGGGGAAATCGCCCCCGCTACGCCGCCATGCC
>Ga0224722_1001366_pt1 | contig 13539 bp, 11 predicted proteins | sample Balambano_FR1_Me_FD_161646 | JGI IMG/M metagenome (GOLD analysis project Ga0224722, IMG submission 161646) | Freshwater sediment microbial communities from Lake Towuti, South Sulawesi, Indonesia - Balambano_FR1_MetaG | ecosystem: Environmental > Aquatic > Freshwater > Lake > Sediment | place... | reverse complement strand
TCTCTAAACTGGTCCCTCCCAGAGTGACCTGATGGTAAATCAGAACATCGTCGCCAATCTCCGCCGTCTCTCCGATAACCACTCCCATACCGTGGTCAATCACCAAGCGTCTCCCGAGGGTTGCGCCGGGGTGAATCTCAATCCCAGTGAGGAAGCGTGACCACTGCGACACTGCCCGTGCCAGCCACTTCGCCCCATGCTTCCAGAGCCAGTGTGCTACTCGATGATGCCAAACTGCCCAGATACCCGCATAGGTCAGTACGTCCCAACCGCTACGTGCGGCAGGGTCTTTCTTCATAAAGGCATCAATATCTTCACGGATACGTAACACCGTCATCTCTCCTCGCGCCCTGATGGATAGGAGGGCTAGCACAGTCCCAGTAACAGTCCAAACAGCAGATAGTTGTCTTGAAGATGGGTCATCTTAATAGGCGGTACAGTTTCGTCTGGGCTAACGTTCCCACACTCTTGATTCTGTACCCCACTGATTATATCCTTTTCTAATTTTCCTTCTGTTGACTTCAGGAAAGCCAGCAGATTTCTCCTTGACGCTTTATCGCACGAAGGATATAATTCCCCTGCATCTATCTCTTGCGGATTATCTTTGTGGATTATCTTTTGTGGGTATAGGTGCGAGTGATGGTGATGTGGGGAGTGATGTCCGAGTTGGTCGAAGGAGCACGACTGGAAATCGTGTAGGCGGTTTAAACCCGTCTCGTGGGTTCGAATCCCACTCACTCCGCTTCTAAAACTGGTTGTCTTTTCTATAGGGAAAGACAACCAGTTTTTCTTTTGCAAGGAGGTGTATAAATTAAAACGATGTGGCTTCTACTCTCAAAAACAGGATTACCTCCTAAAAATACGGTATTTCTATTTTTCGGGCATTTTTCGGGGTAACGCACAGACATAAACCCACCCAATGTGTGTATAATTCAACAATCTCAAGACGATGAGGCGATGAGAAAAGGTCGGTCCCCATCAAAACTATGACTCTGGGTACAGCCGGAGCAGATAATAAGAAAGGGTTCTGTCAAACATGGTGTCTCAAGAGAAGAGCATCGCAGGGAAGTTCCTGATGGAGCGACGAAATCAACGTTGGAAACTCGACTTCACGGGGGAACTGCTGGCACGCCGTGCTGGAGAGCGTGAAGCCGTCACCCTTCTCCTCGTCTGTGCATTGGATATGTACACCACGCTTTGGTGGGTTATCAATGGAGAAGCCGTCGAAGCAAACCCCCTTCTGGCATGGACATTCCATATACACCCGGTTTGGTTTGTCTTGCTGAAGTGTGCAACCTGCCTTCCTGCACTTGCGCTTATCCCGCTTATCGGGAAACGTCGCCCGCACTCTACCCAATGGCTTCTCCGCTTCGCTATTGTTCTCTATATCAGTCTCTATGCTATCGGAGTGCAGTAAAATCCTGATACTCGCAGGAAGGCAAAGCAGGGAGACATGGCGAAATAGAAAAAACTATGTTTCGCCATGAAGCCTTTCGTGCTACCGCTATAATGGTAACGGTCATACTCGTTGCCAGTATTCTCTATGGGGTAACAAATCCCTCATTACCTGCACAGGCACAACCGTTCATCCGAACCACAGTTGCGCCCATATCACCTGCCATGCAAAAAGCCGTCACTCAATTTTTAGACTCGCTCTCTCCTGAATTGCGCCAAAAAGCCCTGTTCCCCTTCGATGCGGAGGAGCGATTAAACTGGCATTTTGTCCCGAAGTCCCGTGAGGGGGTACGCTTTGATGCTCTGGATGCCAAGCAGAAGGAGAAAGCACTGGCACTCCTGAAGGAGTGTCTAAGCGCATCGGGCTATAAGAAAATCGAAGCCATTCGTGCATTGGAAGATGTCCTCTATATCTTGGAGGGACGTACTGACCATACTTTCCGCAACACGGAACACTACTACATCACTATCTTTGGAACCCCAACAGACAAGGGAACTTGGGGATTGCGCTACGAAGGGCATCATGTCTCCCTGCATTGGACAGTGGTAGAGGGGGTAATGATTGCGTCTACTCCCCAGTTTTTGGGGGTGAATCCGGCAAAGGTACACTTGGACGGACCGCACAAGGGAAAACGGGTTCTCTCCGCAGAAGAAGACCTTGCTCGAACCCTTCTGCTTGCGCTGACCGACGAACAGAAGCAAGTCGCGATTTTGAGTGCCGATGCGCCGGACGATATTCTTACCAGCGCACAGCGTACTGCCACAATGCAAGAAGATAAAGGAATCGCGTATAAAGCCCTCACCGAGAAGCAGAAAGCTCTCCTGATAGCCCTGATTACGGAGTATACAAAGGTACAAAAAGAAGCCGTTGCTAAAGAGCGTCTGGCGCGGATACGCCGTGCCGGACTGGACAATATTCGGTTTGCGTGGATGGGGTCTGAGGAGCCGGGCAAAAGACACTACTACCGTGTGCAGGGTCCGACCTTCCTTATCGAATACGATAATACACAGAACGAGGCAAACCATATTCACTGTGTCTGGCGCGATTTCAAGGGAGATTTTGGACGTGATGTGCTGGCACAACATTACCAAAACGCCCACCACTCCGATACTCCCTCAGACACGGACGCGGAAAAGCATCCCGGCAAGTGAGCAGCATTCCCCTCTCGAAACTCGGAGACAATCAGGAGACTATCGGTTCGTGTTATAATACAGTACAGTGTGGTGCTAGAGCATCGGTGCGACGGCATCCAACTGGCAGGTTGGGATAGCGGGTTGGGATAACGGGTTGGCATAGGGATGCTGATTGAGGGAGGGTGAAATGGTGCAGTTACTTCTCCGTTGGGTGGTCGGGGCAATTGCCCTGTTTCTCACTGTTAAAGTCGCGGAAGCATTGAAGATAGGACTCTCGCTAAAGGGGGGGAACGAGGGGATTTTCTCGGCGTTTATGGTTATCCTTGCGCTGACACTGGTCAATGCGTTTATCCGTCCGATTGTCACTCTACTGACACTGCCTCTGAACTGTCTCACGTTTGGGTTGTTCTCACTGGTCATTAATGCCTTGATGTTCTGGATGGTGGGGGCATTAGATTTAGGCTTGAAGGTGAGCGGGTTTGGGTCTGCCCTATTTGGTTCGATTGTCCTGAGTATCATTTCAGGGCTGTTGAATAACTTTATCATCTCCCAAAAGGACAACAAGTAAGCCGTGGAAACCGCGCCTCAAAGCCGACTGGTTATCCTGACTGGCATGAGTGGGGCGGGAAAGCAGTTAGCCGCCCGCTACTTTGAGGATATGAAGTGGCGTGTGGTGGATAACCTCCCTCCCCGACTTCTGCCGGAACTGGTGCGTAGCGAAGGCGAGGCAGGGGTTCCTCTGTGTGTGGTCTGTGATGTACGTGGGGGACATATCGCCGATTTGATTCCAGTTCTGAGCGACCTGCGCGGAAATGTTACCCTCCTCTTCTTGGATGCTGCGGACGAAGAGTTGCTATTCCGCTTCAAAGAGACACGTCGCCCCCATCCGTTGTTTGATAGTGCTAAGGGAATCCTGCCCGCAATCGAAGCGGAACGCCATCTGCTCTACCCGTTGCGCGAACGTGCCGATATTGTTTTGGATACGACGGGGCTTTCGCCTCAGGATTTTCGCTCGGCACTGACCGAAGCCTTCGCCGCAAACGGGGAACTACGCCAGCACCCTTTGACGGTGACGGTTGCCTCCTTCGGTTTTAAGCATGGAATCCCTCTGGATGCCGACCTGCTCTTTGATGTGCGCTTTCTTCGTAACCCTCACTACAACGACACTCTGCGCCCGCGAGATGGACGTGACACTGAGGTCGAGGCGTATGTGATGGCGGACGAAAAGACTCCCTGCTTTTTGGAGCGTCTCTATGACATGGTGGGCTGGTCACTGCCACACTATATTGCCGAGGGAAAAGCCTACCTCACCGTGGGAATTGGGTGTACCGGAGGCAGGCATCGTTCGGTAGTGGTGGCAGAGAAATTGGCTAAGTTTTTGCAGGAGCGTGGCTATCGGGTTCTCTTACAGCACCGCGACTTAGCACGAGAGAGGAGCGGATAGCAGCATGGCAACGAATCTACGCCCTATCCCCGATACCCCGCGCCCCGCAGGAACCCGTGGCAAAGTACAGAGTAACCTGAAGTGGCTCTATCCCGGTATGCGGGTGAAGCGGTGGCTACTGCTGATTCCGCTTGGTATGGTTCCGATTCTGCTCGGTGTCCTCTCTCTGATTGGTCTGCGAACCGTCGAAATCCACGAGCGCATGGAGATTTTTCTCTTGGAGCGTTTGGGGGTAACTCCCAATGTTCCTGCCGTCTATGTTCCGCTCGGTATCACGCTTATTTTGATAGGGATGGCGATAATTCTGACCGCGTTTGCGCTGGTTAACCGCTCCATTGTGCAGGCAATCGCACCGGATTCGCTCTCCGAACTACCGGATAAATTGCATCGCCGAATTGCGCTATCGCAGGGGGCAAAGACGGTGGCTTTGGGGGGGGGAACCGGACTTTCCACCCTGCTTCGGGGGTTAAAGCAATACACATCGAACCTCACGGCGGTTGTCACTATGACTGACGATGGAGGGTCTTCGGGCTTACTACAACGGCAGTTGGTGGCAGGAATCCTACCTCCCGGTGATATTCGGAACTGTTTAGTGGCTTTAGCCGATTCTGAACCGCGTATGCAGGAGTTGTTCCAGTACCGCTTTGAGACACGGGACGAAAAAGATGGGCTGTATGGACACTCATTTGGCAATCTCTTAATTGCGGCAATGGCGGATATTACCGGGGACTTTGAGCGGGCTGTCGAGGAGACCAGCACGATTTTGAACATCCGTGGTCGTGTATTGCCCACATCGGTAGATTCAGTGGTTTTGGTGGGAGAGATGGCGGACGGAACCGAGATAACGGGCGAAACCAGTATTGCTGGAACCGATGTTCCAATTCAGCGCATCAAACTCTGCCCGGATTCGCCCAAGCCCCTCTCCAATGTGATTGAAGCCATTCGGCAGGCAGAGATAATTGTTATGGGACCGGGGAGTGTTTTCACCTCCATTATCCCAAATCTGTTGGTCAAGGAGATAGCCCAAGCGGTAGCCGCCTCACCGGCACTGAAGGTGTATGTCTGTAATGTGATGACCCAACCGGGCGAAACCGACGACTTCACCGCCTCCGACCATGTGCGTGTGATAGAGGAACACGTTGCCCCGTTCCTTACCCCACGTCAGCGTATCTTTGACTATGTACTGGTCAATGCGGTTCGTCCGAGTAGTGAGGCACTAGCCCGCTACCAAAATGTCGGCGCAGAGTTTGTGGTTCCCGATGTGGAGAAGATAGCGGCAATGGGCTACAAACCAGTCAAAGGCAACTTCATCTCCGAGCGCACCGTGGTTCGCCACGACCCCGAAAAAATCGCCCGCGCCGTCCTCCGCCTCTTCTCCGAACGCCCCTTCATGGGGAAATAAGATACCAGATAGTAGCCTTGCATGCGGACGGACTACCCTAAGTGGCGGGCGGCGAGGGTGAGTCCACAGATGGTTTTTGCATCCAAAATCTCTCCGAGTCCAATCAGACTGAGCGCGTGTTCCAATGTCATCGCTTCCGTTTGGATAAACTCGTCGGCATCTTTCACGGCTTCGGCATCGCGTAACCCCAGTGCCAAATAGCCATACATCAGTTCCGTGGAGTAACCGGGGGCAAGATAGGCAGTAAAGAGGGGAATGAGGAGGTCAGGGATCTTGCCTATCTCTTCCGCCAGTTCCCGACGAGCGCACTCCTCCGGGTCTTCGCCCGGTTCAATCCCCCCTGCCGGAATCTCCAGAAGTGCCTGCTCGGCGGGAAGCCGGAACTGGCGCACCATAAGAACCGTATTCTCATCCGCCATTGGCACAACACAGACCGCCCCACTATGCTCCACTATCTCACGCTTGCCTAAAGCACCATCGGGCAAACGCACGGTATCCACTCGCAGGTTCACCACACGCCCATCGTAAATCCGTTCGGTAGCCGTTACTGTCTCTTTGAGTTCCATCCTACTCTTCCTCATCCTCCGACGGCGATACAAGCCAGTCGGGTATTGTGATAGGGGTTCCGCTTCGGTCAAACTCCCCACTCAGCAAGCGTTCCGGTAGTTCTGCCGACGAACGTGCCAGAATGACATCTAAATCGTCATCGCTGATGTCTTCCTCCAGGGCAGAATACTCGGCGAGCAGTCGTACCCCATAATCGTCCACCAAAAACAGCACCCACGGACGGTCATCCTCGCCAGTTGCCTCCCAAATTACGCCTTGATAGTCTCCTCCCGCAGAGACATAGGCTAAACTACACTCCACCTCATCTAAATCGAACTGATGGGAAGGAGGAAGCAGGGCAAGCCAGTTCAGTTCCGGGGGAATCTCCCCGTGGGCAGGTCGCTCTCCATACTCCACCTCTAAGACCGCCTCGAACCAACGAGTGCGTTCATACGCCGTGGTGAGAATCGGGTCATCGGGGTCATCATGGAGTGGCATACCGCGATTGTAACAACCGTAGAAACCCGCGTCAAGCGAGCAGAACTTTTTCCCAAAGTGAGCAAGGTTCGGGCAGGCATTGCGAAAAACTTGCTGGCTTATATCCATTATCCCAAAAAAACACTTTACATCTCACTGCGTCATGGGTACACTAACAACAAGATTGGTAGTTAGTGTCGCGCTCGCATTGATGTGGGCGCGTTTGCGATTTTAGAGTAGGCAACAATTTTATGGGAACAACAATTATCCAGAAAGGGCAACCCGGAAGCAAGGCGTGGTTTAAGGATAGTTTTGTCCTGCATAAACTCCACTCTCTGACCGGAGTTCTGCCGATTGGGCTGTTTTTGATATTTCACTTGGTCGTGAATTCGTATACCCTGCGTGGCGAAAAGGAGTTCAACACTGCCGCCGCCGCGATTGGGTATCTGCCCTTTATCCAAATTCTGGAGTGGGCACTTATCTTTATCCCGATTCTGTTTCATAGTATCTATGGCTTTATGATTACTGCCGAGATGCGGGCAAACACGGGAACCTACCAATATGGCAGAAACTGGCTCTATCTCCTCCAGCGTGTCTCTGGAATAGTGGCGTTCCTCTTTATGGTCTACCATGTCTACGATACTTGGTGGATTAAGAAGCGGTACGAGATGATGGCAGGGGACATAGACCCACATACCCTCGGATTGAGTGCCATCTCCTACGATTCGATGGTCTGGCGGTTTGCAGACCCTCTGTACTTAGCGGTCTACCTGCTGGGAATCGGGATGGCGGTCTTCCACTTAGGAAACGGCTTCTTCAACTTCTGTATCCGGTGGGGCATCACGGTGGGGAACACGGCACAGAAAGTCAGTGCTTTCCTCTGGACAGGGGTAGCCATCGCGCTGACACTGGTCGGTTTTGCCACAGCGATTAACCTGCACATGAAGAGCTACAACTTTGATGGGCAAGGTCCTATCCGTCAGCAGTACAACAGTTTAGACAGTATTGTTAAAGCAGGGGTTGAAGACGCGAAGGCAGAAGCCACGCATTAGCAACTTTGAGGAATCAGGATTGGAAGGATAGCGGAAACAATGGCAGCACCAACTAAAGCAAGAGTTATCGTGGTCGGCGGTGGGCTTGCGGGACTGATGACAACGGTCAAAATTGCCGAAGCCGGAGGAACCGTAGACCTGTTCTCCCTTGTTCCGGTGAAACGCTCCCACTCGGTCTGCGCTCAAGGCGGAATCAATGGAGCGGTCAATACCAAAGGCGAAGGCGACAGCCCGGCAATTCACTTGGACGATACGGTGTATGGAGGGGATTTCTTAGCCAACCAAACCATCGTAAAAACAATGTGCGATGCCGCACCGGGAATGATCTACCTCTTAGACCGTATGGGGGTGATGTTCAACCGAACCCCGGAAGGGCTACTGGACTTCCGCCGTTTTGGAGGAACCCTGCACCACCGTACCGCCTACGCCGGAGCAACCACGGGGCAACAACTGCTCTACGCGCTTGATGAGCAGGCACGGCGTTGGGAAGTGGCGGGGAAGGTCAACAAGTACGAATTCTGGGAGTTCCTCGGTATTGTGCGCGATGAAGGCGGAACGGGAAAATGCTTGGGAATTATCGCCCAAGACCTGCGCTCGATGGAGATTAAAGCCTTTGCCGCCGATGCCGTGGTGCTGGCAACCGGAGGACCGGGGATTGTCTATGGACGCTCGACCAACTCTACCATTAACACGGGAACTGCTGCCGGAGCGGTCTACCAACAAGGGGCATGGTATGCCAACGGGGAGTTTGTTCAGGTTCACCCCACGGCGGTTCCCGGTGAGGATAAACTGCGCTTGATTTCGGAGTCGGTGCGCGGTGAGGGCGGACGGGTTTGGGTTCCCAAAAAGAAGGGCGATACCCGACAAGGACAGGACATTCCTGAAAATGAACGCTGGTACTTCCTCGAAGAGAAGTATCCGAAGTACGGGAACTTGGTTCCGCGTGACATCGCGACTCGTGAAATCTTCGCGAAGTGTGTGGACGAAGGCATGGGAGTCTTTGGGGAGAATCAGGTCTACTTGGATGTCACCCATATTGACCGTCGCCAACTCGACTTAAAACTGCGCGGCGTTCTGGAAATCTATGAGAAGTTTGTGGGGGATGACCCGCGTGATGTGCCGATGCGGATATTCCCGGCGGTTCACTACTCGATGGGTGGTCTTTGGGTAAACGATGGTACAAACCCGGAGAGTGTTCCTTACCACATGACCAACATACAAGGGCTGTTCGCGGTGGGTGAGTGCGACTATCAGTACCACGGCGCAAACCGCTTGGGAGCGAACTCGCTTCTATCGTGCCTAACTTCCGGGCAGATTACCGGTCCTGCCGTCTGTAAATATGCCGATGGCTTGGAGTCTCGCCCTGATTTGAGCAACCCAGAGTTTGATGCCCAACTCAATGCACGTACCCAACAGTACGAAAAACTGAAGGGCATGAGCGGACCGGAAAACCCATTTGAAATCTGGCGCGAACTGGGTAAATCCATGACCGAAAACATGACCGTGGTTCGCTACAATGACCGTCTGAAAAAGCAGTTGGAAAAGATTGCGGAACTGAAAGAGCGGTATCAGAATGTTGGTGTGACCGATGTTGCTGGTTGGACAAACCAAACAATTCCGTTTACGCGCCAACTCTGGAATATGCTTCTGCTTGCGGAAGTGATGACTACCGGGGCGTTGCTTCGTGATGAATCCCGTGGGGCGCACTATAAGCCGGACTTCCCAGACCGCAACGATGCCGATTTCCTGAAAACAACGGTTGCCGCATATACGCCGGAGGGTCCGAAAATCTCTTACGAAGCGGTGGATGTGTCGCTGGTGAAGCCACGCCCCCGCAAGTACACGTCGGATACGGAAACGGCGAAAAAGCCTGCCCCCGTTAGCGTCAATGGAACTAACGGTCATGCTGCTGTTGCCGTCAATGGAACCAACGGATATGTCAATGGTCACGCCAATGGACAGGCGAACGGACACGTGAACGGAGCCGGGGAGGCAGTGGGAGTACCTGTAGCCACTCCGACTAAAGAAGAGGTTCGCTAAACTCCCGCCGAAACAGAAAGGCAGAGAAGAGATACAGAGCGCATGAGGGAAGGTGACAAGAGCAGGATAGTTCAGAGTATAGTCGCTGTCCTGCTTCTTGTCGGTGTGGGTCTGCGGTTGTGGTGGTTTGCCTTCTATGACCGCTCCCTCTGGGCAGACGAGGCGGCACTGGCAACCAACTTGGTAAACCGGGATTTTCTCGGTCTGCTTAAACCGTTGGACTTTGACCAATCCGCCCCCATCGGTGTGCTATGGGCAGTTAAGGCAACGATTTCGGGCTTGGGAGTGCGCGAAACCACCCTGCGCCTTGTGCCGTTTCTTGCCAGTCTTGTCTCGCTGTTTCTGTTCTACGCGTTGGCAAAACGACTGCTAACCGGAGCGATGCTTGTCCTTGCGATAGGGTTCTTCGCACTGGCAGAGCGACTTATCTACTATGCGGCGGAACTGAAGCAGTATGGGATAGATGTTCTGGTTGCCCTGTGTATCGCACTGCCTACCGTGGCGGCACTACAGCGTTCGGAGTTCCGCCCGCGTGATGTCTGGTTGGTGGCAATCGCAGGAAGTGTGGGAGTCTGGTTCTCGCACCCGGCACTCTTTGTCTCGGTAGGCGCGTTTGTCGCCTTAACGTGGTCTGCGGTAGAGCGAGCCGGGGGTATCCAACGTGTTGCCCCGGAGGTGGTTCTGACACTGGCGTTAGGGTTTTCGGCACTGTTGCTGTCCTTTGTTGTGGACTACCTGTTCTTTTTGCGTGCCACCGCACAGAACAAAACGTTTCTGACGTTCTGGGAGTCCACCTTCCTAAAACTACCGCTTTCGATGGCGGCAATCAAGCAGAATGTCTATCTACTGTACTTTTATGTGCAGTACCCGTTTAAGCTAAACAAACTGCTGAGTGCCGGACTCCTGTTGGTCTTGGTAGCAGGAATCGTGCGGATGTGGCGTGAGCATCGGGCAGTCGCGGTCTTTCTGATAGTACCGATACTGCTAGCGGCAGGGGCATCAGTTGTCAGTAAGTACGGTTTTGGAGACCGGCTACTACTGTATTGTGTTCCGGCAACGGTGCTGTTCTTAGCTAGCGGAGTGGGGTATCTGTACCAACTGCCCAAGATTTCGGATGGAGTGGGGCATACGGTAGTGGCAGGGTTGCTTTTAGCATTGGGACTGCAAACCATCGCCATGGTGCGGGAACCCCCTAGCCCAAGCCATCTGCGCCCCGTGATGCAAGAGGTTGCTAAGCGGGGAGGCGAAAGCAATCTCGCATTTGTGCATCGTTCGGGGTTGTCATCGTTCCGGTTTTACAATGACACCGTGAAGCAGACGCAGTTTACCCGAACGCTACGTCCGTTGGCATATACTGAGGTATTAATCGAACCGGAGATGCTAACGCAGTTCCCAAAGGGGGAACCGATATGGCTGTTTTTTGACCGGTGCAGTCCGGCGCAAGTACAGTCCTATGAGCAGTTTTTGAACGACTATGGAACAAAAGTAGATGCGGTGATAGGGCGCAACAGTGCCGCCCTTTTGTATGAATTTAACAGAAATTAGTCTGTTTTCCGTAGAATAACGGTTTAGATAGTGAGGATGCTATGGCAGAAGAGGTTATTGAAGTACGAGTAAAGCGTCAAGCGAGCGCGGACTCCGAACCCTACTGGGAAGAGTTTATCATTCCCTACAAACCACGTATGAATGTTATCTCTGTTCTGATGGAGATTCAGCATAGCCCGATTAACCGTGAGGGTAAAAAGGTTTCCCCGGTTGCTTGGGAACAAGCCTGTCTGGAAGAGGTTTGTGGCTCCTGCACCATGCGGGTCAATGGTCGGGTGCGCCAATCCTGCTCCGCGTTGATAGACCGAGTATCGGTGCGTGAGGGCAATGTTCGCAAAGTCACTCTGGAACCGATGAGCAAATTTCCGGTGGTACGCGACCTTGTGGTAGACCGCTCCAAGATGTTTGAAAACCTAAAGAAGATTCAGGGCTGGATTCCGATTGATGGAACCTACGACTTAGGTCCCGGTCCGCGCATGAGCCAAAAGGAGCAAGAGTTAGCCTACGACTTTGCCCGATGTATGAGTTGTGGGTGTTGTGTGGAAGCCTGCCCGCAGGTGAATGAAGCCTCGAACTTTATCGGTCCGGCAGCACTGGGGCAGGTACGCCTCTTTAATAGCCACCCAACCGGGAGACTGAACGCCGATGACCGTTTGGAAGCCATCTCCGGCGAAGACGGAATCGCCTCTTGTGGGAACGCCCAAAACTGTGTTCAGGTCTGCCCGAAGGAAATTCCGCTCACCCGTGCTATCGCGGAACTACACCGCGACACCACCATCTACCGCATCAAAAAGTGGTTAGGGAAGTAACTTTCTGAAAGTGAAAGAAGCCGTCCTATGGACGGCTTCTTTCGTTTGCCTTTGCCCGAAACTATTTGCGGCAGCGAAGAGCGAGACCGCCCATCAATCCAACGGCAGTGTAACAAATCGTCTGTAAAATAGGGGTTGCTACTTCTCGTGGAAGTTCAATTTTACAGAAAAATCGGAACACTGCCAATCCAACGGTTAGCAGAACCATCGTTCTCGGTTCCGGGATACGTGCAGTCTTCACACTCACTTTGTCAATGTAGGTTTTGTCAATATGGATTGAGAGTTGCGAATTATTTTTGTTTTGGTATCTTTTGGTCAATTTTCCCATAGCGTTTTTCAAAAACCCGTGGTACATTCGGGCAAGAAGAACACGCAGAACTTCACTGCCGGAAGGCTTTTATTCAATGGTGAGAAGACTTACTACCCCGCTTGGGTATGTTGCCAGTGCGCTTGCGTTTGTGTCACTTGCTTTTGCTTCTATCGCCGCCCCCCCTCTCAAGGGGAAGGCGAAAGCCGAACTCCCTGCTAAACTGACGTATAACAAGGATATTCGTCCCATTCTGGCAGAGAACTGCTTCCCCTGCCACGGTCCCGACTCGGCGGCGCGAAAAGCCGGACTACGCTTAGACCGTTTCGCCGATGCCATCGCAAAGCGGGAAAGTGGAGCCGCGATTATCCCCGGCGACCCGGTTCTGAGCAAAATGGTTTCACGTATCCTCAAGCCGGACTCCGACCCGCTACGGATGCCCCCCGTGGCAGGACACAAAAGCCTCTCCCCGGAAGATAAAAAGAAGATTCTGCTCTGGATTGAACAAGGAGCAGAGTACGAACCGCACTGGTCGTATATCGCACCAAAGCAACCTCCTCTCCCGCCCGTTCGCAATCTGGCTTGGGTGCGAAATCCGATTGACCGCTTTGTCTTGGCAAAACTGGAAGCCAACGGTTTAACTCCTGCCCCCGAAGCAGACCGCCGCACCCTGATTCGCCGTGTGTCCTTAGACCTGATTGGTCTGCCACCCACTCCTGCTGAGATAGAGCAGTTCTTAAACGATACGTCTCCCGATGCTTACGAGAAGATGGTAGACCGCTATCTGGCACGCCCGCAATGGGGAGAGCATCGCGGACGCTATTGGTTGGATGCGGCACGCTATGGTGATACACACGGTATCCATATTGATAACTACCGTGAAATCTGGGCATACCGGGAATGGGTGATTGAAGCCTTCAACCGGAATCTACCGTTTAACCAGTTCACCACTGAGCAGTTAGCCGGAGACCTGCTCCCCAACCCGACCCTCGACCAGAAGATTGCCACAGGGTTCACACGCTGTAATATCACCACCAGCGAAGGGGGCGCGATTAACGAGGAGTATCTGGTTCTCTACAATCGGGACAGGACCGAGACTGCCGCGCAGGTTTGGCTAGGGGCGACTGCGGGGTGCGCGGTCTGCCATGACCATAAGTTCGACCCGCTTAGCCAAAAGGAGTTCTACCAGTTAGCCGCGTTCTTTAACAACACTACCCAACCCGCTATGGACGGCAATGTTCGCAATACACCGCCAGTTATCCCCGTGCCGCGCAAGGAAGACCGCGCCCGATTTGCGGTACTGCAAGGCGAGGTGGCAAATGCGAAAA